>Ga0265334_10000272_pt1 | contig 29197 bp, 40 predicted proteins | sample 42023metaG_FD_192442 | JGI IMG/M metagenome (GOLD analysis project Ga0265334, IMG submission 192442) | Rhizosphere microbial communities from Carex aquatilis grown in University of Washington, Seatle, WA, United States - 4-20-23 metaG | ecosystem: Host-associated > Plants > Roots > Rhizosphere... | reverse complement strand
ACCGTCCGCAGTTTTATTTCCGCACGACGGACGTGACGGGCTCCTGCGAGTTGCCTGCGGGAACCGAGATGGTGATGCCTGGGGACAACATCAAGATCAGCGTGGAGTTGATTCAGCCGATCGCGATGGAAGAGCAGGTGCGCTTTGCCATCCGCGAAGGCGGTCGTACCGTCGGCGCAGGCGTCGTGACAAAAATATTGGCGTAACGGTTAGTAATACGGCTGATTTTCCAGCGCGGTTCGCCGCGCATATCAGCTGTGCTTCGCGCGCATAAATAAAGTGCGCGCGGGGCTTGTCTTTCTCGAAAGTACACGGCTATAATTCGCCCCCTTTCGTTTTACCCCCTGAAGCGCCTTCGAGCTTTTCAGGGCCGTTCTTTAAGACCCGAGTGAGAGCATGGCCGCGACCAGCCAATCGATCCGTATCCGGCTCAAGGCGTTCGACCACCGTCTGATTGACAAATCAGCGAGGGAGATCGTTGAGACCGCGAAGCGCACGGGCGCCGTCGTCCGCGGGCCCATCCCGCTGCCGACCCGCAAGGAACGTTTCACCGTTCTTACTTCTCCACATGCCGATAAAGATGCGCGCGATCAGTACGAAATTCGCACGCACAAAAGGCTCATGCAGATCATCGACCCAACCGAAAAGACCGTGGACGCGCTGTCCAAGCTCGATCTTCCGGCGGGCGTCGAAGTTCAGATCCGCGTCAATTGATCCCGGAGCACAGGACCATGACGATCGGAATTGTGGGGCGCAAGGTGGGCATGACTCGCGTATTCACGGAAGGGGGGGAATCCATTCCCGTTACCGTGATCGAGTGCTCGCCTAATCGCATTACTCAGGTCAAGACCGTGGCAACCGATGGCTATCGCGCCGTGCAGGTTACTGCGGGTGAGAAGAAATCCAGCCGAGTCGATAAATCGACTACCGGCGTATTCAAGAAAGCAGGCGTTGCCGCTGGTCGCGGACTCTGGGAGTTCCGACTTGCCGATGGTGAGGGTGCGGATCTCGCGCCGGGCGGCGAAATGAAGGTTGACCAGTTCACTGCCATTAAGGCGGTTGATGTCACCGGCACCAGCCTCGGCAAGGGCTTCGCCGGCGTACAGAAGCGCTGGAACTTCGGCGGCGGTCGCGCTTCACACGGTAATTCGCTGTCACACCGCGTGCCGGGCTCTATCGGTCAGCGCCAAAGTCCGGGCAAGGTGTGGAAGGGCAAGAAAATGTCGGGCCACATGGGCAGCGAGCGCATCACTGCGCTGAATCTCGATGTGGTTAAGGTCGATTCCGAGCGCAATCTGCTTTTGGTCAAGGGCGCGGTTCCTGGCCATACCGGCGCCGACGTTGTCGTCAAGCCGACCGTCAAATAATGAGTGCTGTCATGGAACTCCCACTTCACCAAAGCAATAGCAAACTCAACGTCGCTGACGTTGTATTCGGCGCGCCTTATAACGAGGCACTGATCCACCAGATCGTTACTGCGTATCTTGCTGGCGGTCGCGCGGGTACGGCGAAGCAGAAGACAAAAGCTGAGGTTTCCGGCGGCGGCAAGAAGCCGTGGAAGCAGAAAGGTACGGGTCGTGCGCGTGCTGGCTCGATTCGCAGTCCGTTGTGGCGCGGCGGCGGCAAGACTCACGCCGCGGTTCCCCGTGATCACAGCCAGAAGGTCAATAAGAAAATGTATCGCGGTGCGATCCGCTCCATCGTGTCGGAATTGAATCGCCGCGGTGATCTATTGGTTACCGAAGATTTTTTGGTATCCAGTGCGAAAACGAAGGGCCTGCTCGAGAAGCTCGAGAAGATTGGAGCCCGCGACATTCTTATCGTGACGGATGTTGTCGAGCCGAACCTCTATCTGTCGGCGCGCAATCTGCACACCGTTGATGTCGTTGATGTCGAGGCACTGAATCCAGTCTCGCTGCTGTCGTTCAAGAAAGTTCTGCTTACCGCGCCTGCGGTGAAGCGGTTGGAGAGCTGGCTGTCATGAGCAAGATCAGCATTTCGGGCGAGCGCCTGCATAGCGTAATCCTCGCACCGGTGGTTTCCGAAAAGAGCACCCGTGTTGCCGAGAAGGGCAATCAGGCCGTCTTCAAGGTTCAGCGCGATGCGCGCAAGCCGGAAATCAAGGCTGCGGTCGAGAAGATGTTCAACGTCGAGGTCGAGGCTGTGCGCACGCTCAACGTCAAGGGCAAGACAAAGCGCTTCGGGCGCTTTGAAGGTGTTCGCTCCGACTGGAAGAAAGCTTACGTCACGCTCGCGGAAGGCCAGGAAATCGATTTCCTCGGCGGCGCGAACGGCTAAGGGGATAGGTCATGCCATTGGTTCCGATGAAACCGACCTCGCCGGGGCGACGCCATGTAGTTGCCGTCACCACGCCGGGCCTGCACAAGGGCGCTCCGTACGGGCCGCTGGTCGAAGTGCAGAAGTCGAGTGGTGGCCGCAACAATCACGGCCATATCACTACGCGCCATAAAGGCGGTGGTCACAAGCAGCACTATCGCGTCATTGATTTCAAGCGCGACAAGGATTCGATTCCGGGTAAGGTCGAGCGTGTTGAGTACGATCCCAACCGCAGTGCGCACATTGCGCTGGTTCTATACAAGGACGGCGAGCGCCGTTACATCATCGCGCCGCGCGGCATTGCCGAAGGTGATCTGATCCAGGCCGGTGCTGATGCACCGATCAAGCCGGGCTGCGCGCTCCCGCTGCGTAACATTCCGATCGGTTCGACGATTCATTGCATTGAATTGCGTGCCGGCAAAGGGGCGCAGCTTGCACGCTCGGCAGGTGCTGGCGTCCAGCTCGTCGCACGCGAAGGTGATTACGCAACGATTCGTCTGCGTTCCGGCGAAATGCGCAAGGTGCATGTCGAATGCCGCGGAACGATCGGTGAAGTCAGCAACACCGAGAACAATCTTCGCCACTACGGCAAGGCCGGTGCTAAGCGCTGGAGAGGCATCCGTCCGACCGTCCGGGGTGTCGTGATGAATCCGGTCGATCATCCGCACGGTGGTGGTGAAGGTAAGTCGGGGCAGGGTAATCCGCACCCGGTGTCGCCATGGGGTCAGAAGGCCAAGGGTCTCAAGACCCGCAAGAACAAGCGCACGGAGAAGTTCATCGTGCGCAGTCGTCACAAGAAGTAAGGTTGAGACAGGACTAGCGCCATGCCGCGTTCCGTTAAGAAGGGCCCGTTTGTCGATCATCACCTTGCGAAGAAGGTGTCTGATGCGCAGGCGAGCCGCGTAAAGAAGCCGATCAAGACCTGGTCGCGACGTTCGATGGTGACTCCCGAAATGGTCGGTCTGACCATCCAGGTGCACAACGGCCGTCAGCATATGCCGGTGTTCGTGACTGAAAACATGGTCAGTCACAAGCTCGGTGAGTTTGCTCCGACCCGCACGTTCAAGGGTCATGGCGGCGACAAGAAGACCGCGGCCTAGGGGACGAGCCATGCAAACGCAAGCCGTATTGAAATTCGTTCGATTGTCGCCGCAGAAGGCGCGACTGCTCGCCGATCAGGTGCGCGGTCAGAAAGTCGATGAAGCTTTGAACATTTTGAAATTTTCACGGCAGCGTGCCGCCGGCATCATCCGCAAGGTGCTGGAATCGGCGATCGCCAATGCCGAGAATAACAATGGCGCTGATATCGACGAGCTGAAGATTTCTGAAATCTTCGTGGACGAAGGTCCGACGATGAAGCGTATCCGTCCGCGTGCCAAGGGCCGCGCAGACCGTATTATCAAGCGCACGAGCCATATTACCGTGCGCGTGGCCGACCAATAACCGGGGCGTCAGCAATGGGTCATAAGGTTAATCCCAACGGTTTCCGTCTCGGTGTCACCACGCACTGGACTTCGAACTGGTATGCAGAGCGTTCCGCCTACGGCGAAACGTTGAACAAGGACATTGCGGTCCGCAGTTTCCTGCGCAAGAAGTTGTCGCAGGCGTCGGTGTCGCGGATTCAGATTGACCGTCCGGCGAAGAGCGCGCGTGTAACGATTCATACGGCGCGCCCCGGTATCGTCATCGGCAAGAAAGGTGAGGACATCGAAAAACTGCGCATCGAAGTCGCGCAAAAGATGGGCCTCAAGCCGGATTCCGTACATATTTCCGTCGAAGAAATCCGCAAACCGGAAATTGACGCGCACTTAATTGCCGAAAGCGTCGCGCAGCAGCTTGAGCGCCGCATCATGTTCCGTCGCGCGATGAAGCGTGCGGTGCAAAATGCGATGCGCCAGGGTGCGCAAGGCATCAAGATCCAGGTCGGCGGTCGCCTGAACGGTGCTGAAATCGCGCGTACTGAATGGTATCGCGAGGGGCGTGTGCCACTGCATACCTTGCGCGCGTTTGTCGATTACGCGACGGCTGAAGCGAAAACCACCTATGGCGTTATCGGCGTCAAGGTGTGGGTGTTCAACGGTGAAGTCTTTGAAGTCGAGCGCAAATCCGAACGCAATGAGCGTAAGGATGAAGCGGGCGCCGAAGCCACCGCATAAGGTTAAGAAGAGCTTAGGAGTGATGCTGCCATGATGCAGCCCAAGCGCACCAAATATCGAAAGCAGCAGAAGGGCCGCAATCGCGGGCTCGCGCAGAATGGCAACAAGGTCAGCTTCGGCGAATGGGGCCTGAAGTCGACCGAGCGTGGCCACGTGACTGCGCGCCAGATTGAAGCCGCCCGCCGTTGTATCACGCGCTATGTGAAGCGCGGTGGCAAGCTCTGGATTCGTATTTTTCCAGACGTGCCGGTGACGAAGAAGCCGCTGGAAGTCCGCATGGGTTCCGGCAAGGGCAATGTCGAATATTGGGTGGCCAAAATTCAGCCGGGCAAAATGCTGTATGAGATGGAGGGCGTCGACGAAGCGACTGCGCGCGAGGCATTCGAGCTCGCTGCTGCCAAGCTCCCGGTGAAGACGACCTTTGTAAAGCGGACGATCCTGTGATGAAAACCGCCGAATTCGTGAAGAGCGTGCGCGGCATGAGCGCAGCGCAACTGAAAGAAGAATTGGCCGCCCTGCGCCGTGAGCAGTTTAATCTGCGCATGCAGCAGGCGATGGGGCAGCAGGCGAAATCGCACCTCGTCAGCGAAGCGCGCAAGAAGATTGCGCGCATCAAGACGCTCATGAATCAACAGGCGAAAGCGTCATGACCGAACAGGCAGCCCAAACCAAGAGCCAGCGCCGTATCGTCGGGCGTGTGGTCAGCAACAAAGCCGACAAGACCATCACCGTTGCGGTCGAGCGTAGCGTCAAGCATCCGCTCTACAGCAAATATGTGCGCAAGACGACGAAGCTGCATGCGCACGATGAGAAGAATGAATGTCACGAAGGTGATCTCGTTGCGATCGTCGAAACGCGCCCACTGTCACGGAGCAAGCATTTTCGCTTGGTCGAAGTGCTGGAAAGCGCCAGTTCGCCAAGTGCGGGAGGCTGAGACGTGATTCAACAAGAATCCATGCTCGTCGCCGCCGACAACAGCGGCGCGAAGATTGTCCAGGTCATCCGCGTGGCTGGCAGCACTCACCGCCGTTACGCGAACATCGGTGACGTCATCAAAGTGACGGTCAAAGACGCGATCCCGCGCGGCAAGGTCAAGAAGGGCGAAGTCCACGACGCCGTCGTGGTTCGCACTAAGAAAGGCGTGCGCCGTCCGGATGGATCGCTAATCCGTTTCGACAGCAACGCCGCGGTGTTGCTGACTAACAAGATGGAGCCGATCGGTACCCGTATCTTTGGGCCGGTTACGCGCGAGTTGCGCGATCGCTTCATGCGCATTATTTCGCTGGCCCCGGAAGTTCTCTGAGCGGGGATGAGATCGTCATGAACAAGATTCGCAAAGCCGATGAGGTCGTGGTTCTAACCGGTCGCGACAAGGGCCGCCGCGGCAAGATTGCACGCGTGCTGGAGAATGGCAAGGTCATTGTGGAAGGCGCCAATCTGGTCAAGAAGCACCAGCGCGGCAATCCCAATACCGGTGTTGCCGGCGGCATCATCGAAAAGGAAATGCCGATCGATGTGTCGAACGTCGCGCTGTGGAATCCGGCAAAAAATAAGGGTGAAGGCGGCCCGGATCGTGTCGGCTTCAAGTTTCTCGGCGAAGGCGAAGCCCGCCGCAAGGTGCGTTATTTCAAGTCCACCGATGAAGTAGTGGACGCGTAAGCAGGATCAAGGGCCATGGCTGCTAATCTGCAAACCTATTACCGCGAAACCGTCGCGCCCCAGCTCAAGACAAAGCTGAGCTGCAATGCGATGGCGGTGCCGCGCATCGCCAAGATCACGCTCAACATGGGCGTGGGTGAAGCGACGACTGATCGAAAGGTCATCGAGCATGCGGTGTCCGACATGACGGCGATTGCCGGTCAGAAGCCGATCGTCACGCGCTCTTCGAAGGCGATTGCGGGCTTCAAGATCCGCGAGAATTATCCGGTCGGCGTCAAGGTTACATTGCGCCGCGAGCGCATGTATGAATTTCTTGAGCGCCTGATTTCGATCGCGCTGCCTCGTATTCGCGACTTCCGCGGCCTCAATCTGCGTGGTTTCGATGGTCAGGGCAATTACAACTTCGGGATCAATGAACAGATCATTTTTCCTGAAATCGATTACGACAAGATCGATATGTTGCGCGGCATGAACATCACGATCACCACCACGGCGAAGACGGACGAAGAAGGGCGCGCATTGCTCGAAGCGTTCAGCTTCCCGTTCCGCAAGTAAGGCGAGGCAGGTATGGCCAAGACGAATATGGTCGAGCGCGAGAAGAAGCGTATCGCGCTGGTAAAAAAATACGCCAAGAGGCGCGCTGCGCTTAAGGCGATCATCGAGAATACGAGCAGTAGCTACGATGAGCGTGCCGATGCGGTAAATAAGCTGCAAAAGCTGCCGCGGGATTCGAGCGCGGCACGTGTACGCAATCGCTGCAAGATTACCGGCCGGTCGCGTGGCGTGTACCGTAAGTTCGGTCTGTCGCGCGTCAAGTTGCGTGAGACCGCGATGCGCGGCGAAATTCCCGGCCTGAAGAAAGCCAGCTGGTAATTGGAAACTGATTTATGAGCGTCAATGATCCGATCGGTGACTTCCTGACTCGCATTCGCAACGGTCAGTCCGCGCGCAAGAAATTCGTTACGGCCCCGTCGTCGAAGCAGAAGATAGCGATCGCCGCCGTGCTGAAAGACGAAGGCTATATCGCCGACTACAGTGTCGTCGATAACGACGGTAAGAAAGTAATCACCGTGGTTCTCAAGTACTTTGATGGCAAACCGGTCATCGAGCGGCTGGAGCGCATCAGCAAGCCGAGTCTGCGCTGGTACAAAGGCAAAGATAAATTGCCCAAAGTTCTCGGCGGTCTCGGGGTGGCGATCGTTTCCACTTCCCAAGGGGTCGTCAGCGACCGCGCTGCGCGCGCGGCCGGCCAGGGCGGCGAAGTGATCTGCGTGGTGGCCTGACATGTCGAGAATCGCGAAGGCGCCGGTCAAGGTTCCGGCCGGAGTCGAAGTCAAGACCGACGGTGGCGTGTTGACCGTCAAGAGCGCCAAGGCGACGCTGACCAAGGCGATGCCCGTCGGCGTGGCGATCGAGGTCGCCAATGGCGTGGCCCAACTGTCCGCGGATTCGGTCAAGGCCAATGCCGCGATGGCGGGAACGTTCCGCGCGCTGCTGAACAATATGGTCAACGGCGTAGTCAAGCCGTACGAGCGCAAGTTGCAGCTGGTCGGCGTTGGATATCGCGCTCAGGTGCAGGGCAAGAAGCTCAATCTCTCGTTGGGATTTTCTCACCCGATCGAATACCCGGTGCCGGAAGGCGTCACGGTGGAAACGCCGAGCCAGACCGACATCATCGTCAAGGGCGCGGATCGTCATATGGTCGGTCAGGTCGCTGCGGATATCCGTTCGTACCGTCCACCCGAGCCTTACAAGGGCAAGGGTGTGCGTTATTCGGATGAGCGCGTGGTGATGAAAGAGGCGAAGAAGAAGTAAGCGTATTTTTGGCCCGCACGCCGACCTGCGAGCGGCGACGGTCCTGAAGAGTTATTACTGGAACAAGAGCTGGAACGATGAACGCGAAAAAGGAAACCCGTCTGCGGCGTGCGCGCCGTACACGCGCCAAAATCCGCGAGTTGGGCGTCTATCGCCTGGCCGTGCACCGTACACCGCAACACATCTACGCACAGATCATCGCCGCCGACGGCGGGAGTACTGTGGTTGCGGCGTCGACCGTGGAAAAAGCAGTAGCGGACGGACTCGGTAGCACCGGCAACGTTGAGGCGGCGAAGAAAGTCGGGCAGACGCTCGCTGAGCGTGCTAAAGCTGCCGGTGTCAACAAGGTTGCATTCGATCGTTCCGGATTTAAATATCACGGGCGTATCAAGGCGTTGGCGGATGCCGCGCGCGAAAGCGGTCTGGAGTTTTAAGAGATGGCTAATAACCCAGCGCAGTTCGACGACGTTCAAAGCGGCGGCGATTTCAAAGAGAAGCTTGTCGCGGTGAACCGCGTCTCCAAGACGGTCAAAGGAGGCAAGCAGTTTGCGTTCGCGGCCCTGACCGTAGTTGGTGACGGCGCTGGTCGCGTCGGCTTCGGTTATGGCAAAGCACGCGAAGTTCCGGTCGCAATCCAGAAGGCGATGGAACGGGCGCGCAAGAACATGATCGCGGTACCGCTGAAGGGCATGACCCTGCAGCACGAGATTTGGGGTACGCACGGTTCGACGAAGGTGTTTATGCGCCCAGCATCGGACGGTACCGGTGTCATCGCCGGTGGTGCGATGCGCGCGGTATTCGAGGTGGCCGGTGTGCAGAATGTGCTCGCCAAGTCATTCGGCTCGCGCAATGCGATTAACGTCGTGCGCGCCACCATGGATGCGCTGAAAGGTATGAACCTTCCGTCCGAAATTGCCGCCAAGCGTGGCAAGACGGTCGAAGAAATCCTCGGCGCCTAAGGGAGAGCGGTGATGTCTCAAGCCAAACAGCTCAAGCTCACGCTGGTCCGCAGCCCCTTCGGCCGTCTGAAGGCCCATCGGGATTGCGTGCGCGGCCTCGGCCTGCGCCGGGTCTATCAGACCGTCGAAGTGGCCGCTACGCCGGAGAATCTCGGCATGGTCCGCAAGATTGGTTTCATGCTGAAAGTGGAAGAAGCGTGAGGCGCGAGCTGTAAGGTCGCGCCTTCGGCGCTGTGAGGGAACCGGAGCCTTCCAGTTTTTTCTCACAGCGGATACAGCGGGCGACTTTACAGGGTGTGATCGCGGCCGACCCCACCCCTCACCAGCAAATTCGAGAGCGATGTCATGATGAAACTGAACACAATCAAGCCTGCTAAGGGTTCCAAGACGGTTCGCGTTCGTGTTGGCCGTGGTATCGGTTCCGGCATGGGCAAGACCGCTGGGCGCGGGCATAAGGGTCAGCGTGCGCGCAAGGGCGGTCGTGGCAAGATCGGCTTCGAGGGCGGCCAAATGCCGATCCAGCGTCGCCTGCCGAAGCGCGGGTTCAGTTCAGCGCTGGCCAAGCTAAGCGCCGAAGTGCGCCTCTCCGATTTGCAGAAGCTCAGCGAAATTGAGATCGATCTTGCGGTTCTCAAGAAGGCAGGCGTCATTCCGGCGCAAACCGAGCAGGCAAAGGTCATCAAGTCCGGTACGCTGACCCGCAAAGTTGTGCTGAAGGGCGTCAACGTGACCAAGGGCGCGCGCGAGCTGGTGCTCGCGGCCGGCGGCTCGATCGCAGAGTAGTCGCAATATTTCGATGGCGAATCTGCAGGCCAGCAATCGCGGCATGGTGCCGGATCTCTCCAAGCTCGGGGAGGTTCGTCGTCGGCTGCTGTTCCTGGTCGGTGCGCTCATCGTTTACCGCATCGGATCGTTCATTCCGGTTCCTGGTGTGGATCCCGCTAAGCTGACTCAGCTTTTCGATCAGCAGAAAGGCACGATCCTGGACATGTTCAACATGTTCTCGGGCGGCGCGTTGCATCGTCTATCGATCTTCGCACTGGGCGTGATGCCATATATCTCGGCGTCGATCATCGTGCAGCTGATGGCGACCGTGCTGCCGCAACTCAAGGAGTTGCGCAAGGAAGGCGATGCGGGCCGCCGCAAGCTGACCAAGTACACCCGTTACAGTACCCTGGCGTTGTCGATTTTCCAGTCGGCGGGTGCGGCGATCGCACTGAATAAACAGGGAATCGCGCTGGCGCCGGGCTTCGGATTCATTTTCACGTCAACCATATCGCTGGTGACCGGGACGATGTTTCTGATGTGGCTCGGCGAGCAGATCACCGAGCGTGGCATCGGCAACGGTATGTCGATGATTATTTTCACGGGTATTGTCGCCGGTATGCCGCGCGCGATCGGTGCGACCGCGCAGCTCGTCAGCGAGGGTTCGCTGAATGGATTTTTGCTGGTTCCGATCGCCGCGTTGGTCGTAGGGGTCACCGCATTCGTTGTATTCGTCGAGCGTGCGCAACGCCGCATTCCGATCCACCACGCCCGCCGCCAGCAGGGGCGCAAGCTATATGCTGCGCAGACGCAACATTTGCCGCTCAAGCTCAATATGTCCGGCGTCATCCCGCCGATTTTCGCCTCGAGCCTCATTCTGTTCCCGGCGTCGATCGTCCGTTTTTTTGGGGACGAGGGCAGCAGCGGTTTCATGCAACAGATCGTCAATGCGCTATCGCCCGGCCAGGCCTTGTATACCTTGTTGTACGCAGTGCTGATTATTTTCTTCTCGTTCTTCTACACCGCTCTCGTATTCGATTCCCGCGAGACTGCGGAAAACTTGAAAAAGTCCGGCGCGTTCGTCCCGGGCGTTCGGCCCGGCATCAAGACGGCCGAGTATATCGATCAGGTATTGACGCGGCTGACGGTTGCCGGCGCCCTATACGTTTCGATCGTATGTTTGCTGCCGGAAATCTTCATCAATTATTTCCATGTCCCGTTTTCGTTTGGCGGTACCTCGCTAATGATCACGGTGGTGGTTGTCATGGACTTCATGGCGCAGCTGCAGGCGCATGTGATGTCCCATCAATACGAGGGTTTGCTGAAGAAGGCGAACTTGAAGTCTCCCGGCGGCGCAGGCGCGGTGCGTTCCTGAGCGGACGCGCGCGGTTCGGTATCCGTCTATCGAGGTTGAAACATGAAAGTCCGAGCATCAGTCAAAAAGATCTGCCGCAACTGCAAGATCGTCCGTCGCAACAGAGTTGTACGCGTGATCTGCAGCGACGCTCGTCATAAGCAGCGTCAGGGTTGATGGGGCAGGCTATTTTCCTTATAATCCCGCTCTTTTCCGCGCGGGTTTGGAGTTAAGCGCATGGCACGTATAGCGGGCGTCAATGTCCCGGCCAACAAACACACGGTGATCGCTCTTCAGGCGATCTATGGCATTGGGCAGACTCGCGCCAGGAAGATTTGCGCGGCCGCCGGTATCAAGCCGGAAGTGGCGGTCAAGGCGCTCACCGAGGGTGAGCTCGATCAACTTCGCGCCGAAGTGGCGAAGTTCAGTGTCGAAGGTGACCTGCGCCGTGAAGTCTCTATGAGCATCAAGCGGCTCATGGATATGGGCTGCTACCGTGGTCAGCGCCATCGCCGCGGTCTGCCAGTTCGCGGTCAGCGTACACGCACCAATGCCCGCACCCGCAAGGGTCCGCGCAAAGCCATTCGCAAGACGTAATTAAAGTTTAGAAGACACCATGGCCAATCCAGCCGCAGCAGCTTCCGCCGCGAAGACACGCAAGCGCGTCAAAAAGAATGTTACCGACGCGATCGCCCATATTCAGGCATCGTTCAACAATACGTTTGTTTTGATCACTGATCGTCAGGGCAACGCGCTGGCGTGGGCGACAGCCGGAGCCTGCGGTTTCAAGGGCTCGCGCAAGAGCACGCCGTTCGCTGCGCAGGTTGCCGCCGAGCGTGCCGCCACTGCCGCCGCCGAGCATGGCGTAAAAACGGTCGAAGTGCGTGTGAAGGGGCCAGGCCCGGGTCGTGAGTCGGCAGTGCGTTCGTTGAATGCTTCCGGCCTCAAAGTCACGAACATCACCGACGTCACACCGATTCCGCACAACGGCTGCCGCCCGGCCAAGCGCCGTCGCGTTTAAGGAGATCGAACCATGGCACGTTATATTGGGCCGACCTGCAAGCTAGCCCGTCGCGCGGGTACCGACCTGATGCTGAAGGGACGCGGTCGCTCGCTCGAAACCAAGTGCAAGCTGGATACGCCGCCGGGACAGCATGGTGCGCGCAAGCCCCGCCTGTCCGACTATGCGTTGCAGCTTCGCGAAAAGCAGAAGCTGCGCCAGATATATGGCCTGCTCGAGCGTCAGTTTCACAATTATTATGTGAAGGCCTCGTCGGCAAAAGGTTCCACCGGTTTGAATCTGCTGCGCATGCTGGAGCAGCGCCTCGACAACGTCGTCTATCGCATGGGATTTGCTGCGACGCGTGCCGAGGCTCGTCAGCTCGTCAGCCATAAGTCGATTCTGGTCAACAGCAAGCCGGTCAACATCCCGTCGTACCAGATACAGGTAGGCGACACCGTCGAAATCCGCGAAAAGTCACGTTTGCAGGGCCGCATCGCGTCAGCGCTGTCAGTGGCCGCGCAGATTGGATTTCCGGATTGGGTCGATGTAGACGAGAAGGGATTCCGCGGCGTGTTCAAGTCACTGCCTGAGCGCGATCAAGTTCTCCCCGACATCAACGAGAACCTTGTCGTCGAGTTGTATTCCAAGTAATCCGTTTCTGTTTTCCCAAGAGGTTTGCCCATATGCAGGGTCTTGTATCTGATCTGCTCAAGCCGCGTTCCATCGAAGTCGAGAAGGTCGATGCCAACCGTGCCCGCGTCACGCTGGAACCGCTGGAACGCGGATTCGGCCATACGCTTGGAAACGCGTTGCGTCGCATCTTGCTGTCGTCGATTCCTGGCGCTGCGATTACCGAAGCACAGATCGAAGGCGTCGTGCATGAGTTCAGCGCGATCGAAGGCGTGCAGGAAGACGTGATCGACATTCTGCTGAACCTCAAGAATGTCGCGATCCGGATGAATGCGCGCGAGTCAGCGACGTTGAAGCTGCAAAAATCGGGCAACGGTGTCGTGACCGCCGCCGACATCCAGCTTGATCACGATGTTGAGATCGTCAATCCGAACTTGGTGCTCGCCCACCTCACCGGTGGCAAGTTGAGCATGACTTTGAAAGTCTCTCGTGGCCGTGGTTATCAGCCGGCGGCGACGCGTGCCATCGGCAATGACGACGAGGGCACCTCAATTGGTGTGCTGCGTCTCGATGCTTCTTACAGCCCGGTGAGCCGCGTCAGCTACAACGTCGAACGCGCACGCGTCGAGCAGCGCACCGACCTCGATAAGCTGATCCTGGATGTGGATACCAACGGTGGTATCGACGCCGCCGAGGCGGTTCGTGCGGCAGCTCGCATCATGCGCGACCAGCTCGCGGTGTTTGTCGATCTGGAAGCTGAAGAAGAGACCGTGGTTGGCAGCAGCCGCAAGGAACTGAACCCAATCCTGTTCCGCCTCATCGACGATCTGGAACTGGGCGTGCGTTCGACGAACTGTCTGAAGGCCGAGAATATCTATTACATCGGGGATCTCGTGCAGCGTACCGAGAACGAGTTGATGAAGACGCCCAATCTCGGCAAGAAGTCTCTCAACGAAATCAAGGAAGCCCTCAAGGCCCATGGGCTCGACCTCGGCATGAAGCTCGAAAACTGGTCGTCGCCGAAGGTAATGGCTTAAGCATCCCCGGAGTTTTCCAATGCGACACAAAGTTGCCGGCCGACGCCTCGGTCGTACCACCAGCCACCGCAAGGCGGCTATGCAGAACATGGCGATCTCGTTGTTCACGCATGAGCTGATCCGTACCACGGTGCCGAAAGCCAAGGAACTGCGGCGCGTCGCCGAGCCTCTGATCACGCGCGCGAAGGAAGACAGCGTCGCCAACCGCCGTATTGCGTTCAACCGTCTGCGTGATCGCGATGCAGTGCAGAAGCTGTTCAATGAGATCGGCCCGCGCTTCAAGACGCGTCCGGGTGGTTACATGCGAATCTTGCGCTGCGGTTTCCGTGCCGGTGACAATGCGCCGATGGCGTATGTCGAGTTGGTGGATCGCCTAGTTACATCCGCCGCCGTGACCGCTGAATAATAAATACCGTCGTGTAGAAATACGGGCGCTTCGGCGCCCGTTTTTGTTTGTGCTTGCCAGTATCCCCAGTATTCTCCCAGCATTCTCATTGTCCAGAAATAGATGGTGAGCTCACCGCGCAGGGACCGCGCTGGTATTTTTGCGCGCGGGCTTCTCTATGCAGAAGCTTATTGTTCGGCACAAAATGGTCCATGGAGACGTTAAAAGACGCACTTCGGGAATTTTCGTCCGGTCGCTTTTCTGAAGCGGAACAAATCTGCCGGAAGCTAATCAAGAGTTTTCCCGATAATCGCAATGCAGTAGAACTGCTTGTAGTGACTCTTACCAATCTGTCGCGCTTCGAGGAAGCGACGGCACTTGTTCGAGAGTTGATTTCTCGCGCGCCCGCCGCGGTTCAGTTCAAGGTGTATCTGGGTATTCTGCTTCTCCATCAAGAGCGATTGCACGATGCCCATCAGTGTTTATCTGAGGCAAAAAGAATTGCACCGAGCGACCCGGCCTGCCTTTTTAACTTGGGGTTGGTCTTATTCAAGCTTGAGCGCTACTCAGAGGCGGCAGATGCACTAAAAGCCGCGCGCCGCAATGCTCCAGGACTGCAGGTTGCGGCAATTTATGAAGCCCGGGCATTAATCGAACTGAGCTTTATTGAAGAGGCACAAACGGTCATAAAAAGCTTGGCGAACGTCCGCGGCTTAAAAGCTGAGGAGATAAACGAGTACGCACGTGCTTGTATCAGCCTGGCGCTTTTTCCGGAGGCGGAAGTGGCTCTCGTACAAGCCGCCGCAGAAACGCCGAGCAACGTTGCGATCAAGGTAAATCTTGCGCATGTTTTCGAGCGAACCAACCGTTCCGAGGCCGCCGCCGCTCTGCTTGACGATCTGGAGGCGCCGGGACCATTTGGCCGGGCACTCAAGGCGCGCGTCATCGCGCGTACAGGTCGAACAGACGAAGCCCTGGCTTTGCTGAGTCAACTGCGTGAGGAATTGCGCCCATTCAAATCCGGAACGGAGGATCTTTGCGCACAAATCGAATTCGATCGTGGGCGGATGCTTGACCAAACCGGCCGATATGCCGAGGCGTACAAAGCATTTCAGCTGGGCAATTCGATTGATCGCCAGACTTTTGAGCGAATCTGCCCAGGATGCGAGATCGAAGGCGGCCTGCCCTGGCTTGCTGAGTCGCAAGACCTCATCACGCTTTCCTCTGAGGGGTACTCTCGACAGGAAACGATGGACGCCGATCCCGTATTTCTGGTCGGATTCCCGCGATCTGGTACAACGCTCCTCGATCAAATCCTGAATGCGCATCCGCAGATCGACGTCCTTGAGGAAAAGCCGCTCGTCGAAAGCCTTATAAGAATCATCGGAACCATGCCACTTGGATATCCGCGGGCAATTGCTTCGCTGCGCGAGAAAGATATTGCTGGGCTGCGTTTTCACTATTGGCAAACGGTTGCCAAGTTTATAGATAGGAATCCCAATAACGCGTTTGTCGACAAGAATCCATTCAATCTTTGTCAGGCGCAGCTCTTGAGACGGTTGTTCCCGCAAGCCAAATGGATATTCGCCATGCGTCATCCGCTTGATTCGATTCTGAGTTGCTTCGTAAATCGATTTCGCTATACGAAATACTCACACGGCTTTTGGAACCTCGAAGAAATAAGCAGGATCTATCGGGATACAGTTGGATTGTGGCTGGCCCAGCGACCAGAACTGACTTTGCAATGCCACGACATTTATTACGAAAAGCTGGTCGCGGAACCCGAAGCACAGGCACGCGCCCTTATCGACTTTCTTGGCCTGCCGTGGGATTCCGAAGTGCTTCAGTATTATCGGCACGCGCGTGACCGCATTATCGGGACACCCAGCTACGATCAGGTAGTGAAGCCGATCTATGGTGATGCGATCGCGAGATGGCGGCATTACGAAGGTGAATTGAGTGCCGCCAAGGATATCGTGCGCCCCGTTGCCCAAGCGCTCGGTTATGCCTGTTGAATTGGAAGGTGGGTTTATTGCTTGGTGATTTGATTACATTGAAGTTTGGCGTAGGATAAATCCCGTGGCATCTAAAATGTTGGCCAAATTTTTGCCTATCAAAAATGCGTGCGGGCCACTCATCGTTTATAAAGGGAGAAAATCATGCAGCTTAATCTTCAGGGGCAGTTCCGAAGGGCGGTGAGGCTGTCTTTGCTCGCATCAGCGCTGGGGCCGAACGTAATTGCATCTGTATACGCACAAGACTCTGCGCCCCCGAACACATCGAATACCCCAACTGAGCTGAAGGGCGTCGTTGTCACCGGATCGCGCATCCGTCGCGTCGAAGCCGAAGGACCAACCCCGGTCGAGACAATTACCTCCCAGCAGATTACCAATGCAGGCTTTTCAACAATTCAGCAGTTGTTCGACAATCTTTCGCTCAATGTCGGCGGTTCGCTGGGGCAGAACAATACCTTTGGATTCACGCCAGGCGCGAGTGGTGTCGATTTGCGCGGCTTCGGCGTTGGCCGAACACTGATTTTGCTGGACGGCCGACGATTGCCGGTCTATCCAGTTGCCGATAGTGGAACTGACAATTTCGTTGATTTATCGAGTATTCCGACTGCGATCGTTGATCGCATTGAAATTTTGACGACCGGTGGTTCGGCCATCTATGGATCCGATGCGATCTCCGGTGTCATTAATATTATTACCAAGAAGAAGTACAAAGGACTCGCGGGTAGCGTGCGTGCAGGTGGAACGGAACATGGTGGTTATGGCAATGAACGCGCGCAGCTAAGCTACGGATTCATTAATGAATCAGATAGCATCGTGATATCGGGCGAGATTTTTCACAATGATCCGCTGCATGCATCGCAGCGCCGGTATTCTCAATCCGATGTTGTGCCCGGTCTCCCGATTACACAGAACTACAGCGTCTATGGCGCCAATTATCTAGATTTCGACAACGGAGTGAATACACCAGCGTCAAATTGCCAGAGTTTATTAAACGGGGCAGGAATAACGGTTGCCTCACCCCTACTAAATGATGTCATTGGCTTGTCCGGACTATCCTGCAGTTTCGACCGGGCAAAATATCGTGAGCTTTATCCCGCCGTTGATCGTTCGACCCTTTACTCACATTTCGAACACAGTTTCAGCGTGGCGACGCTATATGTGCAAGGGCTCTACACCAATCAAATGACAGAGGCGCGATTTGAGCCTTTTCCATACTACAGCCCGCTTATTCCCGCGGGAGCTGTTTATGCGCCAACGTCTGGATCGGGCTACTTTTATCGCCGCGCAGTTGAGTTTGGCCCACGCGGCGCTGATGTCAACAACATTACATATTCCATACTTACCGGCTTAAAGGGTGGTTTCGACGACTATGAATGGGATACAGCTGTAACGCGAAGTCAGATTACATCCAATGACGATTTTCCGAGCATCATTTCCAGCGTACTTAATAATGCGGTCTGTGGTGGTAAATACGATGCGGCAACGGCGTCCTGCACGGATCCCAACGCTCCCGGTCTCAATCTGCTGCAGCCGATTCCCGCGGATGTTGTACAGAAATCGTCATACTTAAAGGTGACGCATGCGGTTTCCCAGACGACTTCGCTCGATGGAACCATAAGCGGTCCGTTACCGTATGTCCCCTCTCTGCGAGGTGGCAGTGTACAGATGGCGGCTTATCTAGGTTACGAAAAAGAGTGGTATTCAGATTTGGACGACCCGATCACTTCATCGGGGCAAGGTGTTGACGGTGGAGTCAGTGCACAGGGCAACCGTAGCCATCTCTCGGAGGCTTTGGAGTTCAGCCTGCCGATTCTGAAACCGCTTACGCTAAATATGGCTGGCCGCTACGATAACTACAATACCAATTCGGGTGGCCAGTTCACCGCCCAGAGTTCCTTGCAGTATCGTCCTGTCAAACCAGTGTTGTTACGTGCATCCATCGGCAGCACCTTTCGGGCACCTGATATTCAGCGTCTTTACGGCGGGCAGACGACGAATTTTGAAACAGCGATCGACACAGTGCTTTGCAAGAACGAAGGCGGTACGGTCGGTGATGGAAATACGGGTCACGCTGATTGCAATACGCCTGTTCAGTCGGTCAAGTCCATTTCGACTGGCAATCCTGAATTGAATTCGGAGAAGGGAATTAACTACAGCTTTGGATTCGCAGTTGAGCCGGTCGAAAGGCTCACCTGGTCATGGGATTACTTTTTCATACAACTTCGCGATGCAGTGCAATCGCCCACCGCACAGTTCATCCTGAACCAGTGCGCGTATTCGGGGCAGCTCTGCGGTGAGATTCAGCGCGATGGCCAAGGAACACTCCAGGGTCAAACCGCCCAAGTGACCGAGAGTCCTTTGAATACAGCGGGGCAAAGTCAAAAAGGTTTTGATACAAAGGTGAACTACGATTTCCCGATCACCGTTGTCGGCAAGTTTAGCGTGCAGTACACGATGACTTACTTGTTTGCGTTCAAGTACCAGCTGAACAATGAAACGCCGGAGGAGTCTTTGTTGAATACCGGCGCGGTAAACGGCTCCTTCCCACGCCATCGTTGGACTACGAGCATTGATTGGACTCGTGGACCGTACGGCGCTGATGCGACTTGGTTCTACATACCACATGTGCCTGGCGCGAACTCAGCAAATCCCGCCGAGCAGGGGCAGTACATGCCGTCCTTCACGCAGATTAATTTACAAGGGCATTGCCGATTGGGAGATTTAGGCACGATCCGACTGGGCGTCAATAACATTCTTGGTGCACATCCCCCCTTCGATCCTACGGATGATCAGAACCAATTTACGAGCGGCGCCGCGCTTTCATATTCAAATTCATTTGGACGGGAGGGCTTTGTCCAATACGAATTCAAATTCTGAGTGATGGTTGTTTGAAAAGGCCGGCCTCCAGCGCCGGCTTTTTCATTTGCGTTATCAATTCGCTCGGAGATTCGGATGGCTCCGCACACAGGCATCTTTTCTCCGGCCAATTCCAGGAAAGAGGTGCGGTATAGTTGGCACGATGGGTCTATATGTGGACTGGGGTGCGAAATGTTAAAGCCAACCGTTTTCGGAGCAATTGCTTTGTGCTGTATATGGACTGCTCAGGCCGACGAATCGGCTGTTCCGGCAAAACCTGAGGCATCCACTACAGTGCAACCGAATCCCTGCAAACAGCCGGATCCATTGCCGACCGTCGAACCCTCCTCATCCGAACAAAAGCGCTTTCACCGTGATCTGGAGAGTTACAAGAACTGCGTGCAGTCATACGTAGATGTCGAGAGCAAACTGGCGCGCGCACACGCAGATGCCGCGCACAAGGCGATCGAGGAGTTCAACGTCTATATCAAAGACGCCAACGAGCGATATGGCACCGAATCACAGTAAAAAAAGCTTGCTTTATTCGGCTATTGATTCGGTTCACAGATCCTATTCAGTCAACGAAATCGACGTAAGGAATGCTATTGAAGACACTTGCATTCGCGGCCGTCTATTTGATCTGGGGTTCCACATATCTTGCGATTCGCGTCGGCGTCCGTGACTTTCCGCCGTTGGCGCTCGCGGGCACACGTTTTTTCCTGGCCGGCGTTCTCCTCTTTTTATACGGATGGTTGCGTGGGCAGCGCGGGCCACAGGGACCGCACATGCGACGTGACTGGATGACGATTGCCGCGACCGGACTACTTATGCCGGCGGCCGCGAATGGTCTGGTTACGTGGGGCGAACACTGGGTTCCATCGAATCAGACCGCGCTTATTGTCGCGACATCGGCGTTGTGGACTGCATGGTTCGGCTCTCTGGGCGCGCGCGGAGAATCGCTGCGGCCGACGGCATTGGCGGGTCTGGCGCTTGGCTTTGCCGGTGTCGCGGTCCTCGTCGGCGCTGGATGGCGCATGCAGGCGGCGCCCTTATCGGCTTATCTGGCGCTGTTATTGTCGCCGATGCTGTGGTCGTTCGGAACCATATTGGCGCGTCGCCGCACGACAGACTGTCCGTTCCTAATGGTCGCCGCTCTGCAGATGCTGATCGCTGGTGTTGTGCTGAACGGGCTGGCGGCGATTCACGGAGATTGGAGCCTTCTTCAGTGGAGCCCGCATGTGATGTGGGCGCTCGCTTATCTGATCGTGTTCGGTTCCTGTATCGCTTATGCCGCCTATTTCTGGCTTGTCCGGCATGTATCGCCGGTGCAATTGGGAACCACTGCCTACGTGAATCCTGCGGTTGCCGCGGTGCTCGGCTGGTTGTTGCTCGGCGAGCATATGACGCCCAGCCAATGGTTCGGTACAGCCATAATCTTGTCAGGAGTCGTAGTTGTTGCTTTGGGCAATCGCTATGTAATGCCGGAAAGCCGGAGCGTTGTCGGCGAAGACGCATGAGCCGCATTTTTCGTGCGGTTTGCTGCACTCTATTAATCTTCCTTGGTTCCGAGGTTTGGGCCGGGGGGGTGCTGCGCCTCGGCAACAACGCCGAACCCGAAACCCTGGATCCCCACAAAGCTCAGAGCGTTCCCGCTGCGAACATCCTGCGCGATCTCTATGAGGGACTGACGATCGAGGATCCGCACGGCAATGTCATTCCGGGCGCGGCAGATCGTTGGGAAATCAGCAACGACGAGCGCGTTTATACGTTCCATCTACGTGAGAACGCGCGCTGGTCCAACGGCGATCCGGTCACTGCGGATGATTTCGTCGCGGGATTGCGACGTAGCGCCGATCCGCGCACCGGTTCGGGTTATGCGCAGATCCTCGCGCCCATCGAGAATGCTGAAGCAGTAACGGCAGGACGTTTGCCACCGGAAGCGCTGCATGTGAGCGCGCTCGATGCACATGATCTGCAAATCCGCCTGCGTGCGCCGACGCCATACTTTCTCGGCCTGCTCAACCATCAGGCGACTTATCCGATCCATCGCCCGTCGCTGCAGAAATACGGCGAGCAATTCGCGCGCGCGGACAGGCTAGTCGGTAACGGCGCCTATCGTCTGGTCGAGTGGGTTGTGCAAGCGCGGGTGACGGTGGAGCGCAATCCTTATTACTGGGACAACATGCACACGTCGATCGACCGCGTCGAATATTTTCCGACCGAGGATGCGGGATCGGAATTCAAGCGCTACCGGGCCGGCGAACTCGATGTGACTTCTACCATTCAGGCGACGCAGCTGCCCTGGATCCGGACGCATCTGAGTGGTGAGCTGCATCTGGAGCCTTATCTCGGTGTTTCCTATTACGGCTTCAACCTGACGCGGCCCCCGTTCCGCGACAACCTGAAGCTGCGAGAGGCATTAGTGCTGGCGATCGATCCGGCGATCATCGTGGACAAAGTCATGCAGGGTGCGGGTGTACCCGCATCCGGGTGGATACTACCGGGAATGCCTGGCTATGAAGCGCAGCGCACGGCGTGGGCGGACTGGCCGTGGCCGCGTCGTATCGGCGAGGCACGCAGGCTGTATGCCGAAGCCGGCTATTCGCCCCAGCATCCGCTCAACGTGGAAATTCGTTACAACACCCAGAACGACAATCGCCGCATTGCCACTGTGATGGCGGCGATGTGGAAGCAGACACTTGGAGCCAATGTGTCGTTGGTCAATGAGGAATGGAAAGTGTTTCTGCAAAATCGGCGTCAGCGCGCGGTAACGCAGGTTTTCCGTGGATCATGGATTGGCGACTACAACGATCCCCTCACTTTTCTCGAGATCCTCGGTTCACACCACGGCATGAATGCTTCCGGCTACGCGAGTGCGACGTTCGATGCGCTGCTCGCCCGCGCCGCGGCAGAACCCGATCCACAGCGACGCATGCGAACGCTGGAAGCAGCTGAGCGCGAAGTACTTACCGATCTTCCGGTGTTGCCGATTTCCTTCTATGTATCCAAACACTTGGTGAAGCCACGTGTGCTCGGCTGGGAGAATAACATCGCCGATATCCACTATTCGAAGGATCTCCGTATCGCGCCGGAGTCCGCGCCACACTGAGACAACGGGCTGCGCAGACCAATAAAGCGTAAAATTCGCGCATGTTCGACCGTATCCGCGAAGACATCCGCGCGGTTTTCGACCGCGATCCCGCTGCCCGTAACACCTGGGAGGTTCTCACCTGCTACCCGGGTTTGCAGGCGGTATGGGCACATCGTGTCAGTCACTGGCTGTGGATGCACGGCTTCAAATGGTTCGCGCGTTTGAACTCGAATCTCGCGCGCTGGATCACTGGCATCGAGATTCATCCCGGCGCGCGCATTGGGCATCGGCTGTTCATCGATCATGGTATGGGCGTAGTCATCGGCGAGACGGCGGAAATCGGCGACGATTGCACCCTCTATCACGGCGTCACGCTGGGCGGCGTCAGCTGGAATAAAGGCAAGCGCCATCCCACGCTCGGCGACAATGTTGTCGTTGGCGCCGGCGCGAAAGTGCTTGGTCCATTCAAGGTTGGTGACGGCGCGCGCGTCGGCTCCAATTCTGTCGTCGTCAAGGAAGTGCCGGCCGGCGCGACGGTCGTCGGCATTCCCGCACGCGTCGTGCAGGAAGCGAAAGCCCCATCGGAAAAAGTCGTCGCCATCGCCAAAACGCTCGGCTTCGATGCCTACGGGCTCACGCGCGACATGCCAGATCCGGTCACCAATGCCATCGGCGCCATGCTCGAGCATATCCAAGTGCTCGACGAGCGGCTCACGCAGGTGTGCAAGCTGCTGCACCAGATGGATTCACGGATGCCTGAGCTGCAATTGTCGAAGCTTGAGTTGCCGGAATTTTGCGGCGATAGCAGCGGCGATTCCTCGCGCGCCGGTGACGGCACCGCGGAAAACACGGACGCGCAGCGCCGTCGCGCAGTTTAAAAGATCAATGCCGTACTTTGATCACAACGCCACCACGCCGCTCGATCCGCGCGTGCTGGAAGCTATGCAGCCCTATCTCACCGGACCTTACGGCAATCCGTCGAGCGTGCATCGCTACGGCCGCGCAGCGCGCGAAGCGATCGAAGCCGCGCGCGAGCAGGTGGCGCGGGCTTTCGGTGCGCAGCCTGGTGAAGTGATTTGGACGTCGGGCGGTACGGAATCGAACAATCTCGCGTTGAAGGGTGCCACTGAAGGACGTACGCCGACACGCGTTCTCTATGGCATTACCGAACACCCCGCGGTCCTGGAAACCGCGGAGTCGCTGCGTGCGCGTGGCTGGGGCGTCGAAACCACGGCGGTCGATACGCAGGGCATCATCGATTGGGCGACTTTCTCGGTGCAACTCGCGCGTGAGCCAGTGCGTATCGCGGCGGTCATGGTGGCCAACAACGAGACCGGTGTGCTGCATGATGTGCCGCGCGCGGCCGCACTCGTGCATTCCGCTGCTGCGCTGCTGCTGGCCGACGCGGTGCAGGCAGCCGGCAAGATACCGCTCGATTTCGCGGCCAGCGATGCTGATCTGATGAGTCTGTCCGCGCACAAGCTCTACGGTCCCAAGGGTGTGGGCGCTTTGTTCAAAAAAGCGGAGGTGCAATTGTCTCCGCTGTTGCACGGTGGCGGCCAGGAGCACGGCTTGCGCGGCGGTACCGAGAACGTCGCGGCGATCGTCGGTTTCGGCGCTGCGGCTGAACTGGCACAAATCGAGTTAGCGGCACGCCAAGAACATCTGCGCAATCTCCGCGAGCGGCTGGAAAGCGGTTTGCGTGCGCGTTCCGGCGTCACGATTTTCGGTGAACGCGTGGCGCGGCTCCCCAACACCGTGCAGTTCGCAGTGCAGGGATGGGAAGGCGAAGCGCTGTTGATGGCGCTCGACCGCAAAGGCTTTGGGGTTTCCAGCGGTTCTGCGTGTTCCAGCGGCAAGGGGCAACCGAGTCACGTGCTGCTCGGCATGGGTATTCCGCGCGATGTTGCATATGGCGCGGTGCGCGTCAGTTTCGGCATGGAGAACACGACGCAGGAAGCCGATCGTTTTCTCGCGGTGCTCGACGATATTCGTGCCGCGGTGGCGGCGGCCTGAGGTGCAATGATCTATCTGGACTACGCCGCAACCACGCCGCTTGACCCGCAGGTATTCGATGCGATGCTGCCGTATCTCGCGCCCGGCGGTGCCGACCTACTGTGGGCCAATCCGGCGTCTACCCACGCGCCCGGTTTCCGCGCGCGCGCGGGCGTCGAAAAAGCGCGCGCGCAGGTGGCGGCGCTGATTGGTGCTGAACCAGGCGAAATCGTGTGGACCTCTGGCGCGACTGAATCGAACAATCTGGCAATCAAAGGGGCGCTGGAATTCCGCGGCCTTGATGGTGCGCACGTAGTGACTTCGCGTACCGAGCACAAGTGCGTGCTAGATACTTGCCGCTATCTGGAAACGCGCGGTGTGCGCGTGACTTATCTGAAGCCAGAGGCAGACGGCATTGTGACCCCGGAACAGGTGCTGGAAGCGTTGACACCGCAAACCGCACTGGTTTCCTTGATGTGGGTTAATAACGAAACCGGTGCAATTCAGGACGTCGAACGTTTGGCTCCGTTGCTGCGTGCGCGCGGGATTCAGTTCCATGTCGATGCCGTGCAGGCCGCCGGCAAACTAAATATCGATTTGCATGCGACGCCGATCGATCTGCTGTCGCTGTCTGCGCACAAGCTCTATGGTCCGAAGGGCGTCGGCGCGTTGTTTGTGCGCAAGCGACCGCGTGCACGGCTGGCGCCGCAGATCCACGGTGGCGGTCACGAGCAGGGCATGCGGTCGGGTACGCTAGCGACGCATCAACTGGTCGGGATGGGCGCGGCATTTGAAGTTGCTGCGAGCCGCCGCGAGGATGATGCACGGAAGCTTGGTGATCTGCGCGAGGCATTGTGGCAGCGGCTCTCGGTGCTGCCGCGCATTCTGCGCAATTCGCCATCCTCAGCACTATCGGCGGCACCGCATATTCTCAATGTCAGTTTTGAAGGCGTTGAAGGCGAATCCTTGCGCGCCAGTCTGCCGGGTGTAGCGGTATCCAGCGGCTCCGCCTGCTCGTCGGCGACGCAGGAACCGTCGTATGTGTTGCGCGCGCTCGGACGCAGCGATGAACAGGCGAATGCCAGCCTGCGCTTTTCACTCGGCCGACTGACCACCGCCGCCGAGATCGAAGCGGCTGCCGCGCGGGTGATCGAGAAGGTTCAATGGTTACGGGAGCTATCGCCGTTATGGACGCCGTGAATTTGCTACAGAACCCATTCGGCTACAGCGCGCCGATCTGGCGTCTGTTCAACGAAGCACCGCATGCCGGTGCCTTTCCGGCAGTTGCGCCAGACATCGCCACCGGGACTGCATCCACGCCGGCGGCGCCGGCGACGCTACGATTGCAAGCGCGCATTCGCGACAGCCGCGTGGTCGATACACGTTTCCGCGCCCATGGCTGTCCGACGACAATCGCGGTCGGCGCCTGGATTGCGAACTGGATGGTCGGCCGCGATGTCGAAGAATTAACGCAGTTGGGCGCCAGGGTTTTGCGTGCGGAGCTTGAAATTCCTGATGACCGCGCGCACTGTGCATTGATTGGCGAAGATGCGCTCCAGGCGCTTCTTTCAGCCATAAGGGGAATATCAGCATGAGCATACAACTGACCGAATCCGCCGCCCGCCGCGTGCAGACGCAGCTGGCTGGACGTGGCAAGGGTGTCGGGCTGCGTCTGGGCGTCAAGAAGGCCGGATGTTCTGGATACGCCTATGTTATTGATTATACTGATACTATCGGGCCAGATGATCAGGTATTTGAATCGCATGGCGCCAAGGTGGTGGTGGCTCGCGACGAATTGACGATGCTGGACGGGCTGACGCTGGATTTCGAACGTGATGGGCTTAACGAAGCCTTCAAATTCCGTAATCCCAACGTAAAGGCGCAGTGCGGCTGCGGCGAAAGCTTCGCGGTCTGAGCGCATTCCGCGCCGAAGTCGGAATTTGGCACCGGCGCATTCGCCGGTTCAACGCTTCTTTTAATTGCCGCCCCCGGCTCCCGACGGCTAAACTTCCATAGTTTTAGCCTATTTCGGGCGCCTTTCGAGTCAAAACGGAAATTAAAGCCATGGCGGTTGAACGCACTCTCTCCATTATCAAACCTGACGCTGTTGCCAAGAACGTGATTGGTCAAATCTATGCGCGTTTTGAAAAAGCCGGCCTGCGCGTCGTTGCCGCGCGCATGGCGCATCTGACACGCACCGAGGCCGAAGGTTTTTATGCGGTACACCGCGCGCGCCCGTTCTTCAAGGATCTGGTGGATTTCATGACCACCGGACCGGTCATGATTCAAGCACTGGAAGGTGAGAATGCGGTCGCTCGTCATCGCGACCTGATGGGCGCGACCGATCCGAAGAAGGCGGCGCCCGGCACGATCCGCGCGGACTTCGCCAGTTCGATCGACGAAAATGCCGTACATGGTTCCGACAGTGCTGAGAATGCGGCGACCGAAATCGCCTACTTCTTCCGCGCCACGGAAATCTGCCCACGCACGCGCTGAGACCTGATCGGTGACCGACGTGACGCAAGCGCCGCTGATCGCGACCGGAGAAGGTCGCGAGGCGGATGCTTGCGTGGCGCCCGGCAATGCAATCAACCTGTTCGGACTCGATCGCGCTGGACTGCGCCAGCAGTTTCAGGCGATGGGCGAAGCGGCCTATCGCGCGGATCAGGTCATGCAGTGGATCTACCGGCGCGGCACAGACGATTTCGGACAGATGAGCAATCTGTCAAAAGCGCTGCGCGATCGACTCGCGACGCAGTTCGTGATTCGTCCACCGGAATTGCTCGCCGAACAGCAATCCACGGATGGGACGCGCAAGTGGGTGCTGCGCGTTGGCGGCGCGGGCAACACTGCCGGCCAGCCGGTCACCGCGATCGAAACGGTTTACATTCCCGAAGCCAATCGCGGCACGCTGTGTATCTCATCGCAGGCTGGCTGCGCGATGGACTGCAGCTTTTGCTCCACCGCGCAACAGGGCTTTTCGCGCAATCTGACGGCGGCCGAGATCGTGGCCCAAGTGTGGTTCGCGGCGAAGACACTCGGCGGCGACTTTCAACATCATTGTTCGGACCGCACTCGTCAGTCGCTCATGAGCGGCGAACGCGCCGACGACGCGTCCTCCGACACGCCCGCCGAACGCGGAGGGCGCGTCATCTCCAACATCGTATTCATGGGCATGGGCGAGCCGCTCGCAAACTATGCGAATGTGCTGGTCGCGCTGCGCATCTTGCTCGACGATTTCGGTTTCGGTCTTTCCAAGCGCCGCGTAACCGTTTCCACGTCGGGACTGGTGCCGTTCATCGACCGCTTGCGCGACGATTGCGATACCGCGCTGGCGGTATCGTTGCACGCGCCTAACGACAAGCTGCGCGACGAGCTGGTGCCGCTTAATCGCAAGTATCCGATCGCCGAGCTGATCGACGCCTGCCGCCGTTACACTTCCGGCAAGGATCGCAAGACGCATATCGTCTACGAATATGTGATGCTCGACGGCATTAACGACCATCCCGAGCACGCGCGCGAGCTGGCGAAGCTACTCGCCGGCCTGCCGGCAAAGGTGAATCTGATTCCGTTCAATCCGTTTCCGAACACGCAGTACCGGCGCTCCCGGCCCGAAGCGATCACCGCATTCGCGGATGTGCTGCGTTCCAGGCACATCCTGACGACCGTGCGCCGCACGCGCGGTGACGATATCGATGCTGCTTGTGGCCAGCTGGTCGGGCGTGTGCAGTCACGGCAGAAGCAGCGATTGCGCGATATCCCGGTCAAGGTAACAGCCTCATGAGGCTGATCCCGGTTCTTCGCGCGCTGGCTCCGCTCGCCGTACTTGCACTCGCTGCCTGCGTCACGACCGGACCGAAATCGCCGATTCCGCCAGCGGATCTGAAGGAAGCCGCGCGCGTCAATACGCAGCTTGGCGTCGCCTACATGCAGCAGGGCGAGCAGAAGACCGCCAAGGAAAAGCTCGATCGCGCGATCGAGCAGAATCCCGATTACGCGCCGGCGCACGGTGCACTGGCGATGCTGTACAACCAGCGCGGTGATTTCGAAGAAGCGGAAAAGGAATACCGCCGCGCGTTGCACCTCGATAGCCAAAGCTCAGATTTGAAGAACAACTTCGGCGTGTTCCTCTGCGGTCAGGGTCGGCGGGACGAAGCGCTCGGTTATTTTGAACAAGCCGCTCAGGATTTCAGCTATTCGACACCCGAAGCCGCGTGGACCAACGCCGGGATTTGCATCATCCAGCATGGCGGCAGTGCCGCCGACGCCGAGAAGGATTTCCGCGAGGCGTTGCGCGTCAATGCTAATTTCCCGAGCGCTCTCCTGCAGATGGCTCGCATCAGCTTCAACCGCGGTGATTATTTTGAAGCGCGTGCCTTTCTCCAACGTTACGAGCATGTCGGTCCGGTAACGCCCGACACGCTGTCGATGCAGTCGCAGGCCGAACGCCAGCTTGGCGACAAGGGCGCGGCGCGCGATTATCAGATTCAGCTGATCCAGAAATTCCCGGATTCGCCACAAGCGCAGGCACTACGCAAAGACACGACGCCATGACCGACCCGTATCGACCCGAGGAAACCGTGGCGCCGGTACCTTCGACGTCGGGTGTTAGCCCTGGATCGCTCATTCGCGGCGCTCGCGAGCGTGCCCTGATGAGCCAGGATGAGCTCGCCGCGCAGCTGCGCCTTTCGCGCGCGACGCTGGATGCAATCGAACACGACAATTTCGCGGCGCTGTCGGAGCCGGTATATATCCGTGGTTACTACCGCAAGTGCGCAAAGTTCCTGAATATCTCGGAAGCGGAATTGCTGGCCGCTTACGAACGCGTTGCCGTGCGCAAAGGAGCGCCGGCGCCGACCAAACTGCTGCTGGCAGGTAACGATGAAGGCGGTCGCTCACACGGTGGTGCGAAATGGCTGCTGTGGGGCGTGGCGATCGTCGTTGTCATCGTGATCATCGGCTCCTTAGTCCACAAGCATGGCGAGCCGGCAGCGCCGGCGGGCTCGGCTACCACGAGCACATCCGACGCCGATACCGCGCCGCCCACGCCGGAGTCGTCGTCGGCATCCGCGGCCGCGCAAGCGGAGAAGCTGCGTCCCGCAGAGCGGGCCCCGGTGCCAGCTCCTGCACTTACACCCGC
>Ga0265334_10000268_pt1 | contig 29309 bp, 26 predicted proteins | sample 42023metaG_FD_192442 | JGI IMG/M metagenome (GOLD analysis project Ga0265334, IMG submission 192442) | Rhizosphere microbial communities from Carex aquatilis grown in University of Washington, Seatle, WA, United States - 4-20-23 metaG | ecosystem: Host-associated > Plants > Roots > Rhizosphere... | reverse complement strand
ACGATCTGACAGTTTTGGGCCGGGGGGGGGGGGAGGGAGAGACGTGTTTCTGCTTGCCCACCTCGCTCGTTCATTCCTCGGGCCCGGACCGAGAGAAGTATTTCGTTATCGGCGCCTGTCGCTGTTCCTGGCCGGGCCGGGTCCGTGCAAGCTCGCTCTGCAGGGCCGCAGCCCGCGCACGGCTGAGATTCCACAGGCCCCGAGTGCCGAGCATGCTGTCCCTGGTGCAGGCGAACCACCCCTGTCGCTGCGGGTCCCAGGTCGCGCCCGCGCGCTTGGCCAGGTCCTTGTCGCTGTGCGGCACGCGCAGCGGCACCCCTGATCCCGAACGCAGCCAGGCCGCGGCCCACGCCGTGTCCACAGTAGACGGGACGACGCGCAGAGGACCAGCGTCGGTGGGCAGCCGGACCGCCGTGCCGGCGCGACACGCGTCGCACGAGACCGGGGTCGTCACGTCCCGACAGGGCAGCTCTGCGGGCCCGCCCGGTGTATTGTGTTCTGCGAGCAGCCTGATCGCGTCCCCGGCGTCGATTTCGAGGACGCGCAGACCGAGCGACCGCCACGCGGCGATCTTGTCCGGTTCGCACGAGTGCGTGTGCACGACCTCGAGCGCCGCGAGCGGCACCTCGCCTTTCTTGGACCCGGGCGCCCCGTGCGAGGCGGCCACGATCATGACGTCGGCGCGGTAACCGGCCAGCCCGTGCTCGACCATGGCCCTCGCGCCGCTCGGCAGCACGGTCCGGCGCCCGGGCGTCCCACAGAGGCGACAGTCCGGCTCGACGAAGCGACAGCTGGACCACTTGTCGGCGAGCAGAAGCTTGGCGTGCGCGTGCTCCGCGCTCTCGTGGCTTGGGGTGCGCGGAACCCCTGACGCCTGTTGCGTCGCCGCTACGCAGTGCTCCCGATGGGCAAAGTGGGGCCGGCGAACGCCCCGACCAATCTTGAGCGCGAGGCGGTTGTCGCACTCGACGCACGCAAAGGGTCCGTCGCTTCGGACGACGCCCGTTGCCAGGCACAGTCCTCTTGGGCCGTGACCTCCACCCCCGAGGCTCCTCGCCACAGGCACCCTAAGCATGGCACACAGCACAGGATCAAAAACACTCCCTGAATGGATCGATAGGAGCGAGCGGCTGACCGGTGTCGGTCGCGCCATTAGCCATCCTCCGTCCCTGGCCGGGCTGGCGACTGGGACGGTAACGGGGAGAGACAGACGGTCGTCTCTCTCGCGCAGAGTCGGGGCAGGAGAGAGAGAGAAAAAAAAACGAACCCGGCTGCACAAGAAAGGGCAGTCGGTCGAGCAGCACGATGATCGACCTCTCGGCAATGGGGGTATCGACGAGCTTCCAGTCGGTCTTCAGCGACGACTCGCACGTCGTCGTACCTGCTTCTGGCGTTTCCGCGCAGGCTCGCGCACCGCACGGTGCCGCGGGGAGACGAGGCGTCCCCGACGGCTACGGCCGGGTTTCCACCGGCAGGATGCACTGGAATGCCGGCCAGAGACGAGGCTTCTCCGAGGACTTCCTCAGGCGTTACACGACTCCTTCTCGCCCAGAACCATCAATGCAGCCAGGCCCTGCGGCCGCCGTTCCTCCTCCTCCTCCCCCTCCTGCCAAGCCCCTCTCGGCGGCCGATCCGGTCTACACGCCACCAGCGAACCTGGCACCCGTGCAAATGGCTTCCATGCTCTTTTCCGTCACCGACTTTGAGACCAAGCGAAGCGTCGCCGGCGGCCCCTCAGGTGAGAGTCGGCCACCGCCGTCCAGCGCGGAAGACGAGCCCAGGGGCAGGAGCTCGGCGAATTTTCGGGATTCCTTCGACAGTGATGGCGAATCGGTTTCGGACAGCGAGGCCGACTCCACGGATGATGATGAAAGTGAGCAGCGCGAGGCGAACGAGGCGCTGCTGGCGAAGACACCGCGACCACCACGAGAAGCGCGCGGAAGCGACGAGATGCCGCCGAAACAGCGCGGAGCTCGCTCCCGATCGACCAGACAGGACAAGACGGTCGACGATCGGTCGCGCAGTATCACACCGGCCGCTGCAAAGCGGCCGTTGAGATGAATCGGTCGTTCACGGCTTGTTCGTGCACGGTAAAAAACATACGACTGGAAAAGCAGGACGTGGAGAGCGGGGTTCCAGCCAAGATTGTTTACCGAGAAGAAGTGCGGGAGAAGAAGTGCGGCTAGCGCTTGGACTATCCTCTTATACCTCCCGATAGTGGGTCACCTGGGGCTGCTCGCTTCTTCCGGGGAATCGTCTCCCGCGTCGGCCAACGTTCCTTCGTACGTGAGGGCAAGCGATGCGAGCTCTCTCGGGAAACGGCAGAGATCTTCGACCGCTTCCAAGAGCCACATTGGCTCATACATCAGCATTCGCACTCTCCCGCTTCCAAGGAACAGCGCCGTGTTCCACATCAGCACCTGCCTCGAGGATTTGCTGATACCAGTACACTGGCGAAGCGAGTACGGGCCCGTGCGAATGCTGAGGACCAGCTCGTGTTTATCGCCGACTCCCATGTTTTGCTCAAGTGCAGCGCCAGGTTGCTCGGCTGATCTGAAACGAAGCGCTCATCCAGAGGAATATTCTGGAAAAAAAAGCTGACGCGGAAAAAGTGCTCCTGACAAGCACGAGTCGAAACACAAGCACCCGGCCGCACGGATCACGATTCGACCGTGTAGCAGAGGACCGATGTGGCTCGGTCGGAAAGTCCCGTGGATCTTCATTCACATAACCAAAACCAAGGGAGGAGAGAAAGGTCTTCACGAAAAGTCTGCGTTATCGATGAACGACGGGGCAAGCGACGAACGCAGCGGTCGCTGGACGGCATGGAGCAGACGCAGACCGAACGGTGAGGTCTTCGTGCGGCGGCCGCGCGGCGCCGATGGGCAAGCCGCAGCGGCGGCGTCTCGGCAGAGACTGAACGCGGACGGCCTGCGCTGTTTGCTGGAGCAGCTCGTGCGAGACGGCACCTCGCTGCAGGTGCGTTCGCTGGACGTATCCAATGAGCCGCTTCACTCAGACGCAGGTCCGGTGCTCGAGGAGTTCCTGGGCGACGAGCGGCGGTTCCCCCGGCTCGAGCACCTCGACGTGCGCGACACGTACCTCGACGAGCGCGGATGCCTGCACATCGCGGCGCTCATCTGGCGCAGGGGTCGGTCCGGCCTGTGCTGTCTGGACGCCGCCCGCAGCGGCATGACCCAGTACGCCCACGCCGAACTGCTGGCCGCCATGCGGGCCACAGGGCAGACCGTGAGGTTCACCACAGGGCGCGACCCTGGTGGTTCGGGAGACGCGGCCGAGCAGGACAGGGCGCGGCTGTTGGGCGCACACCGGGCAGAGCGCGCGGAGCGAATCACCTCGCTTGTCGACGCGGCTCTGCAAAACTGCCGCGGGGTCAAACTCCACGAAGTACTCCAGCGGGTGGCCGTGTACGCCTCCTAGAGGCGCAGAGAACTCCCTTCTCTCGGCCTGCGACCGACCAAAGACGAGGACCGCGTCGGTGACCTCCCTTGTCGCTCGGGGAGTTGTCTTGCCCTGCGGGCGCCGCGTGCTGTCACTGGAAGTGTGGCACGTTCGGCAATGGCGAGACGCCCTTGACGCTCTAGAGGAGCGACGAGGTCTCGACTCGTTCCGCAGAGGTGCGAACCCGCAACCGGACCCGCGCCGTCCTGTTGTTTGGCTGCGCCCTGTGCCCGTACGTATTCACGGACGGGAGGGGTGCTCAGGGTACCACAGGGAGATCTGCGGTGGTTAGGGATGAAAAACAACGACCGCGGAACTGCTCAGTTATGTCGAGCTCCGAGGAACCGGACCTGACCCTGTGCATGCTGTTCGAGAAGGATCAGCTCGCCGCCGAAAAACTCAGACAGGCCTGGGCCGAGCGGTATCAAGTCATCCCCACCATGAAGAAGGAGCTCGCGGCCGTGCCCCTGGTCAGGCCGCTGCAGGCCATCAAGTGGAACGTCGAAGGACTCACGCTGATCCTGGGCATGCGCCGACGGGGCAAGTCGACGCTGCAGAAGGACCTCCTTTTCCGCAGACGCCACGATATCGGCTGCGTGCTGGCCTTTGGCGTCGAACCGGCATTCGATGATCTGGCCAAGCGGTTGCCCAAGGGTCTCTGGAGGCGCGAGTACGACGCGAAACTGCTCGAGGCAGAGATCCAGCGGCGCACCCTCTTGATGTCGCCCGAGGCGGCGTCACGGGGTCCAGCTTTGCCCGACCTGGTCGTCGTCCAGGACCGGGTCTGCCCCGACACCATGAAGGACAAGAAGGGTCCGCTCGCGCAGCTCGTGCTAAACGGGCGCAGGCTCGGACTCGGATGTCTGGTGCAGGCCCAGTACTGCCGGATGTTGCCCAAGTGGGTGCGCGAGCAGGTCGGCACCGTGTTCGTCTCGCGGGAGGAGTCTGAAAACGTGCTGCGCGCGACGTTCGCGGCCTTCTTCAGCTGCGTACCGGGTCTGACCTACGAGGGCTTCCAGCAACTGGTGCGCGACTACACGCGCGACTTTGGCTGGCTCGTGGTCAAGGACGGCAAGGAGCTGTTCCACTACAAGCCGGTGTTGGGCGACGTCCCCCAGGAGTGGAGACTCGGGGACCCGTCGGGTGTCGCCTCGTTCTGCGCAGAGTTCGTGCGAGAGCACGACGTGCCGCCGCCGCGGTTCGACCTCCAGCTGCCCACCTCGTGGCCGAGCGAGCCGCCAGGCGGGCTACTACCGGCCGAGAATGAGGCACTTGTCCACTAAAGTCGTGCCTGAAATCGCGAGGCGGCAAAATTGGATCTGCTTTAAATCGGGATTTTCCGTCGGCACACTATGACATTGGCGCCAGCGTGGGAAATGTGGGGTGGCCTTGGATGGCGCATGATTCATAGGCCGTCGCTAGCGGAGGCGCATCTGGTTCGCCGTGTGCAACGGTCGTCGCGTTTGGGAATATTCTGTCGCAGTCAGTTCAGCTGTTGTGACCGAGAAGACGGGCCGCGATGGCATGTCCCACGAGGGAGTTCAGCTCTCGCTGCGTGGCCGAGGGACGTGGTGGTTCTGTGCTGGGATTACCTTTGTCCTCGCGGCTCCTGCGGTGAGTGCTGCCGGCATGACGCCATAGTGTTGGCCCTGTCGGCAGGTCTTGGAGCAAGCTCTCTCCGCGCCGTCCTCGCGTCGCGTTTTTTCCGTCCAGAAGACGTACTTTGGAGCGTTCTCTCGCATCGAGATTCTCAGCTGACGTCGCTCACCGCGGCGTGCGGCCTCCTATGGCCGGAGGTTCGCACGAACTTTCCTGCGGACGTCGAGGGAGTTGCCCGCTTCCGTCCCCGTTCTGCTCCGCCGTCCACAGTCGTCTTCGTGGGCGCGCAGCGGTACTTGTACGAGTTTGGTCTTCCTCCGTCGAGCATCCTTCTCGACGACTTGGACAAAAGGATGCTGTTTTTCGAGCGCCCGTCGGGCAAGGAGGATCTGTGGGCGACCTTCCAGAACTGGGTTCTTCTGTTCTATGGCAAGTCCGAGGCCTCTCTCCGCATGTTGCTCGGCGACAAACACCCGCGGTCGTTCGCGCGCAAGGTGCGCTCGCGCATCTCCCGGGGGGAGGAGGAGCCTCTCCGGTGGCTGCGCCAGCTGGTCCGGCGGCCCCGAGGTCCGGGGCAACCGCCGTCTCTCTCCGCGCGGGGGCCTGCCAAACGCGTTCCTGCGCCATCACACCGCTTCCGCGTTCAGCCTGCCGGCTCGACGCAGGCGTCTCGCCGGGCAGCAGCGGGCGGTCTCCGACGACGCCGATCCGGAAGGATTGTGCAACCGCGTTCCCGTCGTTGAACACTGGAACTTTGTTTTTCCGTCCTGTCGGCCATTTTTGCTGCGTTTTTTTCAGTGTAATAGCAACTAAATGTTGTCGTCTCCTCCTTCGGCAGTGCGCCGCTGCCCACGGGCGGTCCGAAACTCCTCGTACCGACGGTTTTGCTCCCGGCGCCGGTCCGCGACAAACGCGGTGACGGCATCGCGGATCCTCCGGAACGCGCCGGTCTCCCACCACTGCGCCTCCTCGCGCGCAACATCGAACGCATCCCTGAGGTCGAAAGGCAGAGGTCCGGACCCAACGTAAAGGCGCAGGACCGGATCCCGAGAGCCGCCCAGCTCCCGCACAGCGAGAGCCGCCTTGAGGTCGAGCCCGCCGTCCACCCCGCCGCAGACCACGAGCGCGTCTCGTACACCGTGTCCGAGACGCCAATCGCGGTCTCCGCCCGCCGGCCGCCCCACTCCAGTCGCGCACCGCAGGGATCGACACCAAGGCATCGGGCACCTGGTCGTGGCCTCGTGGACAAAATCCATGCCTACTTCCCACGTGTGGCCACAGTCCTTCTCCAGGCACCGCATCGTCCAGGCCTGGCCGTGCAGATGGCGCACGCTGTCGGGGGGAAAGCCGGCGCGCTCGAGCAGATCGTCGACATTGCCGGTGAAGACGACCAGGTCGCAGTCGCTTGCGTCGAGCTCGCGCTGCCATTGCCAGAGTTCGCGGTGGAAATCCGAGGGCTCTGCGAGCCGCGCCAGCCGCCTCAACTCATCGCCGGTCACATCGCCGACATCCGGTACGCCGGCAGCGACCGAGGGCTCGGAACCGAGGACCAGAAACACGTGGCTCCGCATGCAATCGCGCAGCACCCTCTGCACGCGATCACCTCGTCGAACCAGCTTGTGTTCGCTGGCCCGTCGGGCGGTGTACCGGTACTCATGCTGCTCAAGTTGGCGGGTCCACTGTGTCCGGATCACGTTGGCTGTCTTGAAAGGACCCACCCCCGCGCGGCATCTACCTATCATGATTGCACAGTTGGCTCCTTTCAATGTGTGTTGGAAGCGGCGGCACATAGCACTACTCGCCGCTCCCCGTGCCCCCGATGAAACACCACCATCACCCAGTCACGAAGAAACAGCGCCTCGGCCCCGCGGTCGCCTGCGTCGCCGCGTCACCGATGCGATGCTCAAAGGGCAACGCCAGACTCAGTCTGTCGTACGTCGTCCCCATCGTCGCGGGTTACCTGGACATGACGGAGTGGCTTGCCTATCACACGACTTGTCGCTCGATGTTGGCCCGAGAGTGGAGGCTACTCCACGGCGACGGCGCGCCACCCGCCTTTGCCGTGCGCAATCTGCACCGCTGTCCTTCAGCTGTTCTCCCGGGAGTCATTGAGCGCGCGCGTCGGTTTATTCGTTCGAACCAGATCGCGAGATTCCAGGGTCAGTCTCTCTCTGTTCCTCTGGGTCGCCAGCTTGCACAGCACGTGCCTCGGCTGCGCTGGGCTTTCCTTCTGTCCTTTTTTTCTGATAGTTTACCTCGGCGAACCGTTTCTGGCCTTTATGAGGAGCCTGCAGATTCTCGGCGTGCTCGCGGCTGCTCCGACAAAACGAAGCGAGCGACTGACCTCTCTCAAAGAGGTGGTGCTGTGCCGGGACCTCGGCCGCATGGATGCAGATGAAGAGGAGGCTGCCTCCTCCTCCTCGCTTTCCTCGTCCCCTTTTCCCGACGGTGCGGTGGGTTCGGATGTGGAGCAGAGGAGCACTGCGCGCCGGGACTCCATCTCCTGCAGGGATGGCCCGCTACGAGAACTCGACATCGTGAGGCGTTTGCTTGCCTGTGATAACGGTGACGGCGAGCACGGGAGAGAAATCTTCTTCGATCCCGATGGGAGCGAAGCGGAGGACCGTTGGTCGAATGACACAATGTTCAAGTGTCTCGAACAGAGGCTGGAAGACGACACCAACAACTTTGAGTACTACTTCCGTCAGATGACCATCCGCGCGCAATTCCGCGCTCACTGCCCGGGAGTCGACACGATTGAGATACGCGACGACCTCGTGTGGTTGTCCGAGCTCTATGGGAACTGTTACACTATCCTCGACAACGGTGGAAGGGGCGGCGGACAGGCCCACAATCTCAATCTCAGCAGCGTGCACATGCGCGTGCGGAACTGCCTGGTGCTGAGCAGGAACCACCCGGACCTGGACGACGAGAGGGCGGCGGAGGACGAGGACGACCCAGTCGAGGACCTCTCGGGCCTGCCCTCGCCCTGGTGGGACTTTGGAGTGCGCATGAGCGACTGGGGGGATGGGCATCATGCGGCCTGGTTCTATCGGACGCTCTATCGCATCGACAATGAGAGGCTAGGGATAGCGGATACGCCGCTGCCTCATGAGGCGGAGACCGAGGAGGCTGCCGGTGAGGGCGCGGCAGATGATGAGGACGAAGCCGCCGCACTGAGGCGGGATGCGTTGAGAGCCGCCGCCATTGAGGCTTCTCTGCCGATGAACATCGTCGACCTCGTATGTGCGTACGATTCCGGCTGGCAAAGGTATGGTCTGCCGCGGTCGTTGTTTCACTTTCGCCCTTGCAGCTTCGAGCGCCCTGACGAGGGTACCCAGGAGGACGCGCCTTGCGAAAACGAGGAACGCAGACGACCGTACCCAGCCTACCTGCACAGCGGGCGCGGCAGCCTCACTTTCGTCGGGTGCTATGCGGCTGACTTGTTTTATCCGAGGGCCCGCGGGAAACTGTGTCGCTGCAAACGTGACTTTGATCCGCTCCTCGCCCTGCGAGGCCTGCGGCTGTGGCCGCCCGAGGGCGCCCACTCGATGTCGTCTTATGCCGACAGGATTCGGCAAAAACGCAGCTACATCTACGAGCACAAGGGCATATGCAGCGAAGGTGTCGGCGGCGGCGCTGTGACACCGTGCAGCTGCGGGCACCGACACCCGAGCACAAGAATCGCGTCTCCGCTGGTGCCCGTACTGCACAAGGTGACGGACCTATTGCAAGCGGCCTCGGGATTCTTCGGGAAAGTAATGTGTCGTTAATAAACGCGCGCAGACGCTGGGCCAGAACCACAGTCCGTGCGACTATGCGCGAGTACAGTAAACCGCCCCAGTTAAGAAAGTGAAAAGTCAAAGCCTTGCCGGATACAAAGCAACGATTCGCCGGCGGTCTATGGCTTTATCAGAGCCTTCACCTGACTTCTTTCTCTACTTCATCTCATTTTCAAGAGAGAACGCGCAACTCTCCAAAACCCACGTGGACTCTTAACTGAGGCGGTTTACTGTACATACTAGCGGGGATCGAAAGAAGGATCATGCCGAAGCCGTTTCCGGCCGACCGAACCACGAGTCTACACCCTGGGTGGCTGGGTTCGGTCGCGCTCGCCGGGGCAGCGCCGGTCCATCGGTCCTCTTCCTCCTGGGCCGCGGTGCTGGCAAAAGCGAGACAGGGGCGAGGTCCGCCGCTGGAGCTTGCGGGCCGCCGATGTCGTGCGCCACCTTCCGCTCCTTGGCCTCGCGCCTGCCCGCTCTCCGCAGTCCCCCTTCTTCTCCTTCCGCGCCGCTGGCGCCGGAGCCCTCGGGACCGGGACCCGGTGGCCGCGGGGGCGGTACGGCGGCGGCGCTGCTGCCACGGCTGATGGAAGAGGCGGCCAGGAGCCGGTCCGCCGCCATCTTTCGCGCGCACTCGGCCTTGCTTTGCTGGATCTGACGTCTGCTCTCCCGCTTGCCCTGCCGGTACTCGTTCATGCCCTTGCACGACTCCGGGTACTGCGTGTCCTCGGCGCTCGCGTAGGGCGACGTCCGCTTGCCCGGCAGCAGGATGTCGAAGTCCGCGGGCAGCTCCTGCCGCGACTGCGCGACAAAGTCGGCGGCGTACTTCTTCGCCTCCTCCACGCCCGGAAAGACGCCCTGCACGCACAGCAGAGGCACCTTGAGCCTGCGCTTGCCGTCGGGGGTGTCGGCCACCAGCATGGCCACGGCCGCCGACTGCGCTGGGTCGCGGAGCTCGCGCGGCGGTTCCCAGTCGTCGTCCAGGTCCTGGCTCGCCGCGCCAGCCGCGAGGCGGTCGCGCAGCCCCGCGTGGCGCGCGTCGGACGAGGACGCCGCCAGCAGGTCCGTCTCCTTCATCTCGCGCAGCAGGTAATCCTTGAGGTCCATGTGCTCGATCTCGGCTCCCCCGTTGGAGATCCGCACGTTCTTCTCGAGCTTCCCGTCCGACCTGGCTGCGAGCTCATCCTCCGGTCCGAGCTGTTGTGGTTGTTGCTGCTGTTGCTGCTGCTGCCGACGTGCGCCCCCTCGTTCTCCGACGGGTTCCCCGAGAGACGGGACGGTGTCCGGGGCACAGACGGCTTCTTTGCCGCTGTCGCCGTCCGGACCCGCGTTGCTGGTCTTGTTGCCGCCGCTCCTCCTCTCCTGCCGGTCGCGCTCGACCATCTTGGACGACGCCTCCTGCAAGAGGGCCTTGGCGTCCAGCTCGATGCCCTGCATCGAAGCCTCGCCGCCGGACGCCTCGGCCCGCTGCCGCTGTTCGCTGAGCTCCTTGACGCGGGATTCGAGCTCCAGCTGCAGGACCGGCACGGCGACCTTGACGGCGTAGCTCAAGTCGCCGAGGAGTGAGAGCTTGCGCGGCAACGGGAGCCAGACGTGCAGCGGCCAGACGACGGCGACCGGCGCTGGTTTGTGCCTGCGCTCCGTGTAATCGCGGCTGTAGGCAGCGCGGAAAGCGACGGCCTGCAGCGACGTGGAGAACGAGGCGAGCACCGAGAACTCGATGCGCCCGTGGGCCGTCCACGCCGCGTAGCCGCCCTTGCGCCCCCCGGCAAAGAGCACCACTGCCCACCGGTGGTCCGGGCAGGCGACTCCCTGTGGCGGCAGCTGCCACATGATCTCCGGCAGCCGCAGCAGGGCCTCAACGACGGGATCGTCCGTTGCCTGGGGTCGCTTGCCATCAGTGCTCATCTTGGGTGAGTTCTGGGTTCCCTCGAAAGAGGCACTGCTAAAATGTTCCCTCCTCGCTCGTCCTTATCCTCGGCTTTTTTTTACCCCTTTCTTGTCTCCCTCTCTGGACAGCGCTGGCGCGCACGGTTGCACCCTGGGACCTGAAGAACAGTGTATACCTACGCGTCGCGTGTCGTGCGACGTCACTCTGTCTCTGGTGAATGGACAGGGATGAGGCGACGATCTGTTGTCAGAGCCCGAGCGGGGGAGTGAGATGACGCCGATCTCGCAAAACTGCGCTGGCTCTGCCCCGAGACCCGCCGCCATATCATCGCGGGTCCCCTCGTAGGGAGACGTGTCGAGCTCCGAGACCGCGAATCATGTCGTGCACAAGGCTCGCGCTGGGTCTGCCAACAAAGAAGCGTCGATGCATCCAACCGGCACCCCTGAGAACAGCTGCGTCGTCAAAGCAGAAGCTTGTCAGGATCTCGAGCTTCTTTCCGTCCTCGTTCGTGTCGATAAGCCACTTTGCAACCTCCCCGCACGTAGAAGGGTGGGTGCGCGTCCGCTCGAGAACGTGTCGCCTTGCCTCGTCTCTGTCAGTGAACGTCGCGTCGAGGCGGAGCGTCCAGTTCTCCGAGAGGTCAACCCCGAAATGGTTGTGCGCACCCGGTCGGACTTCGATCTGCCACACCTCGTGCGGGCTCGCGGTGATGCTCATCCTGTGCGGTGGCGCGAACGACGACGGGTGAATCGCACACAGTGAATGCCCGGAATAGCCACTTGGCCCCCCAACATTACGCTGCGGGGCCGCAAAACTACAATCTATGCCGTCTTTGTTTGCATTGGCGGTTTTTCTACCACGTACGTTTGATTCCAACAGTGTGCGCTCTGTTCGCTTGTTGTTGTGGAAGGTTGTCACGACGCAGCCGCGCGGTAAGCGTCGTCGCTGGCGAGCGCGACCGCGGCGTCGGCGGCAAAGCGGAAACGGGCGGGCCGCGGTGGATCGTCGGCCAGCTGCCCGACCACGAGCCTGCGCAGGACGCCGGGCACGTCTGGGAGACGATCCCCGAGCGCAAACTCGGCCACGGCGCACAGGACGACCGAGTCGCGCAGCCGGCACACGTGAGCGAGTTCATAGCAGAGCTCGAACAGGAGCAGCTCGGGCGGGAGCTGGTGGAAGTTGTAGTGCCGCTTGACGGCGTCCCTGTTCTGGTGACCGTGCAGGCCGGGCGCACATCGCCGATCGACCGCGCGGCCACCGGAAGGGTCGACCGCGAGATCGGCGTGAGCCCAGGTTCGCAGGTGGTATGCAAAGCCGCCCGCCGCCTCGTAGATCCACGGGAGCGAGACCCCGAGAGACGGCACGCCGTCGTCCGCGGCCGGAGCCAGGGGATGCTCGGACGACGACGACGATCGCGGGGTCACGAGTTCCACGGCCGAGGAGGAGGATGACGACGACGACGACGACGGTGGTGACAGCAGGGCTGGCTGTTTCCGGTCGGTTTCTTGGCCTGATCCCGACCAAAAGCGTCTCCACGCGCCGGCCACGGCCCGCATCACACCGCCTTCCTCGGCCGAGCGCTTGGCCTCGACGTAGCGCGCTTCGTCGATCGGGTCGGTGCGCAGCACCAGTCGACCGCACCAGCAGGAGCCGGTGGAGAGGGCGAGGCGGCGCCAGCAGTCGGCGCACGCCTTGTGCCGGCACGGGAAACCGAGCCGCCGGGCCGGGGCCAGGCGGCACACGGGGCACGGCTCGGGGACGTACTCTTCCGGGTAGAGCCAATCGCCAGAGCCCTGCGGGTCCCAGTAGAGGTCGTCCCGGGTGCGGCCGGCCCGAGGCGCCAGCAGCACGGGTCGCATGCGCAGCGGGAACGCCCTGAGGCTCGTGCACTCGGCGTCGGTCGGTGCTGCGGCCGCCCCACGCCCCCCGCGACCCGGGTGGACGCGAACGGGCTCGTCGGGCGGGAGCCAGTAGTCGAGCATGCACGGGTGGCCGTCGACCGTCATCGTCAGCTTGTGCAGCAAGAGACCCGGGTTCCACACGCGGCCGACGCGCTGCAGGAGCGTCGCGGCCCGCGCCTCGGAGGGACGCGCGCTGTCGACGCGGTGGTGATCGCCGGCTCCGAGAGGTCCGCTGTGCCGGTCCGACGACTGCGCTCCCGGCGCCCAGGCAATGTCCCGAGACGACGACGACGAGGACGACGACTTGGAATCGCTTCCACCACCGGCCGGATCCTGACAGGCGCCCGCGTGCCCGGTCCACTCGACGAGCTGCGACCACCGGCCGCCGGGAGTCACCCAGCTGTGGGTCTCGTACGTCTTGCCCGGCACGCCGGGGCACCGAGGGGAGGACGGCGTGGACGGCCGCGTCTCGGAATCGGGCTCGACGTCGACCGCCCCGCCGTCGCCGTCGTCCGAGCCCTGTGTCTCGCATTCCTTCTTCTCGTCCTCCGCGTACTCGTCCAAGACCTCGAGAAGAGGCCCGATGTACACGGGAATCCCGACGCGTTCCCCGTGGTTGCGCCCAGGTCCGGGACCGGGGCGCAGCCGGACAGGCCGAGAGCCTGGCGCGTCGGCAACAAAGAACGCGTCCGACGACCAGTGGGCACGCCGGACACAGAGGTCGTCGGCAAAGTCCTTGAAGGCCCCCGAGTCGTCGCCGAGTGGGTGGTCAAAGAGCGCCCTGGGGACGCGCTGCAGGGCGGCGCGGAGATCGCGGTGCAGCCCTCCGACGATGCCCGTTGTCGGTGGCGGCCACGACGGAACGAGTTCGGCGGCGGCCCGACCACCAGCACAGCCCTCCCACTGATCCCGCACGAAGCGCAGCAGCGCATCGCTACTGCTCTTGGACGTCGTCGCCTCGCGCAGCGTCTCGCGCAGCGCGGCGAATGCTTTCGCGAGGCTTCCAAACGTGCTCCCTGGTTCTTTGGCTTCGATGACGATCACAGGCTCGTCGTCGCACGCCATCCAAGCCGCCGTCGGCGCCGCCGGTGCCAGCGCGAAAATGACGGAATCAAGCTGGTCGCGGTATCTCGCCATCAAACAGCCGGCCACGGGTCGTCCCGCGTCGCCACCGAGGCAGTACTGACCCAGCGCCAGGACGCTCGCGCCATCGGGTACGACGCCGGCACCGGCGTCCTTGAGCCATGGGGCCTCGAACAGGTCGAGGACAATACCCGGCGTTCGCCCGCCGACAGCCGCGGGCAGCACGTCGTCGCCTGGGCCTCCCGGTGGTCCATGAACAACTGCGCGCCACAAGAGCAGGCGGTGCTTGCAGGACGGCTGCCAGCAAAAGACATCACCCCGCCCGCTCCGGGCTGTCGAGGAACACAGGACGACCGTTTCTTCGCGCTCCGTCGCTGCCTCCCGCTGCATCGTGAAGGCAGCGTGCAGCGGCTGGTGGAGATCCGCGCGCAGCAGCCACGGGTCCGCGCTCGGCTCCTTGGCGTCGGCCATCCAATCCGCGAGGGGAGGGACCCTCAGGCCCCACGACCCGAGCAGGTCTGCGCACGTCGCCTGCGACAGGCGGTTGACCAGAACGTCAGCAGTCGGACACCTCGAGTCGATCTTGGCAGAGTAAACCAGACGTTCGAGGGCGGCGGCGGCGGCGGAGGGTACCCTCCTCCGTTCGGGGTGACACACGGCGGCGGCGGTAACAATATCGGTCGCGTCAACGGCGGGTGCGGCACAAGCCGCCGGCAACCAGAGGCGTTTCGTGCAGAGGGTGTGGGTATCGCTCAGCTGGCGCACAAACTCGACGAGCGGGCGTCCTGCAGCGTCTTGGGCCGTGTTCAGTTCGTAAAGCACGGACAGCGACCGGGCATCGCCGGCGGACGACGAGTGCCACGCCGGCAGTCGGAAAGACGCCCAATCGGTCGCGCGGCAGATCCGGTGAAACGAGAGGCGGAGACGGCGAGGACGGCGACGAGCGCTTCCAGTCCAGGTCCCGCGTACCGTCACCCCGGAGGACTCCATCTCGAGGACGTGGCACGACGGCGTCGACGTCGCTCGCTCCATCGATTGTATCGCCCGAACCGTACCGAGGGTCCAGCCTCCAGCCGCCCGCTCTTTCTGCCCAACCTTTTGCACGGCGTAGCGAGCCGCCAGCAATCCTGCCCTGGCGGCGGAGGCGCGACCTGCCATGCACGGCGGCAGCGACGCCTGCAGCGATTCCACCTCGCGCCAGAACACGGTCTCGAGCCGCGCGAGCTGGAAGCGGCCCTCGCTCGGCACGGAGACCTGGCGGTCCAGGTAGAGGCCGGCGCGGGTCACGAGGCGTCCGACGCCAACGAACAACGCGTTGAACTGCAGAAGAGCGACATTGCCCGCCCAGCCCGAGCAAGCGAGCACGACCTCCAGGGTGGTCGGAGGCAGCGGCGGGACGCCGTCTCTGCTGCGCGGGCCGTCACCTCCCCCAGGGGGCTCGCAGCTCGCCTCGCACAGGGCGCCGCGCGCGCTCCTGTGCGATGCCGCAGAGCACCAATCGGGAAACGGACCAAAGACCTCCGCGTCCGGACGCGGAGAGCACGAGGTCACGGTCAACACAAAGCCAGGCACGCGGTACGTGCGCTCGCGCAGGACCATCCGCGTGTCCGGCGTCCTCTCGGAGTAGGCGCAAACGAGCGGTGGAGCTTCCGAGCCTGGACCACCAGAGGGAGGGTGCAAAAACCTCGCGGTGTACACGTAGAGGCCGCCCAAGCCCGTGACGGCGTCGACCCCATAGGGCCAGTACATCTCCAGGATCTCGCCCTCGACCAGCGCGGCCTCGTCCCCCGCCGCGGCGACGCGCACAAAGTGCGGCCTCCGCCGGTCGAACGCCACGCCGCGCTCCCAGAGCCCCGAGTTCTTTTCGTCGAGAGACTCCATTTCCGGTCCGGACGCTCTCGTCCAAGACACGATCCGACACCAATCACGGTGCACACGCGCAAAGCCGGGTCGTGGCGTCCCGCAGTCGGCTTTGGCTAGCGAGGGCTGACCACTCTGGGAGGGACGGTCGTCGCAATGCTCTCGCGCGTGGCCGGGAGAATATCATCGTACAACTCTATGCGGGGGTGGTTTTTTTTTAACATACGGGGTTCAGAGAGTCGTTGCGTGGCAGAAGCAGCTGCAGTGATCGCGCCACGCTGGGACACTTGCTCTGGAACGCGACGTCGTCTTGGTCCACCTCGGGTCCCAGGATGTCGACGTAGCCCAACACGATCGCCGCCAGCTCCTCTACCGGCAGGTGCGGCAGCAGGTTCCCTAGTCCGACGAACGAGGACAGGCATTCAGCTTGGGTGTTGCGCTCCTCCGCGCGCATTTCCGCCTGCAGCAGCTCGCGGGCTGTCTGCTTCGCGGCTACCAGCAGGCTGGCGCGCGCCAGGAATTCGTGCGACAGCATGCAGTCTTCGAGCAGATCGCTTGCCTGCCCCGCCGCATCGTCGTCGTCGTCCGTGTCCGTCTGGAGAAGTTGGCACGCGGCCAGGTATTTCTGCAGCGATTGGAGGGAATACGGCTTCCCCTCGGCCGCAGCATGCACCAGCCGGACTCTGTCACCGGAATCAGCAAACAGTCTCTCGCGCCATCCGTGGACGAATCTGTAGGCATTGATGCGGCCCACATGGCGTGCCTCGTCCATGTGGTTCAAAAAAAAGTGAATACGCACATGAATTTGCAGCGAGCGGGTGGCGCGGGTACGGCTAGGACCTGCTGCTGTGCGAGTTGCATTCACGTCCGGAGAACTGACGGGTTGTGCTGCTTGCGGACGTGCCGATGGCGCAGACGCCCGGTGGTGCCTGGACCTCGAGGCTGCGCACACGCAACGCAAACGTTAGCTACAGCGATGTGGACCCGGACGAGGAGGAAGCCGAGCGACGTCTGGCAGAGATCATGGAGCCGGGTCGCTTGTCGGTCCAGCTCGCCGACGTCGGCTTTGAGTCGCTGCGAGAATTCGTGCGCGACTACGCCGAGGCGGACGAGGAGTTCGCGGCCGATCTGAACAGGTTCCTGGGCCGGTCGACGGACCCGGAAGCGGTGCGGCTCATGCCGCTCGCCACCGCTGTGTGGCGCGAGCGAATGCGGTTGGACAACAAGTCGCGCCTCGCGTTCCACCGCGCGCGCAGCGCCGACCGCCATTGTCCTCCCGAGCTCCGCGCCCGCCCTCGCCTGCACGACTATGCGATCTACAAGGCACCGGTCTACTGCTTTGACGCCGTGGTGCGCGCCCTCTTTGTCGACCACGTGGAGGAGGTCACGGACAGGCGAGGCCGAGAGGAGGCCCGCGCTCTGCTCGCCCCGCAGGCGGTGGTCCAGTTGACGACCCAGGCCGGAGGGGCGTACTTTGGTCGTATCACTCGAGTCGACCTTGGATCTGGCGGCGACGCCGGCGGCGCCGTCCGCTGTTGTGTGAGCCTTTGGGCCTTTGTCCCCGTCTTGCGATACGGGGGTCAGCGGAATTTCAGGGACGTGCGGCCGCGGGAGCCAGCCGGAGCCAGTCTCGGTCTGGCGCCCGACGACGCTGCCGAGGTCGATCTCGTCCTCCCCCGAGGGATGCTCCCCGAATTTGCGTCGAGGTTCGGGCGGGGTCTGCCCTACGACCGCGTCGAGTGCCAGCTCGCGCAGAAGGACGGGACAGCCCAGATCAGCTTGAACTGGGTCGCAGCGTTCCGGCTGGCGATGGCCCAGTTCGAGCAGGCGGTCGTAGCCCCTCTCGCAGACTGCGTGTCGACGCGCGACCTCGTGCCGCTGGTGCTGCTCTACACGGGAGCGCGCAACTTCCGAGCAGCGCAGGCGGGCGATGGTTGCCTCAACCTGTGTGCTCTGGCGGCCCAGAGACGGCGCGATTGTTTGTCGCTGTCGCAGCTGCGCCGCGTCTCGAGAAGGCACTCGAGGGTACCCGGGGAGGATGAGAAGTTCGTCAAGGTCGACGAGGCGTCGCTCGCGCGAGAGTTCAGCGGCTTGGGTGAGACGCCTCGGCTCGGGCGCATCGGTCTCGACACTCCGTCGTGGCCTCGGTTCCTGGAGCTCGAGCGCGCTCGCGCCAGCGCCCGCCGTGGGCAACGGTCGGCAAGCAAGCAGCAACGGTATTCCGGTGGTGGTGGCAGCAGCACGCGAAAGCGCACACGGCGACGACACGAGGACTGACTGCGGCTGGAGCGAAACTGCCGCATCGTTGTCACCCGCAGTTTCGAAAAAGGTGCGCGGCCACAGCAAGAGGCGTGAAAGAAAAACCAAACCAACACGCAGACGGGTGGGGACTTCAATGGACAAGACCCGGGTCCTGGGGACGATCGACGAGCTCGTCGCGGAAGCTATGCGCGAAGCGCGGGCCCTCCTGCAGGAGGAGGAGGAGGAGCAAAACGTGAACGAGACAGTGCGCGCCGCCAGCTCCGCATTGGTCGGGTGGCGGAAACAGCAACTGGGACGCCTCGACGAGGCGGCCGCGCGACAGCAGGCGTGCGCCAGGCGCCAGTCACAGGAGATGGCGCGCGTGGTGGCGCGCCTCGAGTTAATGGAGGGCATGCTCCGACACGATGTTCTGCCGAACCACCGCGTGCGGTGCGTCGCGCCCAGCGCGGCCGGGTGGCGGGGCGCGGGAGATCCACAACTGTGCGATCGGACGGCTCTCGCATCGATGGCTGCAACCGTGTCGGCACGCGACCTCGGCCTCAGGCTCTCTGTCGTCACGTCAACGAGCGCCGCCGCACAGACGGACAGCGAGCCAAGCGGACTTGACACGACGCGCGTGGCGTGCTCAGGTGCCGCTGGGCGGGGTCGTTCCGGTCCCCGCCGGCAGCCGCCCGGTTTTGTGATCGACTTGGCGGCGTACGCCGCCCGCGGTGGCGCGCCGAATGTTCCGTCGTCGTCCGCCGCCCTGACACGCCGGTGACGTCTCAACTCCTGGTGCTCTCGGGTACGTGCACATCATCCTCTCCCTTGTCCACGAGACTCTGCGCGAGCGCGTGAAGAACAACTCCACACGTTTATGCCACGGGTGTCCCGTTTTCGCCTGGTTCAGCGGACGTGTGATTCACGTCTCTTCGCGCGTTCCCTCTCGTTGGTGTCTCGTGGAAAACGGCACGAGGAAATAAATCACATGCAAACAACCGATGGAAAGCAGATCGATCCCCTTGCACCCCCCAATTACGATGAACTGACAGCGATGCGCGACCGACGGATGAGGCAATGCACGACGGCCGAGGAGAGAAGAGAAGAAGGATCCCAGTGGGACATTTACGCCGAGGTTCGTCCGAGCGTCGAGTGTCGCGGACACCCCGTTGCTCAGCACTACTGCGCCGCCAAGTGCCTTGAATGCGGTTGGGGTGGGTGCGGGTGCCAGGAGATGCACTGCTGCTGCTCTGAGTCGGTGATCGACGCCCGGACAGCGGCCCACGACCGCGGTGAACTGCGCGAGGGATCAAGTTTCCGCGTATCGGACGTTCTACCGTCGACGCCCTCCGCAGAGGAGCAAAACCCTGCACCCGCCGCCGCTGCGCCGTCGGTGGAGGACCACGCCGAGAGGCAGAGACTGCTCGCCTGCCGGACAAGTCCGATGAAGCGACACATCGTCCACGCGCTTCTTCGTCAGCATCTCTGGGTGGCGCGCGAGTCCAGGGACGGCAGGCCGCACGGGGTTTTTGCCGTCGGCGACTCTGAGTACCGGACAATCGCCCCGCGCCGACGACTGCCGCACGCCGAATCGTGAACGGCGATCACCTCCAGCGCGTCTTGTCGCGGTCGTCCTCCTGTCCCTTCACAAAGCCAAAATAAATCAGGCCGCCGCGCGGCGCCCAACGACATAGATGTTTCGTGATCTGCCAGGCCACCTCGTTGTCGTCCTCTCGATCTGGATCATTGGGTTCGTGCAAGTAGCACCAGGGGCGTTCGACAGCCTGCTCTCGGCGAAATTAGCGCTCGAGCTGACGGTTGTGGCTGCCGTGGTCGGCGTGTACCTGTTCGCGGTCGGTCTTGTCCTGTGGGCTTCCTTCATCACGGGCTACAACATTGGTTTTTGTGCGGCTGCAACATTGGCTTTTCTGCGGGACCGGATCGGTGCGAAGTTGCTAGCGGAAACGCTGCTCGTGTCTGTCCACTAGCCCAAGAAAAAAAAGGTGCCGCAGACGGCGCGAGGCCATCGTGATTTGCTTGGTTTCGGCCGGGAGACGCAACGATCTCCTCCTGCAACACAATGAGCACCGTCCTGTGGAAAGCGGAAGAGGCCCAGGTTACGCGAGAGGCGCTCGCAGCTGGCGTTTGGTTCGAGAGCCACCAGGTCGTCGGGGCGCTGAGTCGTTTCTCTCTGCACCTCAAGGCGCAGCCGACGGCCGCCGGCGATCGCAAGCCTGGCGACGTGGCCGCCTTTGTGTACATCGCGATGCCCGCCGGGTACGCCGAGGTGAGGATAAAGGGTGCCTTGGGGGTGGTCAACTCGAATGGCAACCTGGCGCAGAAACTGCCGCTCGATGCGACCTGGACGACGTCAGACCGCGGCTTTGGTTCGTCCAGTTGGATCACGCAGGAGAAGCTGCAGCGGCTCAAGGACGCGCAGCGCGGCGACGTGACGTTCCGGCTGGACATCCGCGAGGTCAACGTCAAGCACAATGAGTCGTACATGCTGTCCCAGCTGTACGAGTCCGTGTGCAAGCCCGAGGGTCGTCCCGTGAGCGAGAGCGCCACGCTGGCGCTGTCGGTGAGGCAGCTGCTGGCCGAGAGCCACAAGCTCAAGGAGGTTGCGGCCGAGCGCGAGGTCCGGTGGGAGAAGGAGAAGGAGGAGCTTCAGACGCGCTTGGCCCTCGCCCAGTCCTCTGCCGAGGACAAGGCGGCGGTGCCGCCGTCGTTGCTTGGCAAGCGCCGGCGAGAAGAGGTCGTCGGAGACCTCGAGCGCGATGCGGCCGGCTTTGTGCCCGACGGGTACGACAGGCCCGCGCTCAAGCGGCTGCAGCTCACGCTCCAGAAGGCCGCGGCGCGCGTAGGCGAGGTGCTGGAGAAGGACGACCAGTGCTCCATATGCCTCGACAGGTTCAAGACCCACACCTTGAACCCCTGCGGTCACTCGTTCTGCGCTCCCTGCCTCGATGCCGTGGAGGCCCAGGGTAGCGAGCGCAAGTGTGTGCAGTGCGCGCAGGTGTACTCGACCAAGATCAAGATGCACTGACTGCGGTGCAAAAATGCGGGTCTGTGTCGGTTTCGGAATTTCCGATTGTTCGGAAACGGAACGGAATTCCGGTTCCGAATTGTAAAATCGGGGTTCCGAGCTTCCGACGACGAGATGATCTCGAATTCGGAACGGAACGCCCTACAAACAACAAAAGGAACAAACGAAGCATTTCGTGAGTAACAGCACGATGTAGAAGATATATAATGTGCTTGAATTGTTCAATCTCGGAAGATTTCTCGCGGGTTTGCCGAGAAATAAATGATACAGCATCCATTTGTAACATGAATGTCATATTATCAACAGCATTACATGGGTGTCACAAACCTTCGAGAGATTCGATATTCCGTACGGCTGCCAAAAAGTCTGACTGTAATTCTTTTGGAAATCAGCCCCGAGAATTCAATTCCATTCCGGCCTTCCGGGTATCGAGTCACGGAACGGAATTCCGGTTCCGACTACTCGGAAATTCCGAAACCGACACAGACCCAAAAATGCGGATGTCTCTCGCCGTAACCAGATCGTCGAGTTTCCGCCGCTGCGTGTGCAGAGTTGCCTGGGCTGCTGGCACGAGCCCCGTCGCGGTTGACGACACCGTGGGCGCCGCTCGCGGGATGCACATCAACTGTCAACCGGAGCTTGAACTCCAGTCGGCCGGGGAATCCGGTCGCGCAAAACAACAGAACCGGGCAACCTTCACCCCAAGATCCCCAACATGGTCCCGTAAAAAGGAACAGTCTAGAACAGCAAAGAACGCCACAAAACCTCAAAGAAGCGTGCGCTCGCACCGGAGAAAGCTCGGGATCGCGACGGCACCCAACGCGGACAGGACAAACCCGGGGAGCCGCAGACGGAGTGCCTGAACCCTAGACCGGGCGTCGTCCATCCGATACCGCCGCGACGAAGAAACGGTCATCGCAGCAGTTCCGGCAACAGAAAAGCGACACGCGTGTCAGAAGACAAAGACGACACGATATCCCATTCAGACACATCGCAAATATCGTGATTGTGTCGGCCGAACAGGCAAGATGCCTCCCATTCCTCGCGACGTTTACTTGAGGAACCTGGCGCACACGAGAGACCCCAACAGTTTCCAGCTGCTCCAGCAGGCCGCGGCCCGGTTCCCGAGGGTCGAGGTCGAGCAGATCAAGAAATCGCTCGGGCCAGGGGATCCGCCGCTCAACGACGAGGACATTGTCCTGGCCCTCGTCACCAACCGATGGGACAACCGCAACCGTCCGGGCTGCGATGCCCTCGTGGACCTCGAGCTCTGCCGCGGTGGGTGCTTGTGCACGTGGTACTGCGGTCCCACGTGCAGCGAGGCTGACGCGGCTGTGCACAGGGGTTGGTGCGCGAACACGCAGGCGCCAGAGCCCGACGCCGGACCTTTGCGGACGGTCTTGGTGCGGCGCGCGACTGGCTAGGCCCTTTTCAACTTCATGACAGCCGACTGCGGGTCCGGAATTTACATGTACATTCGTCTGCCGACGCCACAGAACTCTTCGAACGTGCACTGGAAAAAGAGCACACACAGAGGGCAGAAACATCAAACTCTCTGGAATGGAACAAAAACACGTCAACAACTCCACAGTGATCGTTGCGGGACGCCGGCGAAACAGTCGCCGCAGAGACCTCCGTGAAACGCCGCCGGACACATCACACACAGCTGCAACCTCGAGAGCCGGTCGCACGCGACGCTCGAGGCGAGAGAAGGGTTGCACCGCAAGTCGAGGCGACGCAGCGGGCGGTGCCGGTCCTCCACAAGGCTAAGCAGTCGTCGCACATCGGGCGTCGCGAGGTGGCAGTGGTGCAGCGACAGCTCCGTCAGCGATGTGGGCAACGCGTCCAGAAAGGAGAGAGCCTGATCTCGTCGGTTCCTCTTCTTTCCGCGATTCGCTCTCGCTGCAAACCGGGGGCGATAGAACGGCTCCCCGGATCCGTTTCGCACGCCAAAGGCCAGCAGGTGGTTGCCGCTGGCCACAGCGCCTTCTCGCACAGCCTTCAGCGCCTCCTCATCGAGTTGCCACTCAGGGAGCAATGAGCAGAAGTCGATAAACAGCCGCCGCAGGCACTCGCTGCGGCCTGACCGCAGGTCCCCAGGTTGGACCCCAACGGCCAAGCCTTGCAAGCGCTCGTCCACACGCAGTCTCAGATCCGCGAGCGCCGGGAGCAGCGGTACGATGGCTGATATGCTGGAACCGACTCCACGGCCATATCCCACCAGAGTGTCCAGCTGGGTGAGGTTGGAGAAGCCCAACATGGAGGTGCGCCGACCGGGAAAGGTGCACTCGAGACGCCGCAGCGCGGCCACGACTGGTGGCGCCAACTCGAGCAGGCAGCGGTCCGTCGCGTTCTCGGGGATGAGGCTAGTCGTCCACTGCCAACGCGGCCGCCGCGGTTCGGTGGGAAGCCTGAGCTCCGTGACGTAAGGCAACCGCGCGATCCGCATCCGAAAGAGGTGCTGCGAGAGCTCGCGACCGTCGGGGAGCCAGGACATGTCCCCGTAACACGTCCAGCAAGACGATCGCGAAGCAGCCTTGCGCCAGGAGCGATCCACCGCTGACAGGGCATCCAGGGCCAGGGCGTCTGCGAACCGGAAAACCATACAGATAATGTCGACCGGCAAGCGGCGCATTTTTCGTTCGGTCCGCATAGGCGGGCACATCGTGAATGCGGAAAGCGGATAACTGTACTCGCAGTTGTGCGTGGCATGAGTGCAAACCATGAAGGAACCGCTCGACCGCAATGTGCCCGGTTGCACACATCCGACGACCGTTTGCATTCTGGAGGTCGATGCTTGTTAGTTTACGAGAATTCGTTATATGATATGCAACTCTCAAGTTTTTCCGACAGCACCGCGAAGTAATGCGTGATCGTTTTGCATATTCACCGGGGTGTCCCAGCGCCTCGGATGTGATTCGTGGTTTTTGGTTTTTCTGATATCCGTGAAAAGGCCACAGAAGAACCACTTGCGACCGCATCATGGAAACCGACCCCGTCTCGGGAAAAAAGAGGAAGCATCAAGAGCAAGAGCTCATCGCGGACGCGGCAGCACGGGACGACTCACACCTGCCCCTCGACGGCACAGACAGCGCCGCTGCTGCGATCAAACGTCCGCGCCTGGAAGCCGCCGAAGAGTCGAAAACCGACGAACGCGACGGGGAAGCGGCCGTGGTACTCGTCGGATTCAGCGGGTTGGCAGGCTCGGGCAAGAGCACGGCCACGGCCCGGCTCGTCGAGGCGCACGGCGCCTCCTCCGCGATGCTGGCCGGGCCGCTGAAGCGCCTGCTCGTCGACTTTTACGGCTTGCCCGTCGAGTACGTGGTGGACCCTCTCAAGAAGGACGCCTTGTATGAGCCCCTCGGCGTGACGCCACGCGAGCTCATGCAGAAGGTCGGCATGCTCTTCAGGCGCCTGGGAGAGCTGCTCCCCAAGATGCGCCTGTCGGCGGGCAAGGGCAACCTGTGGCTCGAGCTGGTGGACCGGTTCTTCCAGCACGCCGTGCTGGACTTTCCTTGTTCTGGCGTCGTCGACGACGACCTGGCGGACGCTGCCGCCGCGCTCGTCCCCATCGACGCGGTCGTCGTCCGACTCCTCGGGATCGACCCGTATTTTGCGTCGTCGACGTCCAAGCGCGTCGACATTGTTCCCGAGTGGGGTGTGTCGGTCGACGAGGTGGGCCAGGTCCTGGAGACGTTGCTGCGGCTCGACATTCTCCGGGAGCTTCCCGCGCTCAAGGTGCCGGAGGACATCGCTTGGAGTGCTGCAGCTACTGCTGCCGACCCCCAGGGCGTCCGGAGGCCGCCTGGCGCTGCTGCTGCTCTGTGCGGCAAGAAGAAGATCGTCGTCGTCAGCGACGTGCGCTTCCCTGACGAGGTCGAATGGGTGAGCAGGCACGGCGGTCGCGTCGTGAGGCTCGAGAGACCGCAGGAGCCAGATTCGATCAGCTCGGGAGCTCGCACTCAGGAGGCGACGGCGGCGCATCTGCATGCCAGCGAGAGGGGCTGCGCCTGCGATCTGATCGTGCCGAACGCGGGCAGTCTCGGCGATCTGTGGGTGCACATCGACTCCTTGGTGCCCGGCTCGTCCGCAACCAGCAGCGTTGCAGGTGGCGCCGACTTCCCGCCGTACTCAGAGGCCGCCGTCATCATGCGGTGCGCATGTTGATCTATGTAGCGACGGTACAGTAAACCGCCTCGGTGAAAGCTGCCGGCGAGTGGCCACGGGGAAGCGTGGGCGACTGGAAATGAGTTCGATTTTCCGGTCTCTCTTGCGTTTGTGTGGCCACGTGAACCTTCACAAGCGTGCACAAGCAAGATACATGTATCCCGATCATCGGCCGCCCTAGAACCGCAAGGGCCGTTGTGGCCGCAGTGATGCACAGTGAACGCACGACAATCAGCCACGATGAAGTTACGATCTTATGAAGACTGTGCACAGTGCTCTCGGACTGTCGTGCTGTACATAGCACACGCTCAGACGTGAGCGCGCCACGTTTGGCAAAAGGTTGATGTTTTTACACAGCGGGGGGTGCAGGAGTGACGGCGGCCTTGGCTTCTGTCCAGATCGTCTCTTCGTCTTCTTCCTCGTCGGGCACGGCAGCCCCGCAGCCGGCACCCTCAATCGTGGGGGCGGGTGCTGCGGTTGTGCCGGTACTCGCGGACGACAGTGCAGTCTGGGCCACGGAGCCTGCGCCTGGCACATCCTGGGTCGGAGATGTCCCTCCGTCAGTCGCCGCCTTGCCATCGCCAGCGACATTGACGCCGACAGGGGCAGACTTGGTGCACGGGACCATCGGGAACGCAAAGAGGCCGTGCGCACCTCCCTGCCGACACCATGCACTGGCATCTCCGGGTTTTCCGGTGGCGGTCGAGGCGAACCAGAGGTAGGCAAGACCGCTGGCGCAGGGCATCCAGCAGCTGGGCACATAGAGCCGTTCGACACAGCCGTGGACGAAGGCCGACGGCAAGGGCAGCTGCATGTCTCGAACATCGAGCGCAATCATCCACCCGTACGAGTCGAGCACAAATCCGGTCCACGCACGGTTGTCGCGATCGGTGACGTGCAGCGCAGGCGTACCGTTTGCTTTGCCATCGTCCTGTTGATGGGCCACCACCAATTGGGCGCTGCGGAGCCAGTCCACTTCCCAATCGACACATGTGGCGTCTGGAGCGTGCACAATGACCGTCGTCTTGGCATCGTTTTGTTTCGAGTCGCGCCCGGCAGTCCCGACCAGATAGCGGTACATGGCTTCCTGCATGGGCTGGGGCGCGACGGTGGAGGACGTAACAGCGAACGGCGGGGCCTCGTGTGTCGTCTGGTCCACGGACGCCACGTCAACCCGTTGAATATCTCGTGTCGAGGCAGCTGCTCCAGATACTTTATGCGGGCTTTTATCTTTTGAAGACCGCCGTCGTCAGTCTCGTTGACATCTTGCAGTCGCTAAGGCACATTCTCGACGAAGTCGCGATTCATAATTTTTCGAATTCGATGGACACTAATGGCACATCACTGTGATAACATGACATTGTTCAGCCACTGCACAGCTCGATCCCCATCGCGTGGTCGCTGATCAGCGTGAGTGCGCCACGTTGCGAAGTTGCCGGGATGACACTTGGCGTTTTTGGCCATTGTGTCGTAAGTCATGCCCAGGGTTTTCAAGTGGGCAAGAACACGACGTGCGTCGTCGTGGTTGTTGCAAAATGCGAGGCCTTCCAGCTGAAAGGCCTCTCGGATTTTCGTGCGCTCGCGCAGTGCACTGGCAAGCGTGTCATTGTATTCCAGCAGATCGAGCGTCATTGCGGCTGAAAGGTCATGAGAACGACAAGCGTCGCATGCAACCGAATCCTTTGGAGAGGTCGTCGTCAAAGGGCTCGGGCAACCTGGGGTGTACAACAGGATGTTTCGCGCGCTGGTGCTGGGGTAGGGCTCGAGCACAAACAGAGTCGTCAATCAGCGTGGCCTCACATTTGCCATCTTTCACGATGCCAAGCTGGAGCAAATCTTCTCGCTTCATCATACAACCTACACAACGTCAGTTCGTATTCAAAGCACTATCAACTACTCGTGAGATCGATTGGAGGCTCATCGACTTCTGGTGATGTTTTGGCGTCTTTGACCTCGAGTTTCTGCTCCTTTTGAGCACAACAATAAATCAATCGCAGCATTCGCTACCTGTGCAAGAGACTGAATGGAGCCGGACATTCTAGCCAGGAAGAAATTAGTCACAGACCAAGAGTCGGACTGTTAGCTGTTAGGCAATTGGTTTGGGTTGTTTGATGGAACCTCTCACACATGTCGTTTCGTTTTTCTGCGAAATTGGGTTGGCCGTTCTCAGTCTCATTTTTCTGTACGGAGCTGGAAGAACATTGCAAATGTCGGGCATGCTTCTCTTTCATTCCAGCGATGGGTACTGGAAACTGCCTCTGGCTTGCGGCGCGCTTTCAGGGCCATCTGTTGTTGCCTTCGGGTCAGCTACGACTCATCCCATTTACAAATCTTTAGGCACGACGATCCGATTCTTCTCGACCATCTGATTGCTCCGCACAGTAACGAATGTCCGACACAGTCAAATGGGACTAGGTCTTGGGTGAAAGACCGTCGGGCACGCAGCTGCGATGAATGCCGGAGGGGAGACCGACTCACACCACGGACCGATAAAATTCCCGGCGGCGCGTGCATACCCGAGCGGGCACGAATAGATCGACAGGCGGGCAACGGAAAAAAAAAGAAGAGGTAAAAAACCATAAACGTCGGCCTCAAACCTGAACTTCGCGGTCCCAGAGCATGTCGCAGCGAGGTCCCTCGTCGCTGCGCGGCATGTCGCAGGCGGAACGCTACCTCCTCCAGGCCGCGACGTTGCTGATGGGCGTGGATCCAGCCACCGCCGACGCAGGGTTGGAGCGCGACGCCGACGCATTTGATGACCTCGTGAAAATTGCAATGGGTCAACTGAGCGAGGCGGCGACAATGAACCTGGAGACACTTGCTCGGTTGCGCGGCTCGGCGCTGGCAGCCTTGTTCCTCTCGATCCACGCGTTTGCCTCGGGCGACGTCGACGGCGAGTTCAGGTGGCTGCTCGAGGCCGTGCGTCTCGGCAGCCCGACCGCCATGGTGGCGATGGCGAACCTGTTCCTGCGGGTGTCTGCCGGTTCGGACGACGTGCGAGCGCGGTGGGCCAACGCCGACGCCTTGGAGCTCCTGCTTGACGCGGCGGCCCTCGGATCGCGGGTGGGCATGCTGCGCGCCGCGTACCTGCTCAAGTGCGGGGTACCAGGCGTCGAGCGCGACCCCGGGGGCGCCCTCGCGCTGCTCGAACAGGCGGACGCGGCCGGTAGCCTCGAGGCGCACCGGATCCGCGTCCTCGCGGACCAGAGAGGACTGCTCTCCCCGCTCCTCCCGGAAGCCGGCGAGGAGCCCGGATCCCTCGAGTGGTTCGAGTGCCCAACAGCCGCCCTGCCTTCGGGGCGGGTGCCGACGGGCTCCTCGAAACGGCCAAGGTCCGTCGCGGGTCTGCGGACAGAACGAGCCGAGCCGCCGAAACGTCCAAGGTTGGACGCTCCGTGAAGGTGCCGGTCCAGCGCAACCCGGGAACATTCGGGTCTCGAGGAGAACAAGCTCTCGCAATCATGATTGAAAATTATCACGGTCGCTGCTGCGCATCGACAAATAATACCTCACCCACAACCCGAAAATAGCAGCGCAAAGCAGGCAACAACAAACAACCAGCTCAGATGTCCCAGCAACCAACCTCCTCTCCTCTCAGCCCAGCTGCTACTCCGGCTGCCGCCGCCCAGTCCCCAGTCTGCGCTCCCATCTCGGCCCTCCGCGATCCGTACGGCGGCGCCGTGGTCACGGATGAGCAACTCGGCCGGCACTTTGCCGGCGAAGAAGGGCTGGGCGCGTCCAAGGTCGCCGAGCGGCTGCGCTCGGCTCTGGTCGAGAGCACTACCTTCTCGAAGAAGGATGGCAAGACGAAGCCGATCGTCGGTATGTGGTTCTCGGTCAACCCGGTGGGCCCCAACGCCTGGCTCGTGCCGGGCCTGCTGCTCGTCGGCGCCGTCCAAAAGCTCACGGCGGACTCGCGCTGCCTGTACCTGCGCGACGTCTGCGACCAGTCGTTCGACCTCGCCAAGGGCGGCCGGCCGGTAGCCGACATCGTGGACCCAGCTGGCGACGGCAAAAAGCGTGCCAACGTGCTGGTGCTGCCGGAGAAGCACCTGTACTTCTACCTCCCTGCCAGTGGCAAGGACAAGAGCCCCACGCGAGCCCGCCACGCCCTGGGCGTGCAAGTCATCGCGGTCGACGTCGACGACGGCTCGGTGGTCGTGGGCAGGGAGGCCTTCGTGGCGGACAACCGCGACGCGATGAAGCGCGGCGAGGCGGCGACGAAGCTGTCATTCCCCGCCGGAGGCTGCGAAGCGGACCAGCTGATCACCCAGGTG
>Ga0265334_10000267_pt1 | contig 29352 bp, 27 predicted proteins | sample 42023metaG_FD_192442 | JGI IMG/M metagenome (GOLD analysis project Ga0265334, IMG submission 192442) | Rhizosphere microbial communities from Carex aquatilis grown in University of Washington, Seatle, WA, United States - 4-20-23 metaG | ecosystem: Host-associated > Plants > Roots > Rhizosphere... | reverse complement strand
ACGCCCGCGGCTTTCGCCTGCGCGATCTGGGCTTTGGTCAATCCCAGTACGCCACCGGTACCGGGCCACGTATCGCTGTTGATATAGACATAGCCACCGGCGTCGGTGGTGTAGAGCGGCGCCAGCTTCACTTCTGGCCGGGTCCGGTACAGCTCCAGGTTCCTGCGCTCGTCCTGAACCAGCCACCCAAAGTGCCAGAAGGCGGTAGTCGATGGATCCGAGGGCGGCGGTGTCGACACCTTGTTGAACAGGATCAGCACATTGGTGGGCGAAGCCAGCGCCGGAAGCCCACCCCAGGTAGTGCGCGAGGTACTGGGAAACTGCCGATTGAGGAACACTATCATCGCGTCCGGGTCGACCACATTGAGATGCAGGTGGTGGAACACCGGCGGCGGCAGGGCCGCCTGCGGCGCAGCGCTATCCGGGGCAGCGCCCGATGCCGCAGCCGAACCTGCCGCCCACAGCAGCATCATTGCAGTGACTGGATTCCTGAGTTTCTTCACCCGCCCTCCCCGATCCATCTCTTGGACGCAGATGCCACGACCGGTCGCGCATCTCCTCGCCTGGACTGTGTCCACCCTCTGATCGCCAGCGACGTCAGCCACAGCAGCGCCGCGATGATCACCGCGGCGATCAGCCACGGAAGCGCGGCAAGCACACCGGCTGCAGAGACGCCAGGCCAGCGAAACTGCTCGAGCACGTTGAAACGATCGGCCATCCAGTGCCATGCCTGATGCGCCACGATCGCTGAAATGATGATGATTCCGGTGCGCTGCGCCACGACGTGCCGGAACAGCACGTTGAGCGCGGGCACGAACAGGCACAGCACGAGCAGCTGACCCAGCTCCACGCCCACATTGAAGGACAGCAGCGAGGTCAGCAGGTGCGAACCGGCGAATTGCAGGGAATGCTGCAACCCGAATGAAAAACCGAACCCGTGCACCAGTCCGAAGCAGAACGTGATGATCCAGCGATGCAGCGGCCGCTGCACCACGATGTTCTCGAGCGCCATGTAGAAAATGGAAACCGCGATCAGGGTCTCGATCAGCGGCGGAAACCACAGCACATCGGGGGCATAGTGGTAGGCCGAGGCGATCAGGGTGATGGAATGCGCGACAGTGAACGCCGTCACGATCGGAACCAGCGGTCGAACCCGGCGAAACGGAATCACCAGGCACAGCAGGAACAGCAGGTGATCGGTGCCATCCAGGATGTGGCGAAAACCCATGACGACAAACCGCGCGGCGGCGTGCGACCAGCTGGGGTCCAGCGGCACCAGGCCCGCATCGCCTTCGAGCTCGTAGGCGCGCGAGACGCCCCCTGGCGCCAGAAACTGCACGGTCGTGACCTCGTGCTGCGCGAGCCGGTCGAAGGCCGCATGCATCGAGAAGTAGGAGCGCTCCGAACGGATCGGATATTCGAACAGCACATCCAGAATGCCCTGCTCCCAATACAGCGTTTCGGTGTCGGGCAGCCGCGGCCCGAGCACATGCGCCAGCGCACTGTCGTAGTTCAGGAACGACGAATCGGATTCCAGCGACATGCGCGCCGAGGCGATGCGCGGTGTCGGCAGCACCTTGCCGTCCTCGTACATGTCGAGGCTGTCCAGCAGTGCGAGCTTGGCGGCATCGCCCAGGAAGGGCTCGACCTTGGCCAGGTCGACGAAATCACGCTCCCGGCGCGGATATTCCGCATCGGTGATGGACTTGAGCGGCATCCGCACCAGAACGCGCAGGACCTGGCCCTGCGGCTTGACGAACATCCGCACCACGGTGTCGATCGGAATATCGTGCGCGCGCGCCGGGACGGCCGGCAGCACCAGCGCCGCCAGCAGCACCAGTGCTGGCAGCAACATCAGCGCCGCGAGCGATCCTCTCGCTGCCGGCAACGCGCCGATCCAGCGCGGCACCGCCATGCGCTTCAGTTGGCGGCGGGCCAGGGCACGCCCTGGTCCATCTTGGTCACGGGGCCGACGCCCTTGAGCAGGAAACGCTGCACGCGCTTTCCTTCATAGGTCTCGGTCGTATAGAGGTTGCCTTCGTGGTCGACGGCGATGCTGTGCACTGCGTGGAACTGGCCCGGCTGCCGGCCGCCATCGCCGAAGTTGGTCACTTCCTGCAGCGTCTGACGGTCGATGATGCGGATCTTGTCGTTCACCCCATCGGCGATGAAGATGAACTGCTGCTGCGGGTCGTGGGAAAAGGCAACGTCCCAGACGGAACCATCCCCCTCGGTGTTGACGTGGTAGTAGGCTTCCTTGACGAACTCGCCGGCGGCCGTGAACACCTGCAGCCGATCGTTTTCGCGATCGCACACGTAGATCAGTCGGTCCACCGACATATCCGCACAGTGCACCGGATTGCGGAACTGCTGGTCGTGCGGCTGGGAGGGATCGTAAGCCGGCACCGGCGCGTCGTCGGGCTTGTGGCCATAGGCGCCCCAATACCGCTTCATCTTGCCGGTATCGGCATCCAGTACCGCGACACGCTTGTTCAGGTAGCCATCGGCAATGTAGGCCTCGTTCTCCTTCGGATCCACGAAGATCTTCGCGACACGCCCGAAATTCTCGAGATCGGTGCTGTCGCCCCTGAACCCGGCCACGGCGCCCTCGCCACTGCCTGCGGCCGCCCCGGCAACGCGGCGCACGCCCTTCTTGCCGACCTGCAGCAGGAACTTGCCGTCTTTCGTGAACTTGAGGATTTCCGAGTCGGCGCCACCATTGGCACCAATCCACACATTGCCCTTGTAGTCGACGAATATTCCGTGATTGGAGTCCGGCCATTCGTAGCCCGGACCGGGGCCGCCCCAGTGGCGCAGCAGATTGCCGGCCTGGTCGAATTCCAGGATCGGCGGCGCGGCAGTGCAGCAGTCACCCTTGTTCAGGTCAATCTGCTTCTCGTGAATGCTGAGCGTCGGTGCGCCCCGATGGATGATCCAGATATGGTCATCGGCGTCGACTGACACCCCAATAGCCGAACCCAGGACCCAATGGTTCGGCAGCGGCTTGGGCCAGAGCGGGTCCACGACGTATCGAGGGGCTTTCAGTCCCTGTGAGGCCTGAGCCGAGCCGTCGTTCTGCAGCATGGCCTTGCAGGCAGCCAGGGCCACCAGGGTGACCACGAAGCCGGCACCGATCAGGAAATTCCGGGAACGGATCAGGTTTCTCATCTCGCGGCCCCTCAATGAGCGGCTGGCCAGGGCACGCCCTGATCCATCGTGGTCACGGGCCCCACGCCCTTGAGCAGAAAGCGCTGCACACGCTTGCCTTCATAGGTTTCGGTCGTATACAGGTTGCCCTCGTGATCGATGGCAATGCTGTGGACCGTCTGGAACTGGCCCGGCTGCCGACCACCGTCGCCGAACGCCGTCAGCTCCTTCAGGGTCTGCCGGTCGATGACGCGGACCTTGTCGGCCACGCCGTCGACTATGAAGATGAAGCGTTGCTGCGGGTCCTTCGAGAACGCGACGTCCCAGACGGATCCGTTTTCCTTCTCATTGGTGTGGTAGTAGGCCTCGCGGACAAATTCGCCGGCGGCCGTGAACACCTGTAGGCGGTCAGACATACGATCGCAGACGTAGATCAGCCGGTCCACCGACATGTCGGCGCAATGAACCGGGCCGTGGAACTGCTGCGCGTGAGGTTCTGACGGGTCGTAGGCCGGCATCGGCGTGTCGTCCGGCACATGGCCGTAGGCGCCCCAGAACCGCTTCATCACGCCGGTATCGGCATCCAGCACCGCAACGCGCTTGTTCAGATAGCCGTCGGCGATGTAGGCCTCGTTCTCCTTGGGGTCCACGAAGATTTTCGCGACGCGCCCGAAATTCAGCGGATCGGTGCTGCCACCCTTGAATCCCGCCACGGCCCCCTCACCGCCACCCGCAGCCGCAGTCGCCCCGGCCACGCGGCGCGCGCCCTTCTTTCCGACCTGCAGCAGAAACTTGCCATCCTTCGTGAATTTCAGGATCTGAGAGTCCGGTCCGCCGTTGCCGCCGATCCAGACATTGCCCTTGTAATCGACGAAGATTCCGTGATTGGAATCCGGCCACTCATAGCCGGGGCCCGGGCCACCCCAGTGGCGCAGCAGGTTGCCGGCCTGGTCGAATTCCAGCACTGGCGGCGCAGCCGTGCAGCAGTCGCCCAGCCCGTTCGCCAGCAGCTTCTCATGACCACTGAGCGTCGGTGCGCCGCGATGGATGATCCAGATGTGGTCGTCGGCGTCGACGGCCACGCCGATCGTCGAGCCGAGAATCCAGTGGTTGGGCAGCGGCTTCGGCCACAGCGGGTCCACCACGTATCGCGGCGCCTGCAGGCCCTGCGACGCCTGAGCCGTGTCGTCGTGCTGCAGCATGGCCTTGCAGGCCGCCAGCGCCACCAGCGTCACCGCGAAGCCGGCGCCGATCAGGAAATTCCGGGAACGGAGTAGATTTCTCATGAGTTCTGGTTTCCCCTCCACTGTGGGAGCCCTCTTGGTGGCTTGCCCGCGCGTCGATGCCACGATCTTACACGAGCACCTTCGCTCCCGCGCACAATAGTGGACCCACGAGTTTGAGGTGGATTTAGAACTGGACTAAAGTGCCAGCGCATGCACAGGTACCGATTTGCACTAGCGTTCCTGGTTGCCGCTTTGGCGAGCGCCGCTGCAGCGGCCGCTCCGCAGGTCGCTCCGCAAGTGCGCGTGGCGGTGTCGAGCGATGCCATCACGCTGCTGCCCGTCCAGCTGGCCCAGACACTCGGTTACTACCGCGAGGAAGGTCTGGACGTCTCGCTGACGGAGATTCGGAGTCTGACGAAGACGCTCGATGCGCTGCAGGATGGCAGCACCGACGTGGCGCTCGGAACGACAGCGCCGATACAGATGGCGGCAGAGGGCCGATCGATCCAGGGTTTCCTGGTCATCTACAGCAGGATCAATACGATCCTGGTGGTCTCGCCCGCGGCTGCCGCGGACATCCACAGGATTGCCGACCTCAAGGGACATCGGGTCGGCGTGTCCAATCTCGGCTCCGGCTCGCAGCTGTTCCTGAACTATCTGCTTGGCACGCAGGGATTGCAGGGCGCCGATGTCAGCGCGGTCGCGATCGGTGTCGGTCCGCCCGCATTGGACGCCATCGAGCAGGGCCAAGTGGATGCGGCGATCGTGGTCGGAGGCGCGATCAACGTGCTGCTGCGATCCCATCCCGGCCTGACCGTCCTGGTCGATACGCGCACTGCCGAAGGTTCGCGGCAGATCTTCGGTTCGGCGAGCTACCCCGGATCGCTGCTGATCGCCGAGGAAAGCTGGCTCAAAGCCAACCCCGATACCGCCCGCCGCTTCGTACGGGCAGTGAAGCATGGCATGCGATGGATGGCGACCCACTCCGCGGAGGAGATCCGCGCCAGCATGCGCGAGGAGCAGCGCATGCCGGATGTGGAGGCGGATCTGCAGACCATCCGTGACTTCCAGCAGATGCTCTCGCCCGATGGCGCGATCCGGCAGGGCAGCCCGGAACTCATGTACAAAGTGCTGAGCACTTCGCTCGAGAACGTGCGCGCCTCGCGGATCGACTTTGCCAGGGCGTACACGAACGAGTATCTGAGCGGCAGGTAAATCAGCGTTCGGTACTGTCCCGGAGCAGCTGCAGCCATTCGGTCATCGAGATGATGTTGCCGTGGAGCGGCGCGATGGTCTGCACGTCGAGATTCAGGCGCTGCAGGTTCCCGTACAGGTTGTTCCACAATGCCAGCGACAGCGGCGTGACATACCGGTCGGACAGATCGTCGACCTCGACGAGCAGCCTCTCCTTCGGCAGCCAGACGAAGGACAGGAATTCGTCGTGCAGATCACCGATGGTCCGGTGCACCTCGATGGAGCGGGTGCCGTCGCTGAGGACATACTTGCTGGTGTACGTGATGAAGCTGGCGTCCTGCGGATGCTGTGCGAGCCGGTCCGGTTCCAGCGTGCGGGGCTGCTTCCAGGCCCACTCGTAGAAGGCCCTGTTGCCCTCGTGGGTGATGACCGTGGCGCCCTCGGCAACGTAGGTGCGAAGCCCGCCCGAATGATCGAAGTGGTGGTGCGTGTTGATCACGTAGCGGATCGGCTTGTCCGGAACCAGCTGGCGGACCGCCGCGATCACGGCGAGCGAGCGGGTCTCGTCGGTCGGAGCGTCGACGACCGCCAGGAAATCCCGAAACTCGATCAGCACACTGCTGGCACCGCCGTGCATCAGCCAGACGCCCTCGGCGAGCTTCTCCGGCTTCACGACTTCCGGCGGTATCGTCGCGCGCAGCACTGCCTCGGGCACCTGCAGCGCGGCCCCGTCCACGTCGGCCTGTACGCTGGTGACAGTCAGGTCGAGGGTCGGAAAACCACCCTGCGTCTCGAGGATGTGCGTCGGAAACTTCACGCCGTGGAAATCCTGATACCCGGAAAAAGTCTTCTCGACCGGCATGTCGCCCAGCACCGGGTTCGGTACCCAGGTCTTGACGCGGCTCACGAGGTTGCGGGCATCCAAGGTACCGACGATGGTATTCGCGCCCGCCTTGAAAGTGACTATCGTGACTTTCCCGCCAGCCTCCTCGGCCGCCTCCGCCGTCGCATGGTTGACAGCCGCGGCCTGCAGGAAGCCGTGCGGTGTGAGCCAGATCTGCAGCGCGCGCTCGGAGGCGGTCGCGGGAACCGCCCGAGCCACGTCTGGGGGGAGCGGCGGATTGGCGTTGGCTGGCTGGTTCCACGCGTACTTTCCACTGACGCGCCGGCCCTCGTGAATGACCTCCACGAACGGAGCTTCACCGCCCATCATCGGCGGATTCTCCTGCGTTCGCGTGATCTCCTCGGTCGAGGACCCGCTTGGGTAGTCAATGGTCCGCACATAGCTCTGCATTGCCGTGGTGTGCCACGGAGCGGTGGGATTCCAGTTCATGCCGACGGCGCCCAGGTGGCCGGTACCGGAATAGCGGATCGAGTGCACGTCGCCCATCGCGCGCTGCGCGCGCCGGATCACACTGCTCGCATCCTCGGCCCGGGCGGCAGCCACGTTCAGCGACAGCAGTACCGCGAGGCTCAGCAGAGCCCGGCCCGTCATGCCCATGATGCCCGTCATGATGGTCCCCGCCTTGGTTCTTGTCATTCGACGCGGGAGTCTATCCGTTGCCCTGGCGACGGTAAATTCGTCGCGTCCGTGGCGGCCAACAGGGCCGCGGGCACACGGACCATCATTTCCAGCGCCATGGGCGCGTAGGCTTTTCCTTGCGGATCGATGCGCAGCGATGCCATGCCACCCCCACCGAGCGCCTGCTCGAGCAGGAAATTGAAGGCATGGATCCCCGGTGCCTCGAAGCGCTGCACCGGGCCGGACACCAGATGCTGGAAATGCTTAAGCATGCGTTCGGCCGTGACCTGCGCGCGAAGTATCGGCACGAAGGCCGGATCGCGCGCAATCAGCGCAATGTTCGACGTGTCACCCTTGTCGCCCGAGCGGGCCCATGCCAGGCGGATCAACGGGACCTCGACCGTATCGGTGCTATCGACCACATCGGCCGCCGGGCAGACCACCGCCGGTCGTGACGTCGGTGGCAATGGCGCACCGGCGGGAATGGCCACCGTGAAATCCGCGCCAGCTGCGGCGCCCAGGGCGTCCTGGAACTGCACGCTCGGTGGCGGCAATCGGGACTTGTCGATGAAGAATGTATAGAGCCGAATCAGCGGCGCAGGCTTGGGGCGACCGGTGTAAATGCCCGTGGTGCCCGGTGCGAACGAGATCCCCACCGAACCGAGCTCGCGCGCGAACAGCTCCAGGCACTTGGCCTCCTGGTGCACGACGACGACGCGCAGCAGCACCTCGCGCGAATCTCGCGTGCGCGAGTGAGGGCCGTAGGACGCTTCAGCGCCCAGCGCCTCGATGTGCGTTGCGGAAAAATCGGGCAAGTGTCGTTCACGGAACACGCGGCGTGTCCGTTCGAGCAGCGCCTGCGCGGTTCGCTCGGCCTTCGCACGGGCATCCGGTCCGACGATCGAGACGGTGGCCATCGCGCGATAGCCGTCCTGGTAGGTAGCCGACACCTTGTAGAGATCGGTCGGCGCGCGACCGCGCGCGCCGGTGACCTGCACCCGATGAGGACCCAACTGCTGCAACCGGACTTCAGAAAAGTCAGCCACGACGTCCGGCAGCACGTAAGCCGCCGGATCGCCGATTTCGTACAGGATCTGTTCGGCGACGGAGCCGGGTACCACCAGCCCGCCCGTGCCGCGGGGCTTGGTCAGCACGAAGCTACCGTCGGCCCGGCACTCGGCGATCGGGTAGCCGATGTTCGCCCAATCGGGCACCTGCTCCCAGTCCGTGTGCAGGCCTCCGGCGCCCTGCGGCCCGCACTCCAGCACGTGTCCCACCAGACTCCCCGCCGCAAGGCGGTCGTGCGCGTCGGCGTTCCAACGGAATTCATGCATAAGGATGCCGAGCGCCAGTGCGCTGTCGGCGCAGCGGCCCGTGATCACGATGTCGGCGCCGCGATCCAGCGCCGCCTGGATCGGCAACGCGCCCAGATACGCATTGGCGGTGAGCAGCCGTGGCGGCAGGGGCGCGCCGGATACGGCTTCGCGAGTGCCGGCGGCGCGCAGCTCCTCCACCAGCGGCAGAACATCGTCACCAGTGACGGCCGCGATCTTCAGATCGATCGACAGCTCGCGGCACACGGCCGCGAGTGCCGCCTGGCAGCCCGGCGGGTTCACGCCGCCCGCGTTGGACACGATGCGGATACCGCGCCGCTTCATCTCGGCCAGGTAATCCTTCAGATACGCGACGAAGTCCGGCGGGAAGCCGGCCTCGGGTGCCTTCATGCGTGCCCGTGCCAGCAGCGACATGCTGACTTCGGCCAGGTAGTCCATGATCAGGTAGTCAACAGGCTCGGTCAGAAGTTGTGGGACCGCTCCGGGACTGTCGCCCCAGGCTCCGGAGGCGCCTCCTATACGGACCAGATCGCGCTCGCCCGGCATGATTCAGTCGGCTGCCCAGCGCGGCTTGCGCTTCTCATTGAACGCGGCAAGACCCTCTGCGGCATCCGCACTGTGCGCGATCAGAGCGATCTGCGCTTCGGCATAGGACAGCGCCTCGTCGAACGCCATCATTTCCATCGCAAACATCACCTGCTTGCCGCGACGCACTGCCGCGGGGGAGGCGGCGCGCAGCTTGGCCACCAGTGCGTCCACCCGTGCATCCAGCGCACCGGCCGGGGCAATCTCATTGATGAGGCCGATGTCCGCGGCCCGCTGGGCGGTGATCAACTCGCCGGTCAGGCACAACTCGGCGATGTGTCGCCGGTGCAGTATCGAGCGCAGCAGCACCAGCACCTGCATCGGAAACACTCCGACCTTGACCTCCGGCAGTCCGAAGCGGGCGTGCTCGGCTGCAACCACGAGATCGCACAGGCCCAGGAGTCCCATGCCCCCGGCAACGCAGGCGCCGTTCACGCGCGCGATCAGCGGTACGCGGCAATGGCGCACCGTGCGCGCCAGCCGTCCGAAGTCGGTCGTCGGGTCCTGTGAGTCCGATTGAAACGTGTTCGCGCCGTCGGACAGGTCCGCGCCAGCACAGAAAGCCTTCTCGCCGGCGCCGGTCAGGACCAGCGCGCGGATCGACGCGTCCTCGGCCACGAGCTCCACGGCTGCGGCAATACCTGCCAGCACGCCCGCGTTGATGGCATTGCGACGCGACTCGCGATCGATCCACACCCACAGTGCATCGGCCCTGCGTTCGGTGCGCACGTCGGGTCTCGCTGCCGCGGTCACGATTCTTCTCCGCTCGCGGGAAACAGCTCGGCGTTGTGCTCACCGAGATTCGGCGCCAGGCGCTGCAGCGAGACTGGCGAGCCGCTGAAGTTCAGCGGGAACCTGCAATTGCGCAGCGTACCCTCGGTGGGGTGTTCGACCTGCTCGAAGAAGCCCACCGCGTTGAGATGCTCATCTGCCAGCAGCTCTTCGATGGAGTTGACCGCGCAGGCGGGTATATCGACCGCATCGAGCAGTGCCAGCCACTCGGCATTGGTGTGCGTCACCAGGTGTCCGGCCAGGAATCGTCCGATGTCCTCGGCAAACTGGGTGCGCGTCTCCTGGGACGCGTAGCGCGGGTCCGTCTGCGTCAGATCGGGTGATCCGACCAGCCTGCAGAATTCGCGCCAGTGCCGGTCCAGATACACCGTGATCGCCAGATGCCCGTCCCGGGTCGCATACGGTCCACGCGTGCGGGACAGCAGCCGCCGGTAGCCCATGCTTCCCGCTGTCGGATCGAACGCGGCTCCACCCATGTGATCGGCCAGCACGAACTGCGCCATGGTCTCGAACATCGGCACTTCGACGAACTGACCCTGACCGCTCTGCCCGCGATGGTAGAGCGCGCTGGTGACGGCAATGACCACGTGCAGGCCCACGGTTCGATCGCAGATGTTCACCGGCGCATAGCGCGGCGCGCCGTCAACCGCCTTGAAAAGTCCCGCGATGCCGGAGGCGGCCTGCATCAGGTCGTCATAGACCGCTTTGCCAGCGCGCGGTCCCCCTGACCCATAGCCGACCGCGGCGCAGTAGATCAGTCTTGGATTGATGCGGCTCACGGCCTCGTAGTCGAGCCCGAGGCGCTGCAGGCCCTGTGGCCGAACGTTCGAGATCAGCACATCGGCACGGCGCACCAGCGCCATGACCCTGGCCTTATCAGCAGGTGACTTCAGGTCCAGCAGTACGCTGCGTTTGTTGCGGTTCGCCTGCAGGAACAGCGGGCCCATTCCGGCATGACGCCACGGCCCGATCCAGCGCATCGAATCCCCGCCGCTGGCCTCGACCTTGACGACGTCCGCGCCCAGATCACCCAGCATCTGCGTGGCGGAGGGACCCATGACCACGGTGGTCAGGTCCAGCACGCGCACGCCACTCAAGGGTCCGGTGGCCGCGGGGCCGGTCGCTTCCCAGACCGCTCCAATAGATGATTCCGGCATATTAGTACGACCTTGGCAGTCCGAGCACGCGCTCGGCCAGATAACAGAGGATCAGCTCGCGCGAGACCGGCGCCAGGCGGGTGAGCACCGCCTCCCGGAAGTAGCGTTCGACGTCGCATTCGCTCGCATAGCCCATGCCGCCGAAGGTGCGCACCGCGCGGTCCGCGGCAGCGAACGCGGCATCGGCCGCCAGATACTTCGCCGCGTTGGCCTCGGCACCGCATGGCCTGCCGGCGTCATAGAGCTCGGCGGCACGCAGCATCATCAGCTCGGCGGCATACAGCTCGGCCCAGCTCTCCGCGAGCGGGTGCTGGATCGACTGATTCATTCCGATCGGACGATTGAACACAACGCGCTCATTGGCGTAAGCAGTAGCTCTGGCCAGCGCGCGCCGTCCGATGCCGATGGCTTCCGCGGCGTTCAATATCCTCTCAGGATTCAGGCTGTCGAGCAGATAGCGGAAGCCCTTACCCTCCTCGCCGATACGGTCCCCGACGGGCACGGGCAGCGCGTCGATGAACAGCGCATTCGAATCGACGGCTGCGCGACCCATCTTCCGGATTTCTCGAGCCTCGACGTGCCTGCGGTCCAGGTCCGCATAGAACAATGTCAGGCCATCGATGGGCTTGCTGCACTGATCTATCGGCGTGGTGCGGGCCAACAGCACGATCTTGTCGGCCTGTTGCGCGGTGCTGGTCCACATCTTGCGGCCGGTGACGAGGTAGTGGTCGCCGTCGCGAACGGCACGAGTGCTGATCCGGGAGGTATCCAGTCCGGCGTCGGGTTCGGTAACCGCAAAGCAGGCCCGCGCACGACCGGCAATCAGCGGCGGCAGCATTCTGGAACGCTGCTCCGGCGTGCCATGGACGACGATCGCGTGGGGACCAAAGATATTGACGTGCACAGCGGATGCGGCAGCGAACACGCCGGCGGAACTGGCGACGGTCTGCAGCATGACCGCCGCCTCGGTGACACCGAGCCCGGCGCCACCGTATTCGATCGGCATCGCAATACCGAGCCATCCAGCCTCGGCCATGGCACGGCTGTACTCGTGCGGAAACTCGCCCGCCTCGTCCTGGTGCCGCCAGTAGTCGTCATCGAAGCGCTCACAGAGCTGCCGGACGGCATCGCGGATCTGCACGCGCTCTGGAGTAGTGGCGAGGGCGGTCGTCAGATGCTCGAACACGCTGCTTCCTTCACGCCTGTGCAGTGCACGAATGGCTCATGCGCTCAACGCGACGGATCCTGATGCATCTCGAGCTGCCGGCAAACCTCCAGCACCTGCTGGGCGGCCGACGCGATCTGCGGCTCGATACGCGTGGTCGGACCCGCCACAGTCACGAGGAACAGCGCATCGCGCCACCTGAACGGCGCCGACAGCGTCGTTACGCCTTCGATACTCTCCTCGCGGTTCACGTAGTAACCCCGCTTCCGGCCTGCGTCGAGCTGCTCGCGCAACGCGGTCCGGGATGCAACCGTGAACGGTGTATTGCGCTTGAGCACCGCGGTCTTCAGGTAGGCCCGCAGGGCGCGTTCATCCAGGCACCCGAGCAGCGCCTTGCCCGCGGACGTCGCGTACAGGCTTCGAATGTTGCTGCCCACCCGGATGCTCATGCGCAGCGGTTGGGCGGACTCGAACGACAGCAAGTAGGTTGCCTGCAGACCGTTCGCCTTGGCGAGCAGCACGGATTCATCGAGCGCATCGCGCAGCGATTTCAGGATCACCTCGGCGCGCAGCAGCACGGGGTCGTGTTCAGCGATCGTCTTCGCGATGTCATGCAGGCGCAGCGTGGGATAGTATCCCCCGCGCGGCGTCAGCTCGTAGAGATAGCCGCGCTGGCGCAGCGCACTGAGCACGTCATGGCAGCTCGAGGGCGGGATGCCGAGCAGCTTCGAGATCTCGCTCAGCGAAAGTGGTCGCTGCTGATCCGCGAACAGCTCGAAGCAATCCAGGGTGCGTTCGACGATCTTCGACATGGCTACTCGAAGACGATCTTCTCCGGTGCGCCTTCGAACGGCGGAGAATAGATCACGAGCAGCCGGATCTTCTCGCTCAGGACCCTGATTGAATGAAATACCCTCGGCGGGTAGTACAGCAGGTCACCGGTCCTGATGTGCTCGTCGACGCCGTCGATGCCGGCGATCGCCTCCCCCTCGATGACATAGACCGCCTGTTCCATGTCGGGGTGCGCATGCGGGATCGCGCCTTCGTTGCGCTCGATTTCACCGAGCGAGATTTCAAGGTACTTCGAACCGTTGGTCTTAGGTCCCACCAGGCGATAGTTGGTGGTGCCGGTGTGGTTGGCGGGACTGTAGGACTCCTGCTCATAGGGTCGGATGACGTAGCGCGATCGCGGACTCATGCTTGCACCTCCTTGAGCGCGACATTCTCCTGCCGCCCACCGAGAAAATAGAAAATGACCGACACCAGCAGCGCAAGGCAGGCGACGCCGATCAAGCCACCGCGAAAGTCGCCGGTACGGTCACGAATGGCGCCAATCACCCATGGAGTGACGAAACCGCCCAGCACCCCTATGGCACTGATGGCGGCGATGCCGCCGGCCGCCGGTGCACCGCGCAGGAAGGTGCCGGGGATCACCCAGAACGGCGCCACGAACGCCAGCGTGCACGCAAACGCCACCGAGATCGCCACGACCTTCAGCACCGGATCGCCGAACATCATCGCCGCCAGCAGCGCGATGCCGCCCGCAAAATTGGCCAGCGCGGCGTGACCGCGGCGCTCCCCGCGCGAGTCCGAACGACGCCCCCACCAGATCATCCCGAACAATGCCAGCACGTTGGGCACGGCCACGACGAATCCGGTCTGCAGGTTGCTCAGGCCAAAACCCTTGACGATCTGCGGCAGGAAGAACGTGATGCCATTCATCAGACAGGCGTTGCTGAACCACATGCTCGCCAGCAACAGGACCCTGGGATTCATCAGCGCCTGTGATACCGAATAATTCCTGCTGCGCGCGGCCTGCTGGCCTTCATGGGCCAGCCTGCTCGCGAGCCACTCGCGCTGCCCAGCGGACAGCCATTGCGCCTGTGCGGGGCCGTCCTCGAGGTACCGCAGTACCACCGGTGCCAGCAGCACCGCGGGCAGTCCCTCGACGATGAACAGCCATTGCCAGCCACGCAGTCCGAGTGTGCCGTCCAGCGCCAGCAGTGCGCCGGATAGCGGCGCGCCGAGGATCCCGGTGATCGGAATGGCGGCCAGAAACACCCCCAGCACACTGCCGCGCTGAGCCGTGGGGAACCACAGCATCAGGAAGAACAGGATTCCGGGGTAGAAGCCGGCTTCGGCGGCGCCGAGCAGCAACCGGAGCGCATAGAAGCTGGTGGGTCCTGCGACAAAAGCCATCGCGACGGCACAGACGCCCCAGCTTGCCATGATGCGCGCGATCCAGCGGCGCGCGCCAAAGCGATACAGCAGCAGGTTGGACGGAATCTCGAGCAGCGAATAGGTGATGAAGAACAGGCCGGCGCCCAGTCCGTACTGCGCGGCCGACAGCCTGAGATCGGCATTCATCTGCAGTGCGGCGAAACTGATGTTGATCCGATTCAGCCACGCCACCAGGTAACAGACCATCAGCAGCGGCAGCAGCCGCCAGCGGAGGCGCCGCATCAGTTCGGACTGCCCCGTTGCGCCGAGATCGCCGGACACGCCGGGCGCGACTGCCTGCATTGGTCTATTCGGCGTCATCGTCTGCTCGGCCATCGCACCGCGCTCATTCGCTTAGCTTCAATGGCGCCACCCCGTGCGAGCAATGTGCAAGAGGGCCGCGCCAGGGTCAAGCTTTATTTTTCGCTGCGGCGAAACAATATTTACCATGGCGAAAGTCGGCGGCGGCGGTCGCAGCCCGCCGCGGCACCTATCGCGGACCGCTTGCGGGTCCCTGATCCCACGGAAAGCCGTAGGTCGGCAGCTGTTCCGGGAGCTGGAACCTGGCGTATTCGACGCGGTTGTTGACGGTTACCAGCTGCAGGATCTCCCGACCGTCACCGAGCGGGATCATGGTCTGGCTGTAGCCATCATTGTCAATGTTGTAGTCGATTGGTGTCTCGATCAGTGTCCACAGGCCCGCGCCACCGTTGCGATTGATGAACATGCCGTTGCCGACCCGTCCGAGGTTGTCGCGCACGACCGAGCGGCCCGTGACCAGCAGCGTCCCGTTCGCCCCACCCCACGGCGACCAGGCGATGAAGGGTGTGCCGTTGGGAAACTGCCGCCAGCGATCCTGGATCAGGGTGCCGAAACTCGCAGGATCTCCCCAATCGTCACCGTCTCGCGAGGTGCGGAAATGGACGGAGTTGGTGCGTGGCTCGAGCGGATAGCCAGGCATACTGACTTCCTCGTAGCTCATGTAGTACCTGCCATGTCCATCGCGAACGACGATGGCCATGCCGGGGCGCGTCAGGCCATCCGATATCGCCGCATCGTAGACCACCGGTCCCCAGGTACGACCGCCATCCGGCGAGACCTCGTGATCCAGCAGCTGGCTGTAGCCATCCTTCTTGGCGCGCTCATCCGAAAAATACGCGACCAGATGACCGGTGGCATCCACGTACAGATAAGGCTCGAACACCGGATCCTGATCGCGCAGCAGCCCCGCCCGGTCGGACGGGTCGTAACGTCCGACGCCGCCGGTGGCGATGGTGCTCAGGTATGCCCAGATCTTGCCGCCATCGCTGCTGAACGCGACGTCGAGCGTCCGCTTGCCGGGATCGGGACCAGGGGCCCCATCGCCTGCCGCCATGATCGTTCCGGCGGGGAACTCTCCGATCTTCACGGGCAGCTCGAACAGAGCCGGCTCGCCGCGGAGCATCGGTACCTCGGAGAAGCGCTGCCACGTCTCCCCGCCATCGGTGCTGCGAAACAGGGGCAGTGCCCGCTCGCGCTGACCGAAGGTGGCGAGCAACTGCCCGATTCCCGGGGCGTAATGGCCGAGCTGAATCACGCGCGGATAGGTGGCTCCCGGCGCCTGCTCCATCGTGAAGAAACCGATCTTCGATGTGAAGACCGTAGGAACAGGCACGCTCCACTGCGCCGCGGGGTCGGACACGGGCGCGCCTTGACCCGTCGGCGGGCCGGCGGGGACGGCGGACTGGGCCCAGGCACCGCAGAACCCCAGTATGCCGATCGCGCTGCCGAGCAGCGCAAACCTGCCGTACTCAATCATATTCCCGTTCCCCGCTCGGTGGACACCAGTCCGGCTGGCGAGCGTATCCCCCGCAGCTGCGTTGCGCTACGTTAGCTGCACCATGCTCAAAGGTTCCTGTGTCGCAACGCTGCTGCTCGTGCCGGCGATCGCCGTGGCTGTCGATCAGGGGTCGATCACCGCCCCGACGACCGGCAGTGCAACCCAGGCGGCGCTCACGGAGCCGCTGTTGCAGCCCTACGAGCCGACGACCGGTGGATTCACGCAGGACAGCGACGATGCCGGCTTCGTCGACGTGAACCTGTCGGTGAAGATTCGCATCGCGCCGGACTATATCCTGCCGAGGATACGGCCATTCCTCGCCATGACCACGCGCTTCGGCTTCTACTGGGGCACCCGGCCCGGATCGCCGGTCATCGGCAAGACCTACAACCCGGCGCTGCTGCTGCGTATTCTTACCAGGGACACGCTGGTCCGCAGTCCGGACGGCAGCCGGTCCGAATACGCAGAGTTCATCAACGTCGGCTATGCCCACGAGTCGAACGGACAGCTGATCCATACGCAGCAGCAGTACCAGCAGGAACTCGTCAGTGCGCCGGATTCCCGCTTTGCGGACAATTTCATCCACCGCGGATGGGACTATCTCAACGTGGCGTGGAAGAAGAATTTCGGCGACCCGGATGTGTCGATGACACTGGACGCCAAGTATTTCCTGCCCAACGGTCTGCTGCAGGGCGCGGAGGATGAATACCATCCCTGGGAAAACAATCCGCAGGGCAAGCCCCGCAAGGCCGTCGATGGCATCTCAGCGGCCGTAGGCTGGCCGACTTCCGCCATTGACTTCCCGGTGAACGATTTGCGATTGCGGCCGAACCTGATCCTGAAATACACCACCGGATACCAGACACCGTTCGCCTACAGCACCATACGTGCGGAACTGGGTCTGCACGTGGCGTCATTGCCGATTGTCCTGTGGGGACAGCACGGCTACATGAGCAGCCTGGCGAACTACTACAAGAGGGTCGACGCCGTCGGCATTGAACTGCGATTCGATTCCTTCTAGCCGGATTTGCTAGGATGAGCCAATCGCGTGCTGCCATCGGGGGGGCGAACATGCATCACATGCTCGGACGGCATCTGCCGTTGCTGCTCCTGCCGCTCCTGCTGCTGCAGCCGGCCGCCTCGTTCGCCGCGGAACCCTCACCCGCGCCCGCGCTCGATTTTGCCTACTACTCCACGCGCGTCGAGCCGCTGTTCCTGAAGAAGCGTGCAGGCCATGCGCGCTGTGTCGTGTGCCACGCGGGCAGCACCAATGCCTTGCATCTGGAGCCCTTGCCGCCCGGCAACAGCACCTGGACCCCCGAGCAGTCGCGGCGCAATTTCGAGACCGTCTCCCGGCTGGTCACGCCCGGCGATCCGGCGTCGAGCCGGCTGCTGCTGCACCCGCTCGCAGCCACCGCCGGTGGCGACAGGTTCCACAGCGGAGGACGGCAATTCGCATCGCAGGATGACCCGGATTGGCGAATCCTGGCGGATTGGGTCCGCAACGCGAAATAGTGGCGCTCAGGGGAGCGCGACGGTGCCGTTGCGCTTGGGGACTTCGCCCACTGGAATGACGGCCACCTGCGTCCGCGTCGAGGTATCGATGACCGACACGGAATTCGCCCCGGAGTTGGCGACGTAGAGTCTTGAACCGTCGGGCGTGAAAGTCAGCCAGTCCGGTACCTCTCCGGTGCGCGCATATCCCTGCACCGTAAGGTCGGGGAGCGAATAGACGAACACGGCATTCGCGATCGAGCTGTTGACCCACAGCGTCCTGCCATCCGGAGCGACGCCGATGCCGTGTGATGGAGCGCCTCCTTCGGCGGTGCCCCCGGCGGGCTCATCGGGGAGCCTGATCCGGCTCACTACCTGGTGGGTCTTGAAGTCCACCACGGCGAACCCGTTGAAGCCGGAAAGCTGCACGAAGATCCGGCTCGTCGAACCGTCCGCCGCCTTCTCGAAGGCCATCGGGCGCACTCCAAGATCGAACGGCAGCTCCCAGACCGGCTCCAGGGTCTGCGCATCGATCACGGTCAGTATCCTCCCGACGATGGAGCCGGCGACGACGTACTTGCCGTCCGGCGTGACGTAGGGATTGTGCACGCCACCCTTCACGGCGATGCGCCGGATGCTCTTCATCGACGCCGTGTCCACGACCTCGACCGCTCCCGGAGCGCTCACGATCGCGACGAACACCCGCCGACCATCCTTCGACACCGCGACGTTGTTCGGATGACCGCTCAGCGCAGCCTTGCCGAGCAGCTTGCCGGTGCGGGTATCGGTGGCCCACAGCGTGTTCTCGGCCTCGCAGCTGATGTAGGCCCGCGTGCCATCCGGGGAGAAGGCGACCCCGTGGGGAACCTCGATATCCTTGACCTGCATCACGACCCGGTTCGTCGCCGAGTCGATGATGTCCACGGCATCACCGGCGCTGTTGGTCTGGTAGATCCGGAATGCGTTGACCGTCAGCGGCAGCGCGAGCAGGCAGCCCAAGGCGCAGACTCTTGTAATCATCATGGGCACCCTGCCACTGGGCCGCTCCCCGGCCGTTCGTCCGACGTTAGCGGGGGCCATTCCGGCAGTCAAGTTCCGGTCAATGCGGCGGTACGTCTGTGCGCTTGAGTACGGACTGGCGCCCGCATGCCCGCTAGATTCATCCGCCTTACCGGCCGTTGCCTCGCCCCGGCCTGCCTCAAGGAAATCCAAGCGTGACCTACTGCGTAGGTGTCCTGCTCCAGGATGGACTGGTGCTTGCATCCGATTCCCGCACTCACGCGGGAGTCGACAATTTCTCCACGTTCTGCAAGATGCACGTGTTCGAACGCGTGGGCGACCGGGTGATAGTGCTGCTGAGCTCGGGCAATCTCGCTGGTACCCAGGCGGTCATCAGCATCCTGAAGCAACGGGCGGAAGCGCAGCAGAGCGACATGCCCACGATCTGGACCGCTAGCACGATGTTCGACGTGGCTGTCATCGTCTCGAACGCCGTACGGGATGTGGAGGCCCGCGATGGCAAGCACCTGGCAGCGGGCGCGACTCCATTCAATGCCTCGTTCATCATCGGCGGACAGATCAAGGGCGACCCTTTGCGGCTGTTTCGCACTTTTGCCGAAGGTAATTTCATTGAAGCCGGTATCGATACGCCGTTTCTGCAGACGGGAGAGTCGAAATACGGAAAGCCGATCATCGATCGCGTGATCACTGCCTCCACCAGTCTCAGTGACGCGATGAAATGCGTGCTGGTTTCCTTCGATTCGACCATGCGCAGTAATCTCTCCGTGGGCATGCCGATCGATCTCGCCTGCTGCAAACGCGACAGCCTGAGGCTTGAACAGCGCACCCGCTTCGAACCGGGTGACGCCTATTTTGCGACGCTGAGCCGAGAGTGGCGCGATGGTGTGCGGGCCGTATTTCGGCGCTTGCCAGACGTTCCCGCTTGAGGTGCACCGAGCATGTTGATTTCCCTTGGCTACGAACTGATCTACCGCTGTCCGCAGCCCACCCCAATGATCCTGAACCTGAATGTTCATTACACGCGGGCGGCGGACCTGGTGCGCGCCGACAACATGTCGACCGACCCGTGGGTGCCGCTGACGCTGTACCGGGATGGGTTCGGCAACTGGTGTACCCGCCTGGTGGCCCCCGCGGGGAGAACCAGAATCACGGCCGACGCCATCATCAAGGATCGCGGTCTGGCCGATCTGGTAACACCCGATGCACGGCAGCTCAATGTGGATCAGCTGCCGGAGGAGACTCTCGTCTATCTGCTCGGTAGCCGTTATTGCGATACCGAAAGCCTGTCATCGGTCGCCTGGACACAGTTCGGAAACGTTGCGCCAGGGTGGCCGCGCGTGCAGGCCGTCTGCGACTTCGTGAACCGGCACATTACGTTCGGCTACCGATTCGCGCGCCCCACCAAGACTGCATCCGAGGCGTTTCACGAACGCCAGGGAGTTTGCCGCGATTACGCGCATCTGGCGATCACCTTCTGCCGCTGCCTGAATATTCCTGCTCGCTACTGCACCGGCTACCTTGGTGACATCGACGTACTGCCCACTGACGCGCCAATGGACTTCGCTGGATGGTTCGAGGTCTATCTCGGCGACTCCTGGCATACCTTTGACGCCAGGAACAACCAGCCCCGCGTGGGCCGCGTATTGATCGCGCGCGGCAGAGACGCGGCAGATGTCGCCATCAGCATGACCTTCGGGCCGAACGTGCTGGAAGGATTCCGGGTATGGACCGACGAAATACCCGATTCGACAGCCTGACGGCCAGGTAGTCAGGCCGCAGGTCTTACTGCCGCAAGTCGCGGTACGTGCCGTCCCCATGCGGTGCCGCCTGGAATTCCGGCAGCAGCTCGGCCGCGGACGAGAACGCGCGCAGCAATGGAAAGTCCGCCGCGGGGACGACCTGCGGCAGCATCCGCTGCGTGAACTGCCACACCACCGCGGCGGTGACGCCGGATTGATCGATCGTCGCGCTCGCGGCGGACAGCGGCGCCTTGCCAAGCTCCGCTTCCAGCAGCTGATACGCGGCGAGGAGCTGGTCGGTGACCCGGCTGACCCAAGGCTGGTGCAGCTTTTCCGGCGGCCGCACCCGGTGTTCGTAAATGATCGACACGCATTTCTCGCAGGCGACCAGCGCGAGGCCGATCCGGCGTAGCGCATGGCGGCGCTCCGCCAGGGCGGTGGGCATCAGGCTGCGGCCGCCGCCGCCGAGCGCTTCCGCGTACTCGATGATCAGGGTCGAATCAACCAGGACCTCGCCGTCATCGCATACCAGCGTCGGGGCCTTGACCATGGGATTGATCGCGCGGAACTCGTCATAGCCGGCGAATACGGATATCGAGCGATGCTCGAAACGCAGTCCCAGCAGCTGCAGCGATATGGCCACGCGGCGCACGTAGGGGGAAGTGAGCATACCGATGAGTTGCATGGCTAGAGTCGCTCCATCGCTATCGTAGGCTCCGCGCCGCCGCCGTTCGTCGGCGCTCCGGGCATCTCGATGATACGGCCGGAGCCGTGCACCTGGGAGCGGATGTGCTTCGGCGCAGAGTGCAGGCGCACCTCGCCGGAGCCGGCGATGTCCACATCGGCGCTGTCGGTCGGGGCGATGTCGGCATCGCCACTGCCGGCGATGCGCACCGTCGCGGAGCCGGCGGCAAGATGCTCCAGGCCCGCGCTGCCCGAACCCAGGATCTCGAGCCGCAGATCATCGACGCTGCCGTTGCCGCGCGCGGAGCCGCTGCCGCGAATATGGATGCTTAAGCTGTCCTGCTTCAGATTCTCCAGCGTCAGGTTGCCCGATCCGTCCAGTCCGATCTCATGCAATGCGGGACCTGCGAGCTGCACATCGAGCGCACCGACGTGGTGGTGGAACAGTCCGGGATGGCGGATGGCAATCCGGCCGTTGGCCACGGACAGGCGATCGAGCACGCGCTCGGGGCCGCGGATGCTCAAGTGCCAGGCCGGCGCCGATTGAAAGTGCACCGAGCCCGACACCTGCAGTTCCAGCCGGTCCGAATCTCCCCACGGGAAATCACGCGTGACGGTGTTCCCGGCAGGGATGTCGTCGTCGTCATCATCGCCCCAGTCACCCAACCCCGACAGTGGCCAGTGCGAGTTCCCCTCCGAGCTGCGATGCACTGCCGCGGCCAGTGGCAGGCAGATCACTGCAGTCAGGATGCCGACCGCAGCGACGAGTGAGGTGGTACGCGTCATGTCGAACTCCGGAGGTGAAGGATTATGCAGGGCCGCGGGTCCGGCGTGGGCACGGCTACTGGGGCTGGGTGGCCGGCTTGAGCAGCTGGTAGTGCAGCCGCGCGTAGTTTCCGAGCAGACGGACGATCGCCTCGAGCACGATCCAGCCGAGGGCCGCGAAGCCAACGCTGCCACCGAGCAGCCCGATGCCGGCGAGCACGCGGGACGCAGCTCCGGCTATGCCAGCGGGGCCCAGCCAGTGAAACAGGCCCGACAGCAGAACGGCCATTCCCGCGATGCCGATCGCGAACAGCGTGATGCCTGCGGCAAACACCACTACCGCGAACACGCCGAGAAACGGCAGCAGGATCAGCACGTCGAGTGCAACCAGACCGCCCAGACTCACGATCGCGGCGAGCAGCGCGCCCGGCGTGCGGTGTGTCTCCCAATGGCGCAAGCCGGATTCCGCGCGCAGCTCCCGGGCGAGCCGCGCCGGATCGCCGAGCGCCGCGCTGACCTCATCCTCCGAGCGTCCTGCCGCCAGCGCCTCGTCGAAGTGCCGGCCGTAGTCCGCCATGATTTCATCCACCTCAGCCCCCGGCAGACCGGCGAGACCTTGGCGCAACCGGGACAGGAATTCCGCGCGGTTCATCGTGATTCTCCCAGTGTCCTGCTGATCGCAGAGACGAAGTCCAGCCAATCGGCTTTCTGCGCCGCGAAAGCCGCCCGCCCGGCCGCGGTGAGTCGGTAGTACTTGCGCGAGGGGCCGCTGGAGGACTCGACCAGATAGGTGCTGACGAGCCCGTCATTCTGCAGCCGGCGCATCAGCGGATAGATCGTGCCCTCGCCCATCCCGACATCCCCCGCCAGCCGGCTCGCGAGCTCATAGGCATAGGATTCGTGCTGCGCGAGCAGCGCCAGTACGCACAATTCCAATACGCCCTTCCGGAGCTGTACCTGCAGTGATTCAGTCATGGCGCATTCACCTGACTACAGCGTAGCGCACAATACCTTGCATTACAAGATAGCTGTCACCGCTGCGACGCCACGTTGCTCCTGCGGAGCGCAGCATCCGGGACTTTGATCCTGGAACGTCTAGGGCTTCGGCGCCGTGCCTGCCGCGGGCGTGCCCGGCGGCGGATTCTCGGTGTTGTACATGTTGATCAGCGGGTAGCCGCCCATCGCGAGCCGCACCGAGGGTCCGGAAGTCGCCTCGCCGCTCATCTCGTGCCAGGTCATCGGCGCGGCATACAGCACGTCGCCTTCCACGGCGTGGAAATTGCCCGTGTTCTCGAACTTGCCGCTGATCTGGCCGACCTGCACGATCCACCATTCGGCCGGTCCCGGATGCATGTGCCCGAAGTTGGTATGGGAATCGAACTCCCCTGGCGATGGCCCGTTGCCGACGTTGCCGCGGCCGGTGTGGCACGGATTGTCGTCTGCATTCACGTAGGCAATCAGCGGATTGGAGATCAGGTGGTCATCGAGCACAACGGGCCCGGGCGGTGCGCACTTGCCGATGCCGTCATCAAAGGTGTTCCAGAGCAGCCGGTTGGGTGCGATATAGGCGCCAGGCTTGTGCGGGAAGGCGACCTTGATGATCTTGCCGCCGCTGCTGGCGGCGGGCTGCGGACCGTCCACGGGATAGACCGTCTTGTAGTTGGTTGGATGTACTTCGACCCACAGTGCATCCTGACTGCCGGCGACGTCATAGGAATACAGCGTCGACTTCATGATGTTGACGATCGAACCGCGCGTCGCGCTGACGGGCGATTGGCCTTCGACAGTGAAATGGACCTCACCGGCGACGACGACATAGACGGCCGGCGTGTCCGGATGCAGCCGGATGTCGAAGTGCGTTCCGGGCGCGCCTCCGTGATAGGTCGCGTCCTGCTCCGGATCGAGGATGATCTGCTGGGCCCAGGTATGCGCTCCGGCGTGCATCTGCTTCAGGTCCGCCAGCTTCCACAGGGGTCGCATCGGCGGTTTGTAGACACCACCAGCGGTCTTGTTGACCCACCAGTATTCCGTCGATCCCTGGCCAGCGGCGGCCTGTGCCTGCGCCCGCCCCGAGGCGATGCACCCGAGTGCAAATGCCGCGAGCACCACCGCCCCCATCCTGCTGAAAGAATTCGAATGCATGCGTTTCCCCCGATGACGGCGGCATGATCCTCCGGTTTGGGCGCGGGCGTCTATGGATTTTGTCAGCGATTCTTGCTTAGATCGCAGCAGTACAAAACCTAAGCACACGATCAGGGGCGGTTCATGAGCGGAGATTCCGAACCCCGCGATCCTTCGCGCCGCGAGGTGCTGGTCGCGGGCGCGGCGCTGGCGGCACTGGGCACGAGCGCCCACGCCGAGACGCTGGGGGGCAAGCTGCCATGGGCGCCGGGCGCCGCGAGCCCGCCGACACCGCTGGATACGAGCGTCTGGCACTACTTCACCGCTGCCGAAGCCAGCGCGGTCGAAGCGCTGGTCGACCGTTTGATCCCGGCCGACCCGCAGACACCGGGCGGCAAGGACGCCGGCTGCGCGCACTTCATCGATGGCCAGCTTGCCGGTCCGTTCGGATCCGCCGAGGGGCTTTACCGTCAGGGGCCGTTCGAGCACGGCACGCCGCAGCAGGGTCCGCAGGAGGAGGCTACGCCGGCGCAGCTCTATCGCGCCGCGCTGCAGGCACTGGACGCCTACGTCCAAGCGCATTTCGCCGGCAAGTCCTACGCCGCGCTCGGAGCCGCCGATCAGGACGCGGTGCTGACAGGCCTCGAGCACGGGACGATCGCGTTGCAGGGCGCTGACGGGAAGCAGTTCTTCGAGCTGCTGCTGCAGAACACGATGGAAGGCTTCTTTGCCGATCCGCTCTACGGCGGCAATCGCGACATGGTCGGCTGGAAGATGGTCGGCTTTCCCGGCGCACGTTACGACTATCGAGACTACGTCGAGCAGCACAACCGCAAGCTCGACCTGCAGCCGCTGTCGATCCTGTCGAGGATTTGAAACCCATGAGCGTGAAGCTGCCTGCGACTGACGTCGCGATCATCGGACTTGGGTGGACGGGCTCGATCCTCGCCGAGCAGCTCACCAAGGCGGGGCTGGACGTGGTCGCGATCGAGCGTGGCCCGTGGCGCAACACGTCGAGCGATTTTCCGACCACCTATGTGCAGGACGAGCTGCGCTACGCCGTGCGGCTCGGCCTGTTCCAGCAGACCGCGCAGGGCACTTTGAGCTTCCGCAACAACACGCACCAGACGGCGCTGCCGATCCGCCAGTTCGGCTCGTTCCTGCCGGGCAACGGCGTTGGCGGTGCCGGCGTGCACTGGAACGGCCAGACCTGGCGTTACCTGCCCACTGATTTCGTGCTCCGCAGCCATATCGAAGCGCGCTACGGCAGGAAGGCGATCCCCGAGGACATGACCATTCAGGACTGGGGCATCACCTGGGATGACATAGAGCCTTACTACGACAAGTTCGAGAAGCTGTGCGGCATCTCCGGCAAGGCCGGCCACCTGAAGGGTCAGATCCAGCCCGGGGGCAATCCTTTCGAAGGCTCGCGCTCGGACGAGTACCCCACCCCACCGATGCGTCAGTGCTATGCACCGACACTCTTTGCGCAAGGCGCCGCGTCGCTCGGTTACCACCCGTTCCCGATGCCCTCGGCCAATCTCTCGCAGGCCTATACGAACCCGCTTGGGGTGCGCATGGGCCCCTGCACCTATTGCGGGTACTGCGAGCGCTTCGGCTGTGGCAACTACTCCAAGGCCAGCGCGCAGACCACGCTGCTGCCGGTGCTGATGCGACGGCGCAATTTCACCGCACATACCAACAGCGAAGTACTCAAGATCAACCTGACTCGCGACGGCAAGCACGCCACCGGCGTCACCTACGTCGATGCGGGCGGCACCGTCTACGAGCAGCCCGCCGATCTCGTGGCGGTGTGTTCGTACGCTTACAACTGCGTGCATATGCTGCTGGTATCCGGCATCGGCAAACCCTACGACCCGGTCAGCGGCAAGGGGGTGGTCGGGCGCAACTATGCGTACCAGACCGGTGCGGGCGCCACCCTGTTCTTCGATGACAAGATCTTCAATCCTTTCGTCGGCGCCGGCGCGCTCGGTGTGACGATCGACGATTTCAACTGCGACAATTTCGATCACTCGAAGCTCGGCTTCATCGGCGGTGGCTCGCTGACCGCGTCGATGACCAGTGGTCGCCCGATCCAGCACCGGCCGGTACCGCCGGGTACTCCGCGCTGGGGTGCCGCCTGGAAGAGTGCGACGCGCGAGAATTACCAGCGCGTGATGGGCATCAACGGCCAGGGCAGCAGCTATTCCTATCGCGGCGCCTATCTGGATCTGGATCCAACCTACAAGGATCCGCTCGGGCGGCCGCTGCTGCGCATGACCTTCGACTTCCATCCCAACGATCGGAAGATGTCGGCCTACCTCAGCGATCGCGCCGGCGAGATCGGCGCCGCGATGAAGGCGAAGCTGGTCATCAAATCGCAGGTCAACGGACCGTACTCGATCGTCCCGTACCAGAGCACCCACAACACCGGTGGCGCGGTCATGGGCAGCGATCCGGCCACCAGCGTCGTGAACCGCTACCTGCAGTCCTGGGACGTGCCGAACGTATTCGTCATGGGCGCCGCGGTGTTTCCGCAGAATGCCGGCTACAACCCGACCGGCACCGTCGGCGCGCTCGCTTACTGGAGTGCCGAGGCGATCTTGAGCCGCTACCTGCGCGATCCGGGGCCACTTGTTCATGCGTGATCGCTTGCGCGCAGCGGCCCGCGTGCTGGCGCTGGGTCTCGCCGCCCTCGCCTCGATGCGGGCCGTGAGTCCCGCCGTCGCGGTCGACCTGCAGGCGGCAAGCCTGGTCGAGCGCGGACGCTACCTGGCCACGGCGGGGGACTGTGCCGCGTGCCACACGCGGCCTGGCGGCCTGCCGTTCGCCGGCGGCCTCGCCATCGATACGCCATTCGGCACGCTGGTGTCAGCGAACATCACGCCGGACCGCCACGCCGGGATCGGCTCGTGGAGCGATGAGGAATTCCTGCGCTCGATGCAGCAGGGGCTGGCGCCCGGCGGCGAGCACCTGTACCCCGCAATGCCCTACCCGTATTTTGCGCGCGTCACGCGTGCCGACCTGCTCGCGATCCGCGCCTGGCTCGCGACGCTCGAACCGGTGGGTGACGCGGTCGAGACCAACCGCCTGCCCTTCCCGTTCAGGCTGCGCGCCAGCATGGTGCTCTGGAATGGCGTGAATTTCACCAAGGGTGAGTACCAGTCCGATCCAGGCCATTCTCCCGAATGGAATCGCGGCGCGTACCTCGTCAATGGGCTGGGGCATTGCGGCGCCTGCCATACGCCGAAGAATCTGATGGGTGGCGACAAGAGCGGGCAGCCGCTGGCTGGGGGGGTGCTGCAGGGCCAGTACGCGACGCCGCTCGATGGCGATGTCCGCACCGGCCTCGGTGGCTGGCAGATTGCCGACATCGTCTCGTACCTGAAGACCGGCTGGGGCGCGGGCCAGGCCGCCTCCGGATCGATGGCGCTGGTGGTCGCGGATTCCACCTCGCAGCTCGCAGACGGCGACCTGCACGCGATTGCGGTGTACCTGAAGGACCTCGCGGCGCCGACCCGCGCGGCAGCGGCGCCAAGTCGCGACTCCGAGGTGATGAAGACCGGCAAGTCGCTGTACGGCGCGAACTGCGCCGCGTGTCACACGGCCTCCGGCGCTGGCGTCGCGGGGATCGCGCCGACACTGGCCGGCAGCGCGATCGTGCAGGCCGCGGCCGCCGACTCGCTGATCGACGTCGTGCTCAACGGTGCGCAGGCCGTGGCGACCGATGCCGCGCCTACGGCCCCGGGCATGCCCGCGTTCGGCTGGCTGCTGTCCGATGAGCAGATCGCGGCGCTACTGAGCTACGTGCGCAACGACTGGGGCAATGCCGCCAGCGTGGTCCAGGCGGGCGACGTCGCGGCGCTACGCGGCCGGCGCCACGACCCATAGCGGCGCCTCCCGCAGCGGCGCCTCCCGCAGCGGCGCCTATTTCGGCCTGGTCATCACCGTCACGCGGCCGACACTGGTATCGCCGGCGTAGAGATTGTCGCTGCGGTCGAAGGCCCAATAACTCGCCTCCGTGAACTGGCCGGTGTCGATTCCCATGCCGTTGCCGATCGCGCCAAGCACGCGGCCATCGCGGTCCAGCTTCAGGAACTGTCCGTCCTGGCCGCTCGCCATCCACGGATTGCCGTGGTGGTCGAAATTCAGCGCGCACACCAGGTTGCGCATCTGCAGCGTACGCAGGAACTCGCCGTTGGCGTTGTAGATCACGATCCGGTACTGCTCGCGATCACCGATCCACACATCGCCATTGGTCGGATCGATCGCGAAGCCATGGGTCGAGTCAAACTTGCCGTTTCCGACTTCATTGCCGAACCACTGATTCACGAACTTTCCATCCTTGTCCAGGTGGATCACCCGGGCAACGCCTTCGATGTTGGTCGGATCGTCTGAATCGACATCGTTGGGGCTCTCGTTGGCGTGCCCTTCGGCGATGTACAGATCGCCGTTGGGTGCGAACGCGATCATTACCGGCTGCCACAGCAGGCGCTGGCCGCGGGCTTCCACCCAGTCGCCGCGGTGCCCGCGCGTGCCGATCGTGCGCAGCACCTTGCCGTCGGAGGAGAGCTCCATCACGGTGGCCTGGCCGTTATCGGTGATCCAGACGTGATCGTTCGCATCCACCGCCATGCCGTGGGCCTTGTCCTGGCGCCCGATCACGTCCTCGCCGACCGTCAGTACCAGTTTGTGGCTGCTGTCGAACTTGAACAGCTGCGGCGATCCGGGTGGGCTGCGCTTGAAGACCCACAGGTTGCCCTTCGAGTCGAGCGCCACCGACGGGACGCCGCCGAAGCCCCTGGGGACGAAATACGGATAGGAGAACGTGTAGCCCAGCTGCTGCGCCCATTCGACCCGCTGCATCGCGCCGCGCGCCTTGCCGCCACGCCGGCCGCAGATCGGCGAATGACTGCAGGAGGGTCCCGAGTCGGCACTCGGCGCGCGGGGCCCGCGCTGCTCGCGGGGGACCACGCTGACATGTCCGTCCGGATCGACCAGCGTGAATCCGGTGGGATCAGGAAACGAGCCCTGCAGATGCCAGGCCGGTTGCCCATGCATGGCCGGGCCCTCGGTGGGCGGTACCGTCTGCGACCACGCCGCCGGAACCATCAGCGCCACCGATAGTAGCGCGATCTGCCGCAATCTCATGCTCATGCTCTCCTTGAGCCTGCCACTCATCCCACCATGTCCTCCAGCTCACGGCCCCGTGTCTCGTGCACCATCTTCACGACGAAGAAAATCGACAGGAACGCGCAAGCGGCATAGAAACCATAGGTCACCGGCAATCCCAGCACCTTGGCCAGTATCGGAAAGCTCGCACTGATCAGGAAATTGGCGATCCACTGGGCGGCGCCGCACACCGCGA
>Ga0265334_10000266_pt1 | contig 29547 bp, 31 predicted proteins | sample 42023metaG_FD_192442 | JGI IMG/M metagenome (GOLD analysis project Ga0265334, IMG submission 192442) | Rhizosphere microbial communities from Carex aquatilis grown in University of Washington, Seatle, WA, United States - 4-20-23 metaG | ecosystem: Host-associated > Plants > Roots > Rhizosphere... | reverse complement strand
GGCGACGGACCTCGGGCGGGTAACTCCTCGGCATCTGCTGCTTCCTCTCTGCCAGCAGACTCCAGTATCCCGACTCCACTTTCCCGGGGTCAGATCACCACCAGGTAACCCGCCACGCCCGCCGCGATCGCCAACAGCGGACGAGGATCTCTCGCGTCAGCATCCGACATATGAACCACCCCCGCTACGCGGAATAGATGTCACCGAACCCTGCCTTGCGAAATCGCCGCTGCCACCGGCAAATCCGCGCCCTTCCGCACCGCCCGCGACGAACCGCCGCGTGCAGCCCAAGGCGCAGCCTGCGGCGAAGCGAGCGCAGAACCCCTGCGCGCAACCGCATCCATGCACGACCATGAACGATCCTCCTAATCGAGTCGCGAACCGGCAGACGCGCCGGCTCGTTAACGGCTTACGAGGTATCGCGACCCATGTCTACAACTCTGCAACTGCCGAGTTACATAGCGTCAGGATCCTTACACCGCGCAAACGAGGGTCGCCGGGGCCGTAACCGCGACCCCGCAGGCACGCCCCGTGTGATGCTCCGCGCCGTGACCTACGACCCCCTCACGCGCTCGACGCGCGAGCTGCTCGCCGACTTCGCCGCGATCATGCGCACGCTGCGCGACCGCGGCATCGTGCGCACCAACAACAACCCGATCGGCGACATCGCCGAAGCGATCGTCGCCGAGCACTACGGCGGCGAGCGCGGCAGCTTCAGCCAGAGCGGATGGGACGTCAGACTGCCCGACGGCGAGCGCCTCCAGGTCAAGGCGCTGCGCCGCACCGGCGCGCGCGGCCGGCGCAACCTCAGCCCGATCCGCGACAGCGACTACGACGCCGTCATCGTCGTCATCTTCGACGAGGACTTCCGCGTCACCGAAGGCCTGCGCATCGAGCGCGCCACCGTCGAGACGCTCTACAGACACCGCACCCACGTCAACGGCCGCATCATCACCGTCACCGACAAGCTCCGCGCCCACCCCGACGTGCGACGCATCGAGCTGTCCGACGGCGCACTCGACGCGTAGCGGCTTCGGCCAAGACTCGCACTCGGGCGGACTACGAACGCCGACGCGCCCGATACGGTCGCAGCAGTGAAGGCGAACGTCTACGTCGACGGGTTCAACCTCTACTACAGCGCTCTGCGCCGTCGCTTTCCCGACTGCAAGTGGCTCGACCTCCGCACGCTCGCTGAGACGCTGTTCCCCGGCGACGAAATCGCGCGGGTCCAGTACTTCACCGCCCGCGTCATCGCCCGTGCAGACGATCCCCAGGAGGCCACACGTCAGCAGATGTACCTGCGCGCGCTCGCGACACGTGACGTCGAGATCGTGCTCGGCCAGTTCCGGAGCGGGACACGATGGATGCGCCGCGTCGAACCGTGCCCGAGCGGGACCAGCTGCCCCGTCAGCGAGGAGAACATCCACGTCGTCGCCACAGAGGAGAAGGGTTCAGACGTCAACCTCGCATCGCGGCTGCTCATCGACGCCTTCCGTCGAGACTGCGAGCTGGCGATCGTCCTCACGAACGACACGGACCTCGTCGAGCCGATCCGCCTCGCACGCGACGAGCTCGGCCTGCGAGTCGCACTGCTCAGCCCCAGCGAGAACCCGGCACGGACGCTCCGCGACCGGGTGGACCTCGTCAAGAAGCTCCGTCAGGGCCCGCTCCGAGCAAGCCAGCTACCGGGCTTGCTCAGCGACGAACGCGGCGAGGTCCACCGGCCCCGCGCCTGGCGTCCTCAGAAACGCTGAGGCCCGGCCGAAGCCGGGCCTCGCACCCAGCCGCCGAAGCAGCTGGGGGGATCATGAAGCACAGCATAGCCCGTCAGCCAGATCCTCTCCAGCGCGCAGGGGCTCAGCGGACGGGACGCCGCTGGGAAATCCGGGAGACGCCCCGGGCCGCCGACTGCGCACGCCCAACGTCAACGGCCGCAGCATCACCGTGTCACGCTGCGGCAAACTCGCGGCCCTCGGTCAACGCGGCATGGACGACCGTGTTCTTCACGCCACCCCACTCCTCCGCGTACGCCTCGCTCACAACAAGCACGTCGATCGGCACCCCGAGCGACGCGACCTCGCGACCGAGCCGGACCATCTCGGCATGCCGATTCGGCACGTCACGCTCGATCACCAGGAAGTCAACATCGCTGTCCGGGCCGGCGTCCCCGCACGCATGCGACCCGAACAGCAGCACGCGCGCCGGCTGGCGAGCCGCCGCCGCGAGCCGGCGACCCGCCAGCTCGATGACCTCACCGGAAACCATGAGCGAACCGTACCGCCTCGATCAGCGCGCAGCACGCCACCGGATGAGCGCTCTCCCCCGTCACGCGCGAGCCTCAACCCCTGAGGCCTCTCTGCCTGATACGACCAGTCCCGTTCCCTGCGGGTGTCTCATGGAGCATCGGCGCGAGCGCCCGCGCAACTGGCGGCTCAGCGCTCACGATCCGCCGGCAGGATGCGGAACGGCCTGCCCGCCGGGCCGCGCAGCGCGCGGAAGTGCCGCTGGTCGAGCGTGAGCACATCGTGGGTCTCGTAGCGGTGCGCGAGCACGACGATCGACGCATCCGCGAGCCCGACGTCGAGGTCGGCATAGGTCTCGATCACCTCGTGCGCCGCGGCGACGTCCGCGGCGTCAAACGATTCCAGCCGGTAGGCGCCGCGCGCGACCTCGGCCAGCAGACCGAGCGCCGCCTGTGGGCCGACTCTCGTCGCGAGCAGGTAGTCAAGCTCGGCCAAGACGAACGGCGAGAGCACCAGCGGGCCGCGCGCGTCGCGCAGCGCGTCGGCGGCCTGGGCGTGCTGGCGCTGGCTGGAGTCGAGCGCGGCGAGCAGGCCGCTCGTGTCGAGCAGGATCACCGCTCGCCGAAGCCGGCCAGATGCTCGTCGGCACGCTCAGCGAGGTCGGGCCTTCCGCTGGCGAACAGCGGCAGGCGCGGCTCGACGCCGGCGACCCGTCCGGTGACCAACTCGATCCCCTCGCGGACCAGGTCCGCCTCCGAGCGGCCCGACTCCGCGGCGGCCCGAGCGAGCCGTGCCTTCAACGGCTCGGGCATGTAGACCGTCGTCTTGCGCATGCCATACATTCTGCCATACCACCGGGGGGGGCGAGAACATGGTCGACACGCCCTCAGGGCCCCATGCTCAACTTCATGACGCTGTTCGCCCTCGGCGGCGTGCTGGCGTGCGCAAAGGGGATCTGGACACTCGTGACGGGCTGGCGCTTCTCACGCCGGGCGCAACCCGCGGAGGGAGTGGTGACCGGCATCGTCGAGTACCGGGACCGCGGAGGCGGCTTCTCGGGGTCGAGCGGGGCGTGGGTGGACGGGGCGTGGACCGGCGGCTCGGGGGCGAGCGCGCCCATGTCGATCTACTACCCCGTCGTGAGATTCCGGACAGCCGACGGTCGCGAGGTGGAAACACAGACGATGATGGGCACGAGCTTCAAGCGCGTGCGAGAAGGAGAGCCGGTGACGGTCCTCTACGACCCCAAAGACCCGACCCGCGCGCAGCTGGAGCGATCGGGCGGACTCGTGATCGCCGTCGGCGTGGCGCAGTGCCTCTTCGGGGCCGGATTCTGCGTCATGGTGGTGCTGTTCGACTCGTGGCCTGGCGGCTTCGGGTTCATGGGCGGATGATCCGCTCGGACCCAGGTTTGCCAGGACGAGCGGTCGCGGCACCGGCAGCCGCGGCTCGGACCTGCAGAAGCAAAGGACGAAACAACCGCGTCCCGGCACATCGGTTTCTGGTTTGATCCAGCCGATGCGACGGGTGGCGCTGCTGGCGGCTGTGCTGACGGTGTGGGTCGCGTCCCCCGCTGCGGGCTGGGTGGAGCTTCCGCCGCGTCCGATCCTTGGTGGAGGCGTTGCTGATTGTCTGCGCTCGGCCGGTCCGGGGCAGCTCGCGTTGCTGGGCCGGGAGGGACGGAGCAGCTCCGTGATCGACTTGCTCATGGTCGGCTCCGGTGGGATCACATCCGGGGCGTCGACGACGTTCGGTCGGCTTGCCGCGTGCCCCGAGGTCGGTAATGCTCCGGGTGCGAGGCCGCTGCTGATGGCCCCCGTCGTGCGCACTCCGAGAAGCTACGAGTGGTCAGTCGACGCGGCCGACGCGGGCACGACGCCGGTTGCGCTCGGGACTGGGTATGTCTTCGACGATCCCCCGTCGGTCGCGGTTGCTCCGAGCGGCGCGGCAGTGGTCGTGTGGGAGCAGATCGTCGGACCGTTGGGGTCTCTGGCTGCGCACGTGCTGGCGGCCGTCCGGCCGTCCGCCGATGCGCCGTTCGGTGCTCCCGTGATGCTGGGTGTGGGCTCGCCGCTCGGCTCGCCGCCGTCGGCGGGAATCGACGCGGCCGGGCGTGCGACGGTCGCCTGGGTATCGCGCGAGAAGCCGAACGGAGCCTCGCTGCTGAACGTCGCGAGCACGACCACCGGCGGCCGCTTCGGAATGTCGCAGCAACTCGCGTCCGCCACCGGTGACCAGGTCGCGGTTGCGATCTCTCCCGCGGGGCGAACGCTCGTCGTCAACTACGGGTCCGACTCGATCACCGCCTACGAGCGTGCCGCGGGGGCGGCCGCGTTCGCGCCCGTGCCGGTGCCTGCCTCCACATCGCCAGATGAGCTGGCGGTCGCGCTCGCGGACGACGGCAGCGCCGTGATCGCCTACCGCGTCGATTCCAGCATCTTCAGCCTCGGCTCCTCGGTCTCCGCGTTCGCGCTGCTGCGCCGTCCTGGAGGCAGCGGGTTCGGCCGCGAGCAACTGCTCGAGGGCAACCCGAACGGCGGCTTCTCGAGCACTGGCTTCGCGCCGACCACCGGCGCCTCGTCCTCGCCGGTCCCCGACGATCAAGGCACGCAGATCGCCGCCGCGCTCGACGCATCCGGCGGCGTTCTCCTCACCTGGGTAGACCCGGGCACCCGCGACAATGCGGCCTCGGCTCATGTCGCGAGCGGGACGATCGCCGGTGGGATCAGGCACCCGGTGCGGTTCGGCAGCCCGTGCCGGGCAGCGAACGCAGCACGGCCACTGACGCTCTCAAACGGAACGCTCAGCGCGGCATGGACCGACAACGCCCTCGTGACGTCACGAGACTTCAGAGAGACACCACTCGCTGGGGGCCTGCTGCACGTGGTCGTGCCCGGCCAGACAACCGCATCGACCGCCGGGCCGCCCCCGAGCATCTCCGCGCGCCTCATCAGCTCACCAGCACTGCACGGCGGCCAGCCGCTTCGCCTGCGAGTCCGCTGCCGGCGTGGACCGTGCGTCGTGCGCGCAGCCGCGACCACGTATCCCCTCGACTCCTCGCGTGGAGACACGTTGCTCGTCGACGGATCGATCGCGCTGCCAAGCGGCCGCGCAGGCGTGCTCACCCTCGACCCAGCAGCCGGGAGCACCCTCGCCCGCATGCACGACGCGACAGCGCAAGTCTCGCTGCTCGCCTGCACGCCGACCGGGATCCGCGCCGCCCACCTCGCGCTCCACCTCCGCCTGCACCGCCTGCCACGGCTTCCCATCCCGCGCGTCCTGGACCTCGTCGCCCGCCGCCACGGACCCCGCATCCACGTCACCTGGCGCACGTCAATTCCCGCGCGCGGCGCGACATTCGGCCTCACCGCCCAGCCGTTCAGTCTGACCCACCCGGTCTACGCCCAGATCCCGGGCCGGGGACACAGCCGCTTCTCCATCACCCTCCATCTGCCGTCCAGCCTCCACGAGCGCACCATCTCGATTGAGGTCGACACGAGCGACCAGCCGTACGCCGAGTCGGCCACCGCTCGCATTCGCTAGGCGACTGCCTGGGTGCGCGACGGCCGGGCGAGCAGACCACCGCGCCACCACCGCCAGGCGCCGCCCGGCTCTCAGTCGGCCTTGCGGTCGCGTCGGCGGCGGCCGAGCACTCGCTCGGCAAGCGGGCTGCGGTGCTCCTGGCGGCGGTAGGCGGGCAGCCAGTGTCCGGCGAGCCAGGCGGCCGTGCCGAGCGTGAGCGCTCCGGCACCGGCGAGCGGGCCGGTGCCGGTCGCGATCTCGATCAGGCCGGCCCACAGGTAGAGCAGGCCGGCGGCGCGCAGCAGCACGGACGCGATGCGCCAGGCGAGCAGCGCGCAGAGCGCGAGCCGTGCGGCGAGGTCGACGGGCGGGGTCATCGGACCTTCCGTGCGGCGTTGGCCGTGGGACGGTAGAGCGGGGCGAGGCGGGGTGCGGGGGGCTCGGCGGACCGAAGGGGCGCTCGTCGGGTGGGGGGAACCTCCGGGCGCCGGGTCCGCCGAGCCCGAGCCGGCCCCACCCGCACCGACGACGCTAGGCGGACCGGCCGGCGGCTGGCTACCGGACGTTTGTCCGGGCTCGCGAGGCGGCACGATGCCGAGCTGCGCCATGCGGTTGCGCTGGTACATCCCGATCAGCTCCGAGAGCGGCTCGGCGAGCCCGACAGAGAGCTTGAGCAGGACGCGGAAGGTCGGGTTGATCTCGCCGCGCTCGACCGCGCCGACGTAGTTGCGGTGCAGGCCGGCGCGGAACCCGAGCGTCTCCTGCGAGAACCCGCGCCGCGCGCGCAACTCGCGCACCGCCGCACCGAGCGCCAGCAGCTCCGGTCCCCGCGACCAGTCGCCGTCTCTGCACGAGGCCGGCTTCCTGCTCTCGCGTCGCGCCTGCCCCTGGCGGTCCTGGAGCGGTCGTGCGCGCTCGGGCTGGTGTCCCGACCCGTGGTCGGGAAGAATCACGTCTTGCATCGGAGGTCCGTCCTTCGGTGCCAGGCCCGGGGGCGTTGCAAGCGCCGCCCGGGCCACCTTTTCTTGAACGCGGGCAACGCTAGGCGGATCTGGCATCCACGGCAAGGCCGGACGCCCGCAGCACGACCACATCCCTGGTGGGTTTTGGCCACGAATTGGCCACGAAGCCCGGAAGTGGCGCGTCAGCGCTCGCCGAAAGAACGTCTGATCGGCGAAGAAACCGGCCGATTTGCAGCCGTTTTCCGAGAGCCGACGCCCGGATTCGAACCGGGGACCCCTTCATTACGAGTGAAGTGCTCTACCAGCTGAGCTACGTCGGCGCGGGCGGACATGGTAGCCGAGGCGGGCTGGGGTGTGGTGGCGCGGGGGCGATGGTCGCGGCGTTACAGTTGGACGTATGGTGTCACTTCGTCGTGGTGGTCGTTCCGCGCCGACGCTGGTCGCGTCGGACTCGCTCGACGGGGCGCGGCGGGCTCGGGAGCTCAGCGCGCTCGCGGACGGCGAGGCGGTTGACGTGCTCTTGGTCGGCGGGGGGATCGTCGGCGCGTGGGCGGCGCTCGACGCCGCGTCGCGCGGGCTGAGCGTCGCGCTCGTCGAGCGCGGGGACCTCGCGCAGGGCACGAGCCGCTGGTCCTCCAAGCTCGCGCACGGCGGGCTGCGCTACCTCGCGCACGGGGACGTCGGCGTCGCGTGGGAGTCCGCGCGCGAGCGGGCGATCCTGATGGACGTCAGTGCGCCGCACCTGATCCGCGCGCTGCCGTTCCTGATCCCGCTGGGCGGGCAGGTGAGCCGCGCGGCCGGCGCGAAGCTGGAGGTCGGCCTGCGCCTTGGCGACGCGCTGCGCGCTGCCGCGGGCACGAGCCGCCGACGACTGCCGGCGGCGCGGCGCGTGAGCGCGGAGGAGGCGCGACGGCTCGCGCCCGGCCTCAGCGACCGCCAGCTGCGCGGCGCGCTGCTGCACTGGGACGGCCAGATCGAGGACGACGCGCGGCTCGTGCTCGCGGTCGCCCGAACCGCCGCCGCGTACGGCGCGCGCATCCTCACGTACATCGAGGCGACCGAGCTGCGGGCAGACGGGGCGACCGTGCGGGACGGGCGCGACCGCACTCGTGCGACGTTCGACGTCCGCGCCCGCCACGTCGTCAACGCGACCGGCGTGTGGGCCGGGGAGCTGACCGGCGGCGCGGTTCGCCTGCGCCCGAGCAAGGGCTCGCACGTGCTCGTGCCGGCCGCCGCGGTCGGCGAGCCGCGCGCGGCGATCAACGCGCCGTTGCCGGGCGAGTCCTCCCGCTTCGTGTTCGCGGTCCCGCGCGCGGACGGGCTGGTGATGATCGGGATCACCGACGCGCCGTTCGACGGCCCGATCCCCGAGGCGCCGATCCCGGACGCCGAGGAGGAGGCGTTCCTGCTCACCGCGATCGGGCGGGTGCTCGAACGCACGCCGACGGCCGACGACGTCGTCGGGCGCTTCGCCGGGCTGCGCCCCCTGCTGGCGAGCGACGACGACGACGCGGACGACGCGTCCACCGCCGACATCTCGCGCCGCCACGCGGTCGTCGAGCACGACGGGATCCTGACCGTCGTCGGCGGCAAGCTGACCACCGCGCGCCGGATGGCGCAGGACGCGCTCGACCGCGTCGCCGCGCGCCCCGGCGTCGAGGCGCGCGCCTGCGCGACGCACCGCATCCGCCTCGCCGGCGCCGACCGACCGGCCGGCGACCTCGCCGCCAAGCTGCGCTTCGCCGTCGAGCACGAGCTGGCGCTCACCGTCGAGGACCTGCTCGACCGCCGCACGCGCATCGGGCTCGTCCCCGCGTGGCGCTCCGCCGCGCTCGACGCCGCGCACGCGGCCCTCGCGGCGCGCGGCGCCGCGGCCTGACTACGACCCCGGCAGCGGCGCCGGGTCCACCAGCTTCCCCGGGTTCATGATCCCGGCCGGGTCGAGCGTCGCCTTCGCCGCGCGCAGCAGCTCGATCCCCAGCTCGCCGACCTCGCCCGGCAGCCACGGCGCGTGGTCGCGGCCGACCGCGTGGTGGTGCGTGATCGTGCCGCCGGCGGCGAGGATCGCGTCGCTCGCGGCCGCCTTCGCGGCGTGCCACTGCTCCAGCTCCTCGCCCGCCTGCTGGCGCGCGACGAACGTGAAGTACAAGGACGCGCCCGCGCGGTAGACGTGGGAGACGTGCGCCATCACGACCGGCGGCGTGCCGCGCGCGCGCAGCGCCGCGTCGATCGCGCTCGCCACCGCGTCGTGCAGCGCCAGCAGGCGGTCCCACGTCGTCGCCGTCTCGAGCGTCTCGAGCATCACGCCGTGCGCGAGCAGCTCGTCGCGCAGGTAGGGGGCGTTGAAGCGACCGTGCTCCCAGGCGTGCCCGACCTGCGTGCCGAGCACGACGGCGCCGTGCGCGCGCAGCAGCTGGGCACCCGCTGCCCGACGACGCCGCAGCTCCGCCTCCGAGGTCCCCGCCCAGCCGACGATCGCGAGGCAGCCGTCGCCGTGTCCCCGAGCGCGCAGGTAGCCCTTCAGCGCGCGCGTCGTGAGCCCGTCGCCGCCCGACATCGCGAGCGAGACCTGCGTCTCGCGCTCGTCGGACAGCCGCATGACGTCGGGCGCGGCGCCCGCCTGCACGAGTGCGCGGAAGGCGTCGGTCCCGGCGGCGAAGCGCGGCAGCGAGAAGCCCTCGTAGCGCCGCACGCTCGGGCGCGCTCTCACCCGCAGCGTCGCCTCCACGATCACGCCGAGCGCCCCCTCCGAGCCGACCAGCAGCTCGCGCAGGCTCGGCCCGGCGGCCGACGCCGGCGCCGCACGCGTGGCGATCTCGCCGCTCGGCGTCGCCACCCGCAGCGCGAGCACCAAAGCGTCGATGCGTCCATAGCCGGTCGACGCCTGGCCGGACGAGCGCGTCGCGACCCAGCCGCCGACGGTGCTGAACTCGAACGACTGGGGGAAGTGGCCGAGCGTCAGCTCGTGCTCGGCCAGCGCCTCCTCCAGCGCCGGGCCTGTCATGCCGGGCTGCACGGTCGCGGTCAGCGAGACGGGGTCGACGGCGAGCAGCCGGTCGAGCCGCGCAAGGTCGAGCGCGACGACGGCGGCGAAGCGCCCGCGCAGCGGCTCGACGCCGCCGACGACGCTCGTCCCGCCGCCGAACGGCACGACCGCGACCTGCGCCTCGGCGCACGCGCGCAGCACGGCGGCGACCTCCGCCGCGTCGGCCGGGTAGACGACCGCGTCGGGCGCGCCGCCCGCGTCCCCCGCGCGCAGCCGCACGAGGTCGTGGTAGCCGCGGCCGGCGGCATGCGTCACACGCGCGAGACGGTCGTCGCGCACGTGTTCGGCGCCGACCGCGGCGACGAGCAGCTCGCGCGCGGCCGCTGGCAGCGCCGGCTCGGGCAGCCGCACGTCCTCCAAGGCGACGGGGTCGCGGTGACCGGCGGGCAGCGGGCCGATCTGCTCTGCGAGCAGCGCCTGCGCGCCCGGCGACAGCGGCCCGTCGTGGCCGTCCTCGCCCCAGCCCCACCAGCGCATGCGCGGATCCGGCGCGGTCATCTGCGCGCCTCCTGCGAGTGAGCGACCGGCGCCAGATACGCGTCGATCATCCGCCCCAGCTCCGCCAGCTCCTGCTCGCGCTCGTCCGCCGCACCCGGCGCGAGCGCCTGGAAGGCGAAGCCGCGCAGCGCCAGCTCGATCGCGCGCGCGACGGCGGCCGGGTCGCCGGCGGCGACCGAGCCCTCGGCGACGCCGTCGGCGATGCGCGCCTCCATGACGCCGACGACGGCGCGCTGGAAGGCGCCGCGCCGGGTCGTCAGGTACGGCAGCAGCAGCTCGGGGTCGACGTCGACGATGCGCAGGAACAGCGGGTCGCGCGTGAGGCGGTCCACGCCCGCGACGGCCGCCGTCACCAGCCGCTCGCGCGCGCTCGGCAGCGCCTGGACCTCCGCCTCGACCTCGCCGAGGATCTGCGTGAACTCGCGCGTCATCAGCGCCTGCATCAGCGACGTCACGTCGGCGTAGCGGCGGTAGAGCGTCATGCGGCTCACGCCCGCGCGCCGCGCGACGTCCGTCATCGTCGTGCGCCGCACGCCGACGGCCAGCACGCACGCGTGCGTGGCGTCCAGCAGCGCCTCGTCCTCGACCGTTCGCTGTGACACTCTGGCGTTGTTTGTACCAGGGTCGGACGCGGCGGGCGTCGGTGAGGGCGACGTCACTCGCCCGGCCAGCGGCCCGTTCGCTCGAACTGCTCGCGCGCCCGCTCCTCCTCGTCGCGCTCTCTGTTGCTCGTGACGCTCAGGCGGAACATCGTGTTGAGCAGCAGCACGATCGCGGCCGAGCCGATCAGCACGACGCCCGCGCCCGCGGCGCTTCCGCCGATCTCGAGGCAGACGACGCCGGCGATCGCGATCCCGAGCGGGACGCCGTAGCGGACGAACAGCAGGCCGGCCCGCCGCATCAGGCGAGCAGCCCCTCGAGCCGATAGGCGAGCGTCTCCAGCGCCAGCTCCTCGGTGACGTTGCTGCGCAGCCGACGGCGCGTGTCCTCGACCAGCTCGACGCCCGCGCGCAGGCGCTGCGGGTCGCGGCCGGCGGCGTCCTCGCCCAGCGCGGCGGCGCGGTCGACGTGGTGGACGAAGTCCTCGGCGCCCCACGCCACGCACGCGACGTCGCGCAGCCACAGGCCGGAGAGCTGCAGCCCGAGGTCGAGCGCGCCCGTCTCGACGCGACGGCGCGTACGGCGAATGCGCTCGGCGTACTCGTTCTCGACGCGCTTGCGCTCTCTTCTGGAGACCAGCTCCAGCTCCTCCGCGAGGCGCGCCTCGACCTCCGTCACGGCCGCGTCGCCGCGCCGCTTGCGCACGTCGAGCAGCGCTTTCCACGGCGTCTCGTCGCCGACACGGCCGGCGAGCGCCGCGCGAGCAAGCGACTCGCCGCCGGCGCGCAGCGCGGGCCCGTCGCCGAGCGCCAGCTCGAGCGCGCGCTCGCCGTCGCCCAGCGCCAGCCGCGCGCACGCCGCCGCCTGCTCGGGCGCCACGCCGCGGCGGCCGATCCGCTCCGCCAGCTCGCCCGGCGGCAGCGCGTCGAAGCGCACGAGCTGGCAGCGCGAGCGGATCGTCGGCAGCACCTCGCCGAGGCGGTCCGTCAGCAGTACCAGGTGCACGAACGGCGCCGGCTCCTCGAGCGTCTTGAGCAGCTTGTTGGCGGCCTGCTCGATCAGCGTGTCGGCGCGCTCGAGCACGAACACGCGCCGCGCCGCCTCGAACGGCGTCATCGCCGCCGCCGCGATCACCGGCTCCTGCACGTCGCCGACGAGCATCTCGTGCGCGCCGCTCGGCACGACCCACGTCAGGTCCGGATGCGTGCCGTGCTCCACGCGCGTGCGCGCACCGGCCGGATCGGGCGCGCCGTCGGCCAGCAGCGCCGCCGCGAACGCGCGCGCCGCGGTGCGCTTGCCGCTGCCGGCGGGGCCGTGGAAGAGGTAGGCATGCGAGGGACGACCGCCCGGAGCGAGCGCGGCGCCGAGCGTCGCACGGGCGTGCGGGTGGTGCTCGGTGCCCGGCAGGTCGGCCATCGGCGACGAGGGTACCGGCGGAGCACCCCGGTAAGGTCGCCGCCGTGCCACGCGGCCGGCTGATCACGATCGAGGGGCTCGACGGAGCCGGCAAGACGACGCTCGCGCGCGGACTGCTCGACGCACTGCACGCGCGCGGGATCGACGCGGTGCTGCTGCGCGAGCCCGGCGGTGTCGCCGCGTCGGAGCGGATCCGCACGCTCGTGAAGGATCCGGACCTGCGCGTCGGCGCGCGCGCCGAGGCGCTGCTCTACGCGGCCGCGCGCGCGCAGCTCGTCGAGGAGGCGCTCGCGCCCGCGCTCGCGCAGGGGCGCTGGGTCCTGCTCGACCGCTTCGTCGACTCCTCGCTCGCCTACCAGGGCGCCGGGCGCGATCTCGGCGTCGACGACGTGCGCGCGATCAACGCGTTCGCGACCGGCGACATCGCGCCCGACCGCACGCTGCTACTGCGGATCGACCCGGCGCTCGGCCGCGCGCGCCAGGACGGCCGCGGCGAGGCGCCCGACCGCCTCGAGCGGGAAGCCGACGACTTCTTCGCCGCGATCGCCGCCGCCTACGACGCGCTGGCCGCATCCGAGCCGCAGCGCATCCGCACGCTGGACGCGAGCGCCGACCCGCCCGCGGTCCTCGCGCAGGCGCTGGCGGCGCTGGAAGAGCTGCTCGCCGGGTAGCGTCCAACGCATGCCCTCCACCACGCGTCCCATCTCCGGCCAGGTCGTCTTCGTCACCGGCGCCGCGCGCGGCATCGGCGCGGCCGCGGCCCGGCAGCTCGCCGCCCGCGGCGCGAAGCTGGCGCTCGTCGGCCTCGAGCCAGACGAGCTGGCGAAGGTCGCCGCCGAGTGCGGTCCCGACGCCGCCTGGTTCGAGGCCGACGTCACCGACTCGAGCGCGCTTGAGGCGGCCGTCGCCGGAGCCGTCGAGCGCTTCGGCGGGATCGACGTCGTGATCGCCAACGCCGGCATCGCGACCGGCGGCTCCGTGCGAGACATCGACCCGGCCGCCTGGGAGCGCGTCGTCGAGGTCAACCTGCTCGGCAGCTGGCGCACGGTGCGCGCGGCGCTGCCGCACGTGATCGAGCGTCGCGGCTACGTGCTGCAGATCGCCTCGGTCGCGGCGGTCGCGCACGCGCCCTTCATGTCCGCCTACTGCGCCAGCAAGGCCGGCGTGGAGGCGTTCGCCGACTGCCTGCGCACGGAGGTCGCGCACCTCGGCGTCGACGTCGGCGTGGCCTACTTCTCGTGGATCGACACCGACATGGTGCGCGGCGCCGACGAGCGCAGCGGGATGGCCGGCATGCGCCAGAAGATCAGCGGCCCGACCGGCAAGACCTATCCGGTGTCCGACGTCGCGGACGCGGTGACGCAGGGCGTCGAGCGACGAGCCCGCCATGTGACCGTGCCGAACTGGGTGCGCGCGCTGATCGCCCTGCGCGGGCCGCTCGCGAGCGTGCTCGACCGCCAGGGCCGCAGACAGGTCCCGGGGATCGAGCGGCAGATGCGCGAGACGATCGAGCGCGACGGCGCGGCCGCGGCGAGCGCGCCGGTCGGCGCCGGCGGAGCCGCCGACAGCGCCGCGCGCGGCGCCGCGGCCGGCGGCTCGTAAGCGCTCAGCCCTGCGGGGTTCTCCCGGCGATCAGCGCCTGGACGGCTTCGCTCGTGGAGGTGGTCGGCACGGTCAGCGTGCCGCGTTCTATCTTCGCCTTGTCGGCCACCGCCGCTTCGTAGGCGTCGCTCGGCGTGCGGCCGGTGGGCAGGATGTAGACGCCTCTGTCGGACAGCCTCAGCTCGTACGGATGCTGCGCGAATCTGCCCGTTCTGATGTCTTCGACCGCCTGCTCGAAGACCGGCCTGAATTCGAACATCACCGACTCGAGCACGAAGTTTTCTCTGTTGAAGTCGGCCTTGTCGCCTATCACGCTGATGAACTGGTTCTCGCCCTGCTGCTGCTCGACCGCTCTCAGCGCGCCGAGCGTCGATCTGCCGCCGAGCGTGAAGATCATCTGAGAGCCAGACTTGAGCAGTCTGAGCGCGACGTCGTGCACCTGTTCGATCGTCGCGGAGCCGTTCTGGCCGACCTGGACGTATCTGATCTGCTCCTTCGGATCGACGCTGCGCGCGCCGGCGACGAAGCCCCCGGCCATCCGGTTCCAGGTCGCGAGATCCCACGCGGAGCCGTCGGCCAGCGTGATGACGGCGAGTCTTCTCGTGACCGCCGCGTGCGCGGCGACGACGCCGGCCATGTAGCCGGCCTCCTTGTCCTGCACGGTGATCTGGCCGACGAGGCCTCTCTTCGCGTTCGGCCGTTCGCCCCACACCAGCTCCGGCACCTTCGTGTCGGCGGCGACCGCTTCGGCGGTTTCGGCGTAGCGACTGTCGTGGGCGATCACGAGCTGGTTGTGTTCGTGCGAGACCTGCTCGAGCACTCCTCTGAGGTCGGTCGTCTGCGACGCGTCGGCCGTGTCGACTCTGATCCCGAGATATCTCGGGAATTCGCGGACGACTTCCTGCGCCCGCAGCGTCCAGTCGGGTTCGTTGTCCCCGTACGGCGCCACGAAGGCGATCTTTCTGACGGTCGTGCCCCTCTCGCTGCTGCCGCATCCCGCCACGCCGACAATCAGCGCCGCGACCACGGCGAGCGCCATCCAGCTTGCCCTAGCCACCCCGTGCTCCTTCCCCCGAGCAGTCGGTCCGTTCCCCCGAAGGACCGGATTCTCGCGGAAACGGACGGGGCGGTGCGCCAGTACGCGGTCAGCTGCTCTGCCCGGCCGGCTCGCCGGCGTAGCCGTGCGGATGCGCCCGGGCGAACGTCCATGCGTCGCCGACCATCTCGGCGAGCGCCGGCTTGCGCGGCTCCCAACCGAGCTCCGCGCGGATGCGCCCGCTCGCGGCGACGAGCTGCGGCGGATCGCCGGGCCGGCGCGGCGCCTCTCTGACCGGGATCTCCAGGCCGGTCACCTCGCGCGCGGCCTCGATCACCTCCCGCACGGAGAAGCCGTTGCCGTTGCCGAGGTTGAAGATGCGGTGCTCGCCGGGGCGCGCGCCGTCGAGCGCGAGCAGATGCGCGCTGGCGAGATCCTCGATGTGGATGTAGTCGCGCACGGCCGTGCCGTCGGGCGTGTCGTAGTCGGTGCCGAACAGCTGCACCTCGGGCTGCAGGCCCTGCGCCGCGCGCAGCACGTTGGGGATCAGGTGCGTCTCGGGATGGTGGTCCTCACCGAGGCAGCCGCTGGCGCCGGCGACGTTGAAGTAGCGCAGGCTGACGGCGCCGAGCCCGTGTGCGCGGCACTCGTCGCCGATCATCTGGTCGACCGCGAGCTTCGACGCCCCGTACGGGTTGACCGGACGCGTCGGAGCGGTCTCCTCGATCGGCACGCTCTCCGGCTCGCCGTACGTGGCCGCGGTGGAGGAGAAGACGAGCCGCTTGACGCTCGCGGCGCGCAGCGCGTCGAGCAGGTTGAGCGTGCCGACGACGTTGTTGCGCCAGTAGAGCTCGGGCCGCGCCACCGACTCGCCGACGAGCGAGAGCGCGGCGAAGTGCAGCGCGCCGTCGAGGTCCGCGGTGACGACCTCCACGAGCGCTCCCGGGTCGAGCAGGTCGGCCTCGGCGAGGCGGGCGCCTTCGGGCACCGCGCCGCGATGGCCGCGACTGAGGTTGTCGAGCACGACGACCTCGTGGCCGGCACCGAGCAGCTGCTGGGCGACGATCGAGCCGATGTAGCCGGCGCCGCCGGTGACGAGGAGCTTCATCCGGGCGCGGAGTAAAGCAGACGGCTTGACCGTTTCCGGCCGCTCGTGGGCCCGGCGGTCAGCGGCCGAGCCGCAGCCAGTCGGTGAATTCCGCCCAGGTGCTCGTCGTGCGGAAGCCGGCCTCCCCCCAGGCGTGGCGCATGCGCGCGACCCAGCCTGGATCCCAGCCGCGCATGCGCGCCCAGACCCACAGCAGCAGTGCCGCCAGCAGCAGCGCGCCGCCCGCGATCAACGCGACGATCAGGACCGTGCGGTCGCGCCCGTGTGACGTGCCGGCAGCGGACGCGGGCGGGGTCGGCGTGGTGCTCGTGGGCGACGCGATCGCCGGAGCGGTGGTCGTCGGCACCGTTGCCGCCGGGACGGTTTCGGTCGTGGGCGTCGTGGCCGGCGTCGTCGTCACCGGCGGCGTGGTCGTCGTCCCGGGGGTCGCCGCTCCGCCGATCGTGCCTTCTTCCGGTCTGATGCCCCTGCAGTCGCCGCGTCGGTGCGCGGCGATCGCGTCCTCCATCGCTGTGCGCAGAGCGGGCACCGTGTTGCGGATGGCCGGCGGGATCCCCCTGATCGCGGCCTCCAGGTCGGCCGCCGAGAAGGTGCACGGCTGGAGCTGGCCGCCGGCCTGCCCGTAGGCGGACGCGACCTTGTCGTAGGCCTGGTCGGCGCGCGCGGCGGGCGCCGTCGCGGCCGCAAACGTGACGACGAGCAGCACTGGTGCGACGAAACGCAGACGGAATGGCATGTGTCGATGATCGTATCTGCGCACGGCTACGCTAGTGGCAGCGGCAGATATCAGCCTTTTGGCTACGAAAGCGGCTTTTTGCAGGAGTTTTAAAGTCGTCCGAGGCTCGCGAGATGGTACTCGACCCCGTCTTGGGGGTGTTCGAGAGCACCAAAGGTGCCGAAATTGCGGCGAAGCCTAAGGAGCAGGCAGGCATGAACGACAGCTCGCAGACCCCCACCACGATCGACGCACCGACCGGCGAGAGCCTGCGACTGAGTCGCTTCTTCACGCAGCCGGGCGTCCATCCGTTCGACGGCGTCGAGTGGGAGTCGCGAGATGCGCGGATCGGCCACGGCGGCAAGGTCTCCTTCGAGCAGACGGGCGTCGAGTTCCCGACGACGTGGTCGCAGAACGCGACCAACATCGTCACGCAGAAGTACTTCCGCGGTCAGCTCGACACGCCCGCGCGCGAGCACTCGGTCAGACAGATGATCGGCCGCGTCGCCGGCACGATCGCCGACTGGGGCCGCCAGCGCGGCTACTTCGCGACCGCCGAGGACGGCGACACGTTCGAGGCCGAGCTGACGCACATCCTGCTGCACCAGATCGCGGCGTTCAACAGCCCGGTGTGGTTCAACGTCGGCTTCGAAGAGCAGCCGCAGTGCTCGGCCTGCTTCATCCTCTCGGTCGAGGACACGATGGAGTCGATCCTGTCCTGGAACACCAAGGAGGGGATGATCTTCCGCGGCGGCTCGGGCTCGGGCATCAACCTCTCGAACATCCGCGGCTCGATGGAGCCGCTGGCCAAGGGCGGCACCGCCTCGGGCCCCGTCTCCTTCATGCGCGGCGCCGACTCGTGGGCCGGCACGATCAAGTCCGGCGGCAAGACGCGCCGCGCGGCCAAGATGGTCGTGCTCGACGTCGACCACCCGGACATCCAGGAGTTCATCTGGTGCAAGGCCAAGGAGGAGGACAAGGCCGCCGCGCTGCGTGACGCCGGCTTCGACATGTCGATCGACGGCGACGGCTTCACCTCGATCCAGTACCAGAACGCGAACAACTCGGTGCGCGTCTCGGACAAGTTCATGCGCGCCGTCGAGGCGGGCGACGAGTGGAAGCTGACCTCGCGCACGACCGGCAAGCCGATCGGCGAGGCGCTCGACGCGCGCGCGCTGATGAACGAGATCGCCGAGGCGGCGTGGCGCTGCGCCGACCCGGGCGTGCAGTACGACACGACGATCAACCAGTGGCACACGTGCCCGAACAGCGGACGCATCAACGCGTCGAACCCGTGCTCGGAGTACATGCATGTCGACGACTCGGCCTGCAACCTGGCGTCGCTGAACCTCATGAAGTTCCGCAACGCGGACGGGACGTTCGACGTCGCTTCGTACGAGCACGCGATCGACATCGTCTTCCTCGCGCAGGAGATCGTCGTCGGCGCCTCCAGCTACCCGACGGAGGGAATCGGCAAGAACGCGAACGCGTTCCGCCAGCTCGGCCTCGGCTACGCGAACCTCGGCGCCTTCCTGATGAGCAACGGCATGCCGTACGACTCCGACGCGGGTCGCGGCACGGCGGCGGCGATCACCGCGCTGATGACGGGCCGCGCCTACCGGCGCTCCGCGGAGATCGCGGGGGCGGTCGGGACGTACGAGAAGTACCCCGACAATCGCGAGCCGCACAACAACGTCATGCGGATGCACCGCGACGCCTCCTACGCGATCCCGGACGCGACGAGCGAGGACGACGCGCTGCTCGCCGCGGCGCGCCGCTCGTGGGACGAGGCGGTCGAGCTGGGCGACCAGTACGGGTATCGAAACGCGCAGGCGACAGTGCTGGCGCCGACCGGCACGATCTCCTTCCTGATGGACTGCGACACGACCGGTGTCGAGCCGGACTTCTCGCTCGTCAAATTCAAGGAGCTCGTCGGCGGCGGGCAGATGACGATCGTCAACCGCACGGTGCCGCTCGCGCTGCAGGAGCTGGGCTATGACGACCAGCAGGTCGAGCAGATCGAGGCGCACATCAACGAGCACGGCACGATCGTCGGGGCCCCCGGCCTCGCGGCCGAGCACCTGCCGGTGTTCGACGTGGCGGTCGGCGAGCGCGCGATCTCGCACATGGGCCACATCAAGATGATGGGCGCGGTGCAGCCGTTCATCTCCGGCGCGATCTCGAAGACGGTCAACCTGCCGGAGACGGCGACCGTCGCCGACATCGCCGACGCGTACACGCAGGCGTGGCACCTCGGCGTCAAGGCGCTCGCGATCTACCGCGACGGCTCGAAGACGGCGCAGGCGCTGCGCACCGACGCGCAGAAGGACGCGCCCGCCGACGCCGGCGCGATCAGCCAGGAGACGATCGACAAGGCCGTCGCCGCGGCGCTGGCGAACGTCGGCCCGGCGCGCAGAAAGATGCCGCGCGAACGGCAGTCGCTCACGCACAAGTTCTCGCTCGGCGGCCACGAGGGCTACATCACCGCGGGCACCTACGAGGACGGCAGCGTCGGCGAGATCTTCCTGACCGACATCGGCAAGGAGGGCTCGACGCTGCGCGGCATGATGAACTCGTTCGCGACCGCGATCTCGATAGCGCTGCAGTACGGGGTGCCGCTCGAGACGCTCGTGCGCAAGTTCAGCTACATGCGCTTCGAGCCCGAGGGCATGACGATGAACACGGAGATCCCGTTCGCGAAGTCGCTGCCCGACTACATCATGCGCTGGCTCGCCTCCCGCTTCCTCGACGAGGACATCCAGGAGGAGCTGGGGATCATGACCCCGGCCGTGCGCCAGCGGAAGATGGCGCAGGAGGCGGCGATGTCCGTCAGCAGCGACACCGCCGGCCCGGCCGCCTCCGCGCCGGGCGCGAGCGTCGCCCCGACCGCCGCGCTCACCGACACGCCGCCCGTCGTCCCGGCCAAGATGACCGGCCTCGACCTCGGCCCGGCGTGCAGCCAGTGCGGCGGCATGATGCAGCGCACCGGCTCCTGCTACACCTGCTCGAGCTGCGGCAACAACACCGGCTGCGGCTGATCCGCGGCTCGCGCCCTCTGGCGCAGACGCGGCCGAACCCGCGCACCTCGTCTGTCGAACGCCCCGGCTTGCCCGGGGCGTTTGGCGTTCTCGGACCTCTACGGCAGGTCGAGCTGGCCGCCGGCGACCGCCTGCGCGACGTCGACGACGCGGCGGCGCTCGGTGCGGGCGTGGGTGCGCAGGCGCTCGAAGGCGGTGCCGTCGTCGACCCCGTGGCGCTCCATCAGGATCCCCTTCGCGCGCTCGATCGTCGCGCGGCGCGCAAGCGCTCCCTCCAGCTCGCCGACCTTCGCCTCCAGCCGCTCGACCTCCGCGTGGCGGCGCAGTGCCAGCTCGATCGCGCTCTGCACCGCCTCGCCGCCGTCCGGCTTGGCCTGCGCGGCGATGCCGCGGTCGGCGGCGCGCGCAGTGAACTCGGGATCGTCCTGCAGCGTGAGGACGATGACGGGCCCCGACGCGTAGGCGCCGATCTCCTCGATCAGCGCGAGCGCGTGGTCGTCGTCCTGGTGCAGCACGACGATCGAGATGTCGGGATCGTCCGCCGCCACACGCTCGGCGACCTCGGCGACCTCGACCGCGTAGGCGCAGACGGTATGGCCGAGCCCCTGCAGCAGCGTCGAGAGCCGGTCGAGCGCTTCCTCGTCCTCGTCGGCGGCGAGCACGCGCAGGCCGTCGGAGGTCATGCGCGCCCTCTCTGCCGGCACCCTGCGCAATGCGGACCCGGCGCGCTACGATCGGAGACAGGCCGACGACCGTGAACGTCGGGAAGAGTTCGGCGCCCCAGACCCCCGGCGCTCCAAGCGACAGACGCCGGGAGGGAGTTGGGACCGTGGCCGAGAAGGTTCGTGGCGAAGACGATCGGGGTCATCCGCGTCCGCCAGTCTATCCCCGCCGCGACGGGGTCAGATCTCCCACAGCGGTGAATGCCGCGGGCGCGCCAGCTTCCGGCGACGCCCGCCCGCTTCGCTCGCGCGCCGAGCGCGACGCGATGGTCGAACGCCACCTCGGCCTCTCACGCCACCTGGCGCTGCGCTACCGCGACAGCGGCGAATCGCTCGACGACCTCTTCCAGGTCGCGTCGCTGGCGCTCGTGAACGCGGTCGACCGCTTCGACCCGACCCGCGGAATCGCCTTCACGACGTTCGCCGTGCCGACGATCCTCGGCGAGTTGAAGCGGCACTTCCGCGACCGCGGCTGGGCGATCCACGTGCCGCGCGACCTCAAGGAGGCGGCGCTGAGAGTCAGACGCGCGATCGCCACGCATCCCGGCGAACGTCCGCCGACGCCGGCCGAGTTGGCGCAGGCGACCGGGCTCTCGCTTGAGGCGGTGCTCGAGGCGCTCGAGGCCGCCGGCGCGCAGCGTGCCCTGTCGCTCGACGCGCCCACCGGCCACGAGGAGGAGAGCGGCGCGACGCTCGTCGACCTGCTCGGCGACGACGACGCCGGCCTCGCCCGCGCCACTGACCGCACGCTGCTGCAGTCGCTGATGAGATCGGTCACCCCGCGCGAGCGCGAGATCCTGCGGCTGCGCTTCGCCGAGGACCTCACGCAATCGCAGATCGGCGAGCGCATCGGCGTCTCGCAGATGCAGGTCTCGCGCATCCTGCGCGGCGCGCTCGCACGGATGCGGGAAGCGGCGCGCGACCCGGCGGCGGCGGATTCTTAGCCGCCCTTGAAGCAACGTTGACCGCGGGTTGCCGCGTGCACGCCATCCTCGATGGCATGCACGACATCCTCATCGACCTCGTCACCGCGCTGCTGCTGGTGCTGGCCGCCGCTACGTTCGCCGCGATGATCTGGGCCGGGCGCCAAGTCGACGGCCGGACACATGCGGTGCCGCGGCTCCACCTTCCGCACCTGCACCGGCGCCCGCGCCCGTAATCGGCTCGTAAGCGCCCTGCCGTGGCGCGCCGCTACGCTCGCAGGAGCAACCCTTCACAAGGACGGTGCATGCGCATGGCGAGCAACGCAAAGGTGACGAAGAGCGACGCCGAGTGGCGCGCCGAGCTGACCCCCGAGCAGTACGCGGTGCTGCGCGAGAAGGCCACGGAGCGACCGTTCACCGGCGAGTACGCGGACGAGAAGGCGCCCGGGACCTACCGCTGCGCCGGCTGCGGCGAGCCGCTGTTCGACGCCGCGACGAAGTTCGAGTCCGGCACCGGCTGGCCGAGCTTCACCGCGCCGATGGACGACGACGGCGTCGCGACCGAGCGCGATCGCAGCCTCTTCATGGAGCGGACCGAGGTGCTGTGCGCGAGCTGCGGCGGCCACCTCGGGCACGTCTTCGACGACGGTCCACGCGACAGAGGCGGCATGCGCTACTGCATCAACTCCTGCGCGCTCGACCTCGAGCGCTCCTGAGCTGAGCTCTGCCGTCGGCGGGTGCGTTCGCCGCCGGCGGCTTCTCGCGGGCGGGGGTGGCAGAATCCGCGCCGTGCCCCCGCGCGAGCTCGCCGACTGGTGGACCCGTGCCGGCGCCTTCGTCGTCGACCAGCTGATCGTCGGCGCGCTCGCGCTCGCACTCTCGTTCGCGGCCACCGGGGTGGTCCACGATCCGGGGAAGGCGGGCGGCTCGCTCGCCTTCTACGCGATCGTCGCGACCGTCGCCTCGCTCTACGCGCCGCTGCTGATGGCGCGCCGCGGCACGCGCAACGGGCAGACGCTCGGCAAGCAGCTCGTCGGCGTCCGCGTCGTGCGCACCGACGGCCGGCCGGTCGGCTTCTGGCTCGGCGTCCTGCGCACGGTCGTCGCACAGCAGCTGCTGATCGGGCTGACGTTCTACCTCTACGCGATCGTCGACTACCTGTGGCCGCTGCGCGACCCGCAGAACCAGGCGCTGCACGACAAGATCGCGCGCACGTGGGTTCTGCGCACGACCGCTGCGACCGGCGCGCCGCCGGAGCCGGATCTGATGCCGGTCGAGGCATCCGTGCGGGAGTGGCTCCCGCCGCGGGCGCCCGGCGCGTAGCTCAGACTCAGACGAGCACCGACCGGACGCCCGGAAGCCCCGCGAGGTCGCCGTCCCGCGTGTAGAGCGGGAGCCCGTGACTGACGGCGGTCGCGGCGATCAGGCCGTCGCCCAAGCCGACCCTGCGGCCCAGCAGCCGCCGCGCGTCTGCCGCGATACGCCCGTATTGAACTGCGACGCGCGAGTCGACCGGCACCACGGCGCAGCTCTCCTCTACGAAGCGAAGGGTGTGGAGGCGCTGGGCCAGCACAGCAGGCGGCCCGACCAGCACGCCGTGGTGCAGGCCCGCCACCGTCACCGTCGAGACGACCACCTCGTCGGGAGCCGCGTCAACCTGCGCGACGTCGAGCTCCCCCCGTGCGAGCGCGATCACCACCGACGTGTCGAGCAGCGCCGCCCCTACTGCCATCGCTGGAACGGGTCCTCGGCGTCGCCGGCGAGCGACTCGCGGACGTCCGCCTCGAAGCGGTCGTCGTCCGCGAGCAGCCCGTGCAGGCCGGTCGCGAACGTCTCCCAGCTCACGCCCAGCCGCTGCTCGCGCTCCCGCGTCGGGATCAGGTCGGCGACCGGACGGCCGCGAACGGTGATCGTCAGCTCCTCCCCACGCTCGACGCGGGCGAGCACTGCGCCCGGGTTGTTGCGCAGCTCCCGCTGTGGGACGTGCGTAGCCATCGTCTACGAGTGTAGCCAACTGCGACAGCTCAACTGCCGGGAGCGCGCTCCTGCTCGTGCTCGCACAGCTCGCGACGCTCGCGGAGCTTGAACCACACGATCGCGCCGACGATCGCGACGCCGAGCACGACCGCCGCCCACACGCCCACCTGCTCGATCACGTGCACGGCCGCGTTGCCCGCGAAGTAGGCGACGAGCCCGATCGTGATCGCCCACGAGATCCCGCCGAGCGCGTTCCAGAAGAAGAACGTGCGGAAGCGCATGTGGTTCATTCCGGCCATCCACGAGGCGGTCACGCGCACGAGCGCCACCCAGCGGCCGAGAAACACCGCCTTGGCGCCATGGCGCGCGAAGAATCTGTCGCCGTAGGCGATCAGCGTCACGCGGCGGCGGTGGAACGGGCCGCGCTCCGACGTCAGCACGCGGCGGCCCGCCTTGCGGCCGATCCAGTAGCCGATGTTGTCGCCGACGATCGCCGACAGCGCGGCGATCGCGATCACCAGCTCGATCTGCAGCTTGCCCTGGCTCGCGAGCACGGCCGCGAGCACGAGCGCCGTCTCGCCCGGCGACGGGACGCCCATCGACTCGAGCCCGACGAGCGCGGGCAGCAGGTAGCCGAGGCCGCTCGAGACGGCGATCCCGAAGACCGCGAAGACGGGCAGCAGCGGGCTCACGAGCGCGCGGCCGTCGCCGGCGGCGCCGCGACCGGGAGCTCGTCGGCGGCGGCGTGGGGCTGCTCCGCAGGCGGTGGCGGCGGCGCCGGCGCGCCCGGCGGCGAGCGCAGGTACGCGGTCACGAACGCGAGCGACGTGACGCCGATGAACAGCAGGATCGGGCCGGAGTCGTTGAAGAGGCTGCCGGCGATCGAGGCGGCCAGCCCGCCGAGCAGCGCGGCGCGCCACACGTCGTCGCCGCGGATCGTCGCGTAGATGCGGTCGCGGTGGACGACGGCGTAGGCGACCGCGAGCCCGCAGAGGATCGTCAACAGCGGCCCGTAGCCGTGGATCAGCAGCGACCACGCGAGCTCGTAGCGGCGCACGAGCGTGTTGAGCTGATCGCCCGCGCTGCCGTGCAGCACGGTGCGCGTGAAGTGCCCGTTGCCGGCGGTGGCGAGGTCGAGCACGGCGAGCGCGGCGAGTCCCGCGATCGGCGCCAAGATGGCGATCCCGACCGCCCGCTTGGTGACGCCGCCGGGGAGCACCAGCAGCGTCGCCACGGCGGCGCCGCCGGCGATCGTGAAGATCCCACCGACGTCGGCGCCGAGCCGGCCCGAGCCGATCACCGCCGCCAGCGCCGCGCCGGCGAGCGCGAACGCGAGCGCGTTGCCGCGCGTGCGCCCGCGCCGCGGCAGCGCCGCGCCGACCGCCACGAGCATGACGATCGCCAGCCCGATCTCCAGCTCGTTGCCGATGCCGTAGAAGCGCGAGCCGGAGCGCGGGCTCGGCCCCAGCAGCGAGCGGATGATCAGGTGCGAGTGGTTCGCGAGATCGACCGCGTAGGAGAGCAGCGTCACGATCCCCGGCAGCGCCGGGCCGCGCGGCCACGGCAGCAGCCGATCGGTCAGCAGCGCGAGCAGGAAGGAGCCGCCGGCGACGAGGAACAGCTCCGCCTGCTGGCTGGGCTCGAGCGCCGCGCCCAGCAGCAGGACGGCCGGCAGCCAGATCAGCGCGAGTCCGCCGATGCGCAGCGCGAAGCGCACGCCGGCGCGGTCGCGCAGCACGCCCGCGAGCAGCAGCAGGCCGAGCCACGTGAGCAGGAACGTCTCGAGCGCTGGGATTCGGCGCGGGCCGATCACACCGAGGCGGTTGTTGAGCTGCGCCAGCGCGCTCGCGTCGCGCGTGCCGGCGATCTCGATCGGCTGTCCGCGCACCGACGACGGCACCGGCTGCCCGAGGTGTCTCAGGATCGTCGGCAGCAGGTCGATCGCAGCGGCGATCCCGGGGATGTGCGTCGTGGCGGACGTGAAGCCGGCGTTCGCCGGCCCGAGCCCGGCGACCCCGGCCCACAGCAGCTGCGGGCCGTTGAGCAGCGGCGGGTCCTCCATCGCGATCAGCAGCTCACCGGCTCTGCGCGCGGCGATCAGCTGGTCGAGCTGGCGGTCGCCGGCGTAGCCGGCCGGCAGCAGCGCGACGACGAGGCGATGGCGCGCGAGCAGCGCGTCGGCGCGTTGCGCGACGCTTTCGCCCTGGCCGAGCGAGACCGTGTTGACGACGCCCGCGCGCGTGGCGGCGAGCATCGCCTCGAGGTTCGTCTGGCCGGCGATGCCGGCGTAGCCGGCGCCGCCGGGGATCGAGCCCGCAAGCAGGCCCGGGTAGATGTCGGCCGGCGCGCTCTGCGCACGCGCGAGGGCGGCAAGCCAGTTGACGATCAGCCCCGAGCCCGGCGGATGGACCGGATCGCTTGCGCCGAGCGGCAGCAGGCTCATGTCCGGCGGGTTCTGCGGGTGGTAGGTCCCGCGCGAGGTGCGCGTGCCGGCGGTCGTGTCGAGCAGCGCCTGCTGCGGGCTGTAGCCCGACTGCGTCGCGCTCAGCATCCCCAACGCCAGCTCCGGGTGCCCGTCGATCAGGTCCGCGACGGACGGGCGCTGGACGCCAGGCGGCGGCGGGGCGAGATCGTTGGGGAGGAGCGCGATCAGCGCGGTCGGGCCGGTTGCGGCGGATGAGGCGGGCGGGGCCGCCCGGCCGGCGATGTGCGCGATCGGGCCGGAGGCAGCGGCGCCCGACGGCAGCGCCGCGATCAGCGCGCACGTCAGCGCGATCGGCAGGGCCAACATGCGCATGCGGCCGGCGGGGAACGGCATCCGGTCAGCTTAAGGGGACGCCGGGACAGGCGGTACGACGTGGCCGCCCGCGCGCACTCGCGCACGTGCGCCCGCCGGCACAGCCGGCTAGCATGGCGACCGATGGCCGCCGAGGCAGGGACGAGCGCCGGGCTTGCACAGGTGCGCTTCCAGCGCCCATCGCTGCCGCCCGCCGAGCGCATCGAACGGCACCTGGCGCGCTCCCGCGCGGCGCACTGGATCTCCAACGGCGGGCCGTGCTGGCAGCTGCTTCGCGACGCGCTCGCTGAGCGGACCGGGGCGTACTGCGTCCCAGTCGCGAGCGGGACGCTCGGGCTGATGGCCGCCGTTGCGGCGGTTCGCGCGGCCTCGCCCGCCACCTCGCCCCGCACCGCGCTGCTGCCGTCGTTCACCTTCCCGGCGACAGCGCAGGCGGCGGCATGGGCGGGCCTGGAGCCGCGCCTGCTCGACGTCGACCCGGGCCACTGGCACCTGTCGCCCGACCAGCTCGAGCACGAGCTGTGGGAGCGCGGCGAGCAGGTCGCGCTCGTGATCGCGGTCAGCTCGTTCGGCACGCCGCCCCCGCCCGGCGTGCGGTGCCGCTGGGAGGCCGCGTGCGCCGACGCCGGCGTTCCGCTGATCGTCGATTCGGCCGCCGGCTTCGGGGCGGTCGGCGCCGACGGCGTCCCGATCGGCTGCCAGGGCGACGTCGAGGTCGTCTCCTTCCACGCGACGAAGCCGTTCGGGATCGGCGAGGGCGGCGCCGTCTTCACGCGCGACTCGGCGCTGTGCGAACGGCTCGAGCTGCTCGTCAACTTCGGCCTCGGCGCAGACCGCTCCGTGCAGCTCCCGCTCGGCCTCAACGGCAAGATGAGCGAGCTGCACGCGGCGACCGCGCTCGCCGTGCTGGAGGAGTTCGACGCGCTGCTCGACGCGCGCCGCACGGCGGCGGCGACACTGCGCGACGCGGCCGATCCGTCGATCGCGTGGCAGGCGGAGTGCGAGCGCTCGACGTGGCAGTTCGTCCCGGCGCTGCACCCCGACGCCGCCGCCGCGCAGCGCACGGAGGCGCGCAGCGCCGAGCGCGTCGAAACGCGCCGCTACTATCTGCCGCTGCACCGCATGGCGGCCGTCCGCGACGCCGCCGTTGCGGACGGCGGGCTCGCCGTGACGGACGCGCTCGCCGCCCGCCTGGTGTGCCTGCCGATGGCGGCCGACCTGACCGCCGCCGAGCTGGCGCGGGTGGCCGACGCGCTCGGCGCACCGCAGCGCGAGCCGCTGGCCGCGCCTCAGCCGCGCTGAGGCGCGCCGAGCGGTCGCGCCGGGACGCCGACGACGGTCGCCCCGTCAGGCACGTCGCGCGTCACGACCGCCCCCGCGCCGACGATCGCACCGGCGCCGACGCGCACGTCGGGCAGCACGATCGCGCCCGAGCCCAGCTCCGTCTCGGGGCCGATCGCGGCGCGCCCGGTGACGACCGCGCCGGGGTCCACGACGACCGCGTCGCCGAGCTGCGCGTCGTGCTCGATCACCGCCCCGCTGTTTACGAGCACGCCGCGCCCGAGCGCGACGCCCGCGCCCAGCACGACCCGCGGCATCAGCTGACAGCCCTCTTCCACGGTCGCGCTGGCGGCGACCTGCGCCGACGGGTGCACGCACGTCGGCAGCGCGAGCCCGGCCGCGTCGATCGCGGCGATTACCGCCGCGCGCCCCCGCGCGGTGCCGAAGCCGAGCACGACCGCCTCCAGGCCCTCGCGCGCGAGCCGCGGCAGGTCGGCCGCGCCGCCGATCACCGCCAGCTCGCCGATGCGCCGCCCGGCGTTCGCAGGGATGTCGTCGAGCAGGCCGACGAGCTCGAGCCCGGCCGTGCCGCCGAACAGCTCGGCGACGACGCGAGCGTGTCCGTCGGGACGAGAGCCGTAGACGGCGGCGCGCATCGCCGCAGCCTAATGGCCTGACACCGCGAAGCCCATGTGCGCGAGCTTCTCGGCGGCGCCGCGCCGCACGTCCATGCGCTCGCGCAGTCGCGCCGTCCCCGTCACTGCGAGCCGCTGCGTGCCCGGCATGTCGGCGGCGAGCGCCCGCAGCGCCTCCCGCAGCGCGTGCGGGTCGGCCGCGCAGTCGACGTAGTGGACGCCCGGCTCCAGCACGCGGTGGTCGTGCGCCGGGTTGGCGGACACGAGCAGGCAGCCGCTGCTGACCGCGTCGGCGGCCGCCTGCGTCGGGAAGCCGTCGACCATCCCCCCGCCCTCCGGCGCCTCGGCCGAGACCGGCGAGACGAGCACGTGGACGCGCTCGTGCAGCGCCCGCAGCTCGCTCGGCGAGAGCCAGCCGTGGAACGTCGCGAGCCGCTCCGGCAGCTCGGCGCGGCGGTGCTCGTGCGGACCGACGACGTGCAGGTGGAACGCGTCGCGATCGAGCTGCGCGAAGGCGGCGAGCGCCACGTCGAGGCCTTTGCGCGGCGGGTCGTCGGCGGCGAACAGGCACACGAACGGCGCCGGGCTGCGCCAGCGCGCAGTCGTCTCGGCATAGAAGCCGGTCGCCGTGAAGGCCTGTGCGACCGCGATCGCCTCCGGCACGCCCGCCAGCACCTCGGGCACGTAGGAGAAGGTCGAGTCGAGCCGCTGCGCGAGCCTGCGCGACCGCGCGATCCCCTCGGGCGAGGGCGTGAAGCCGCCGCCCGGGTAGATGCTGCCGTGCAGGCGGATGCCGCAGCGCGCGAGCACGTCGCTCAGGTCGGGTCCCTCGAACGCATCCGGCGGCGCCCCGCCGGACGGGCGCAATCCGCACACCCCTTCGAGGAACAGCTGGAAGACGCCGTAGGCGTCGGTCACACCCGCCGCGGGCGCGAGCAGCGGGAAGCGCGCGAGCGGGTGGACCGGAGCGGGGAACGCGTCGGTCATCTCCCACAGCGAGAAGAACAGCGTGTCCGGCGCCAGCTCGTGGAGCGCGAGCGCCTCGTGGTAGCGGAAGCCGCTGCGCTCCCACGGAAACATGTTGTCGAGGTACGCGAGACGGCGGCCGCGCAGCCGCCGGCGCAGCTCACCCCGGGTTCGTGCCGCGAGCTCGCGTGAGGGCGACGGGCGCGCAAGCTGCGGGCGCGGCTGCCCGCGGTCGCGTGCCGGCAGGCCGTAGTGGTCGACGTAGACGCCGAGGTCGTTCACGAACGCAGGGTGACCGCGTCGAGCGGGGCCGGCTCGTCCGGCAGCCCGCGCGCGGCCGGCGTCGCCGCGTCGCCGCGGGCGCGCGGCGCCAGCCGCCCGGCCGCGCCGACGCACCACAGCAGCGCGACCCAGGTGACGGTCGCGAGCGTGACGTGGACCCAGACCATGTCGGCCGGCA
>Ga0265334_10000265_pt1 | contig 29586 bp, 26 predicted proteins | sample 42023metaG_FD_192442 | JGI IMG/M metagenome (GOLD analysis project Ga0265334, IMG submission 192442) | Rhizosphere microbial communities from Carex aquatilis grown in University of Washington, Seatle, WA, United States - 4-20-23 metaG | ecosystem: Host-associated > Plants > Roots > Rhizosphere... | reverse complement strand
ATGAGTTCGAGCGATGTCCTGAAGCTGATCAAGGATAAAGAGGTGAAGTGGGCGGACCTGCGCTTCACGGACACCCGGGGCAAGGAGCAGCATGTCAGCATTCCGGCCCGGTACGTGAGTGAGGAGTTTTTCATCGAGGGGAAGATGTTCGACGGCTCCTCGATAGCCGGATGGAAGGGGATCAACGAGTCGGACATGATTTTGCTGCCCGATGCGGGCACGGCGGTGATTGATCCGTTCTTCGAGGAAGTGACGGTGAACATTCGCTGCGACATCATCGAGCCGGCGACGATGCAGGGCTATGAGCGCGATCCGCGCTCGCTGGCCAAGCGGGCCGAGGCGTACCTGAAGTCCACAGGGATAGCCGACACGGCGTATTTTGGCCCGGAGAACGAGTTTTTCATTTTTGATTCGGTGCGCTGGGGCGCGGACGTGCGCAGCGCGTTCTACGAGGTGGACTCGATCCAGGGCGCGTGGAACTCGGACAAGGCGTACGAGGAGGGCAACAAGGGGCACCGTCCCGGGATCAAGGGCGGGTATTTTCCGGTGCCCCCGGTCGATGCGTACCAGGACATCCGCTCCGCGATGTGCAAGGCGCTGGAGGAGATGGGACTGAAGGTGGAGGTGCACCACCACGAGGTGGCCACGGGCGGGCAGTGCGAGATCGGGGTGGGCTTTGACACGCTGGTGAAGAAGGCCGATGAGGTGCAGATCCTCAAATACGTGCTGCACAACGTCGGAGCCAGCTACGGCAAGACGGTGACCTTCATGCCCAAGCCCCTGGTCGGGGACAACGGCAGCGGGATGCACGTGCACCAGTCGCTGTCCAAGGAGGGGAAGAACATCTTCTCCGGCGACAAGTACGCGGGGCTGTCCGAGACGTGCCTGTACTACATCGGCGGGATCATCAAGCACGCCAAGGCGATCAACGCGCTGACCAATGCGACCACCAACAGCTACAAGCGCCTGGTGCCTGGCTTCGAGGCCCCGGTGATGCTCGCCTACTCGGCGCGCAACCGCTCCGCCTCGATCCGCGTACCCTGGGTGTCGAGCCCGAAGGCGCGGCGCATCGAGGTGCGCTTTCCGGACTCGAGCGCCAATCCGTACTTTGCCTTCGCCGCCATGATGATGGCGGGCCTGGATGGCATCCAGAACAAGATCCATCCCGGGGACCCCGCCGACAAGGATCTGTACGACCTGGAGCCCGAGGAGGCCAAGCACATCCCGACCGTGTGCCACTCCCTGGACATGGCCCTCGAGCACCTGGACAAGGACCGCGCCTTCCTCAAGGCCGGCGGCGTGTTCACCGACGATGTCATCGATGCCTACATCGGCCTGAAGATGCAGGAAGTCACGCGCCTGCGCATGACCACGCATCCGGTCGAGTTCGATATGTACTACAGCTGCTGAGATCGGCATGAGGCGTGGCGCCCGTCGGATGCACGGTCGGAGCACGCCTGGACAGCAGCCGCGCGGGAGCGGGCGGTGGTGCAGCTGGCACCGCCGTCCGCTTTTGTGCCCCGCCTCGGAGCCGCGCTATGCTTGACCACCATGAGAGGCCTCCCGCGCCAGTGCCTGATTCTGTCGGCAGCCCTGTTCGGGCTGCTGGCCGGGATCGACTCGGCCAGCGCGGCCAAGACCTATCGGTGGGTCGACGCGCAGGGCGTCGTGCACTATTCGGACACACCCCAGCCCGGGGCCCAGCAGGTCACGCTCTCGCCGGCGCAGACCTACAGCGCGCCACCAGCGCAGGCCACGCCCCCGCCACTCTCCACACCTCCGGCTGCCAGTGGGTCGCCGCCGGAGACCGAGGAAACCTACCAGTCCTGCGCGATCACCCAGCCGCTGGCCGAGACCTCGCTGTTCGCGCCCGATTCCGTGCATGTCGCGGTGACTCTCGATCCGCCGTTGCGCGAGGGCGACCGGCTGCAGGTGCTGCTCGACGGTCAGCCGCTGCAATCGAACTCGCCGACCGCGACCAGCCTCGAAGCTCCACAGCCGGACCGCGGCGCGCACGTGCTCAGCGCTGTGGTGCGGGACTCGACTGGAAAGATGGTCTGCAGCTCGAGCGGCCTGACTTTCTACGTGCAGCGACCGTCCGTGCTCGCGCCGCACGCTCCAGGCAAGGGCCACTGACGCACGCACTGCACGCCATCGTGGAGGCTCGCGATGGCGATTGAGCAGTACTCGCCCTCGCCGCTGTCGCATTTCGACCCCGCGAGCCTGCTCGACGTGCTCAGCACCGGCGTCGTGATCCTCGATTCGCAGCTCTGCATGATCTATGCGAATGTCGGCGCGCAGGATCTGCTCGCGCATGGGTTGAACCAGGCCCGGGGCCGGCCGATCACGGAGCTGTTTGCCGACCCGGAGGCGCTGCGCCGGCTGCTGCTGCGCTCGCTCGATCGCGTCGAGACCTACTCGGGGCACGAGATACCATTGATGCCACTGGGCAAGCCTGGCATCCGTGAGCCGGTCATCGTCGATGTCACGGTCACGCCGCTGGAAGGTCAGCTCACCGGCACGCACCTGCTGCTCGAGATCGCCGACGCCCGCACACGCCAGCGCATCGCGCGCGAGAGCGAAATGCTCTCACGCCTCGATGGCAGCCGATTGATGATCCGGCAGCTCGGCCACGAGATCAAGAATCCACTCGGTGGCCTGCGAGGCGCCGCGCAGCTGCTCGATCGCGAGCTCGACGGCGCACTGAAGGAATACACCACAGTCATCATCAACGAAGCGGACCGGCTGCGCTCGCTCGTGGACAGCATGCTTGGCCCTTCGCGACCGCCGCAGAAGACGCTGGTAAACATCCACGAGCTGTGCGAACACGTGTTTCACCTGGTGCGCAGCGAGGCGGGTCCTGGCATCAGCATCGAGCGCGACTACGACCCCAGCCTGCCCAATGCGCAATTCGATCGCAACGAGATCATCCAGGCGCTGCTCAACGTCGCGCGCAATGCGCTGCAGGCCGTCGCTGTGCCCGGTGGCCGCGTCGTGCTGCGCACGCGGGTCCTCACGAATTTCAGCATCGGCACCGTGCGCCACCGCCTGCTCGCGAACATCCAGGTCGAGGACAATGGCCACGGAGTTCCTCCCGAGCTGCAGCGCAGTGTGTTCTATCCGCTGGTGACGAGCCGGCCGACTGGCTCAGGGCTGGGACTCGCTGTTGCGCAGGACCTGGTGGCGCGCCACCGCGGCATCGTCGAGTTCGAGAGCCGTCCCGGTCATACCGTCTTTTCTCTGCTGCTCCCGCTGGAAGGTGCCGAATGACTGCTCAACCGCTGCGTGTCTGGCTCGTGGATGACGACACCTCGATTCGGTGGGTGCTGGAACGCGCGCTGAAGAATGGAGGCATGCTGCCCAAGGCCTTCGATGCGGCCGAGCCCGCGCTGGCGGCATTGCGCAACGACACTCCGGACGTGCTGATCACCGACATCCGCATGTCCGGGCAGTCGGGGCTCGACCTGTTGCGGCGCGTGCACGACGCGCATCCGGATCTGCCGGTCATCGTGATGACCGCCTATTCGGATCTGGGCAGTGCGGTGTCCGCGTACGAGAGCGGTGCCTTCGAGTATCTCGCCAAGCCATTCGACATCGATCAGGCGGTCGACCTGGTCAAGCGTGCCGCCGCCGCCGGGATCGGACGCACCGATAGCGCGGTTGCGATGCCCAAGATTCCCGAGCTGCTCGGGCGCGCGCCGGCGATGCAACAGGTGTTCCGCGCGATCGGCCGACTCTCGCGTTCGAGCGTGAACGTGCTGATCACCGGCGAGTCCGGTACGGGCAAGGAACTTGCGGCGCGTGCCCTGCACGAGCACAGTCCGCGCGCGAACAAGCCGTTCATCGCTCTCAACACCTCGGCGATTCCTGCCGAGCTGCTCGAGTCCGAGCTGTTCGGCCACGAGAAAGGGGCGTTCACCGGGGCCGACAGCCTGCGCCGGGGCCGCTTCGAGCAGGCGGACGGCGGCTCGCTGTTCCTCGACGAGATCGGTGACATGTCCACCTCGCTGCAGACGCGCCTGCTGCGCGTGCTGGCGGAGGGCGAGTTCTACCGCGTCGGAGGTCAGACTCCGATCCGCGTCGACGTGCGCGTCATCGCCGCCACGCACCAGAATCTCGAGGAACGCGTACGCAATGGCCTGTTCCGCGAGGACCTGTTTCACCGCCTGAACGTGATCCGCATCGAGCTGCCGCCGCTGCGCGCACGACATGAGGACGTGCCGGACCTGCTCACCCACTACATGCACGTGGCTGCGCAGGAGCTGGGCGTCGATCCCAAGTCGCTGACCGAGGACGCGCGCGAGCGTCTCAGCTTGTATTCCTGGCCGGGAAACGTCCGGGAGCTGGTGAATCTGTGTCGCCGCCTCACGGTACTGGCGCCAGGGAACGAAATTCGTGCCGAGGACCTGCCGTCGGAATTCGCCGGTGACGCGAGCGGTGCAGCGCCGGAACAGGACTGGACCGCAGCGCTGACCCAGTGGGCGAACCGGCAGGCGCTGGCTGCGGCGCGGCCGCTGCTCGAGGATGCAGTGCCGGCCTTCGAGCGCTCCCTGATCCGCGTGGCCCTGCGTCACACGCAGGGTCACCGCCAGGAGGCCGCGAAGCTGCTCGGCTGGGGCCGCAACACGCTCACGCGTAAGTTGAAGGAGCTTGGGCTCGACGATATCGACGAGCGCGAGTAGCACCCGCCGGCCACGCGCTCGGCTGTATTACGTCTCGACGCCCCTGAACTCCGGGCGCCAGCGCGCCAGCACGCTGACCAGCGGCAGGCGCTCGAGCCACCGCAGCAGTCCGTGCTGCTCGATCCACTGCGCATACATACAGTAGACCGGATCGAGCGCGAGGTGCCGTTCCTCGGTCTTGGCGCGCAGATAGTAGATGCAATTGAGCAGCAGCAGCAGCAGGCAGCGGCGGATCGTCTCCGTCAGCCCGGTGCTGATCATGAAGGGCATCGAGATCATCCACCACGAGAGATTCTTGGCGAGATAGGCCGGGTGCTTGGTGTATCGATAGGGTCCGCTCGTGATGATGCCGCGGTGCGTGAGGTTGGAGAAGCGTCCGCCGAACGCGATGGTCGCCCAGACGTAGATCACGACCAGTGCGAGGATCATCGATCCCCATAGAACGTAGGCCCATGGTACTGCGTGCAGCCATTCGCCCCACGCGTGGCCGCTATCGTAGGCCAGGTATTGGCCGCCGATGACGGACCAGAACGGCTGGTAGCACACCAGCGCGACGGCCCAGCCCAGCATCGTCGGCTCGGTCGAGCGGATGTGGGTGTCGGTCAGCCGCAACGACATCAGGTAGGTCATCGAGACCAGGCCGACGTCGATGAAATAAAGCGTGAAATATGCCCAGTCGTAGATGCCGCCGAAGCCATGCAGACGCGTCAGGTCGTAGTGCAGCAGCTGGTTCAGGTTGTCGCAGAAGTACGTGAACATCAGCGGCAGGAAGTAGCCCTTGACGAGCCAGCCGAGGAGGTGCTGGCCGACGACATGCGCCGACAGCCCTGGCCAGCGCAGCAGCAGGGCCCGGCCAAACTGCCAGAGCGCATCCTCCGGCGCCGCGAGCCGTCGGTCCACCCAGTACAAGTAGGGCAGCGCCAGCAGCCCCCAGGCAGGCAGCAGCACGCGCAGCGCGGTCCAGTAATGTGCGTAGAATCCAGGACTGGCGCGGTACTCCGGGAATATCCAGTACAGCAACCCGACGAAGCCGATGCTGCCCGCCAGACCGACCAGCTTGGTGAGCACGCGCGGCCAGCGGGAGCCGGCGCGCGGCGCCGCTTCCGGTCCCACCAGCGCGCGTCGATAGATATGGCGCCAGAGAAGATCGGGCACGAAGATGCCGAGCGCCGTGCATGCCATCACTGTCAGCGCCATGTAGGCGATGTCGGTCCAGGGGCTCCAGAAGTTCAGAGCCGTGACGGCGAGCAGCATCGTCACCACACCGCACCAGGCGACCCCGGTGTGCGTCGCGGATTCAGGCAGCTCCCGCAGCGCGGGCATCGGCGCCTAGGGCGCGACGGCGCGCCCGATCCCGCACGGCGCCGCAGGTGCGCCATTGAGGGTGCCGACCAGCTGCGACACGGAATCCAGTCCCTGCTCCTCGAGATAGCGCGCGATTCCCTGGTTCACGCTGCGGCAGACCAGCGGATCGTAGAACAGCGCCGTGCCGATGCCGACCGCCGTCGCGCCCGCGATCAGGAACTCGAGCGCGTCGTTGGCGCTGGTGATCCCGCCCTGACCAATGATCGGGATGCCGTGCGGGCCGGCGACCTCATGGACCTCGCGCACCTTCAGCAGCGCAATCGGCTTGATGGCGGGCCCCGACAGGCCACCCTGACCATTGCCGAGCACCGCACGACGCGACGCGATGTCGACCGACATGCCGGTCACCGTATTGATCACGGCGAATCCGTCGGTGCCGGCCTCGATGCAGGCGCGCGCGTTCGCCCGGATATCGGTCTGGTTCGGCGACAGCTTCGTGATCAGGGGCTTGGCCGTGACCCGGCGACAGGCCGCGACCACGCGACCCGACATCTCCGGCACGTTGCCGAACTGCACGCCCCCCTCCTTGATGTTGGGGCACGAGATGTTGATCTCGATCGCGTCGATCGGGCTGTCCTCGAAGCGACGCGTGACCTCCACGTACTCCTCGATGGTGGAGCCGCAGACATTGGCGATGAAGCGCGTTTCGCTGAAATCCAGTGTCGGCAGAATTGCGCGTACCACGTGATCGACGCCTGGATTCTGCAGGCCGATCGCGTTGAGCATGCCGTCCGGAGTTTCGCAGACGCGGTGCGGGGGGTTGCCCAGCCGGGCCGCGCCGGTCGTGCCCTTGAGCACGATGGCGCCGGCGTCGCGATTGCTGAAGCCCTCCACGCGCGTGTACTCCTCGCCGAACCCGACGCAGCCGGATAGCAGCACGATCGGACTGTCGAGCGTCAGGCCGCACAGCCGCGTTGCCAGGGAGGCTGGCAGCCGGCGCGCGCCCGCCGTCACGGGCGGCAGCGGCGATGAGAGGGAAGCGGCGCTCATGCTTCGATTATGGCTTAGGCTAGGCTTGTGTTTCACGTGATACTGCTCGAGCCGGAAATCCCGCCGAATACCGGCAACATCATCCGCCTGTGCGCGAATGCGGGCTGCACACTGCACCTGGTGGAGCCGCTTGGATTCTCGCTCGACGGGCGCTCGGTGCGCCGCGCCGGACTGGACTATGCCGAGCTGGCGACGCTGCGCACCCATACGAGCCTTGCAACCTGCCTCGCGCAGCTGCCGGGCATGCGACTGCATGCGATCGACACCGGTCTCACCCGCCGGTACGACGAGGCGGTCTTCCGGCCAGGTGACGGCCTGCTGTTCGGTCCGGAGACGCGTGGCCTGCCGGCGCCCGTGCTGGCACTGATCGCCCCCGAGCGCCGGGTGTCGATACCGATGCAGCCGGGAAATCGCAGCCTCAATCTGTCGAACGCCGTGGCGGTCGTGGTGTACGAGGCATGGCGTCAAAACGGATTCCGCACGTCGGATGCGCTCAGTCGAACTCCGGTTTGATCGGGCGCATCATCAGGCCCCGTACCACCTGCTCCGCCGGTAATCCCTCGTACAGCACGCCGTAGATGCCCTCCGCAATCGGCATCACGACGCCCTTGCGCGCAGCCACGCGGTGCAGGGCGCGGGCGGCCTGGTGGCCTTCGACGACCTGTCCGATATCGCGCAGCGCCTGCTCGACGCTCGCGCCCTGCGCCAGGGCGAGCCCGAAGCGCCGGTTGCGCGAGTGATCGTCGGTACAGGTCAGTACGAGATCGCCGAGGCCGGCGAGGCCCATGAAGGTCTCGCGTCTGGCGCCGAGCGCGACTCCGAGGCGCGTCATCTCGACCAGGCCGCGTGTGATCAGCGCGATGCGTGTATTCGCGCCGAAGCCGAGCCCATCGCTGAGCCCGGTACCGATCGCCAGCACGTTCTTGACTGCGCCACCGACCTCGACGCCGGTGATGTCAGTCGAGGTATAGGCGCGAAAGCTCGAGGACGACAGGTCGTGTGCGAGCCGCTCGGCATACTCCGCATCCGGCGAGGCAATGGTCATCGCGGTCGGCAGCCCGGCCCCGACTTCGAGCGCAAAGGTCGGACCGGAAAGCACCGCGATCGAGCGACCGGAACCGAGCACCTGATGAGCGACCTCGTTGGGCAGCAGCCCGGTATCGAGCTCGAAGCCCTTCGTGGCCCAGCACAGCCGGAGCTGCGGGGCCACCAGCGGGGCGAGCTCGCACAGCAGCTCGCGAAACGCCGAGCTCGGCACGGCCACCAGCACGTCCTGGACGCCCTCGATTGCCGCGGCGAGGTCCGCTACGACGTGCAGGCTATCCGGGAATACGGCTTCGGGCAGATAGCGCTGATTGCGGCGCTCCCGCGACATCGTAGCGACGTGCGCGGCTCCGCGACCCCAGAGGCGCGCCGGACGCCCGGCACGCGTGAACTGGATCGCGAGCGCCGTGCCCCAGGAGCCCGCCCCGAGTACCGCAATGTCGGCGCGTTCCGATGCCCTGGACGCCACGGAGTGCTGCGGGGCCGTACGGCCCCTAGTTCCTGGTGGCCGTGGCCGCTTCGCCCGCCGAGTTCCCGTATAGCGCGTCGAAATTCACCGGCGGCAGCAGCAATTGTGGAAATCCGCCCTGCCCCACCAGGTGCGAGACGACAGCTCGTGCATACGGGAACAGCACGGTCGGGCAGATGCTGCTCACCGCGCGCTTGTATTCCTCGGCTCCGAGATTCTGGATCAGGAATGCCCCGGCCTGCTTGACCTCGACCAGGAACAGGGTCTGCTCGCCCTGCTTCGCCGACACCGTCACCGTGAGTACCACTTCACGCACGTCGCCATTGATCGGCTGCACGCTGGTATTGAGATCCAGCGAGATCTGGGGATTCCACTCGCCATTGGCGCGCGGCCCCTGGGGCGCCTCGAAGGAACAGTCCTTGAGATACACGGCCTGCAGGGCCAGAGCGGCGAGCGGTGCCGCGGCTGCGCCGGCATCGGGAGTGGCTTCGTTCGACATAATGGGATCAACCTCGGTCGTTTTGGATCAATGAGTCGCGCATCGTACCGCCGGCGCGTTGCAACTCAGTGCCGTGCCAGCAGCACATCGAGTCCGCCCGCCGCATCGAGGGCATGCAGCTCATCACAGCCGCCGACATGGTGCTCGCCAATGAAGATCTGCGGCACCGTGCGCCGTCCGCTGCGCCGGATCATCTCCGCGCGCTGTGACGGTTCCACGTCGATATCGATTTCCCGCAATACCACGCCCTTGGAGGCCAGCAATTCGCGGGCACGCGCGCAGTACGGGCACCAGGAAGTCGTGTACATCAGTACCTGCTCGGCGGTCATGGCGCGCTGCTCGCTCACTCGCGCGTGAGTGGCAGGTTCTCGGCGCGCCAGGCACTCAGACCGCCACGCAGGTTGAAGACTTTCGTGAAGCCCTGTGCCGCCAGCTTGCGCACGGTCGCGGCGGCGGTATGGCCCCGGTCGCAGTAGACGACCAGCGCACGCTCCTTGTACTTCTTGAGCGCATCGGACGCTTCGCCGATGCGGCCCGGGTCGAAGTGCCGAGCGCCGCTGATGTGGCCGGCGGCGTACTCCGGCTCGGCCCGCAGGTCGAGCACCGTCGCTCCCTGGTTCATCAGCCGGATCACGTCCTGCGGCGATACCGCCCCGGCGCTGCCGGCCTGCTCGCGCAGCTCGTACGCGAGCACGGCTAGCGCCGCCACCGCCGCGAAGGCGGCCAGCCACGGATGGTGGGTGCAGTATTCGAGCAGTCGATCCATCGCGTACCCTAAAGGTTCACTCGGCAGGCGGAGCCGATCATTATAGCGATTGGTCACCGTGCAGATTTGAGGATTAATCAGCTCTGAGTACCGCGAAGCTCAACATGAAGCGTGCGGCTGGCGCCGGCGCAGTGCTGCTGTGCGCCGTGGCGGGTCTGTGGACCTCCGAGCTTTTCGCTGCGTCGCGGCAACAGACTTCGGCCCAGCTCAGCAGCCTGCGCACCAGGATCGAGGCCATGACGCGGGAAATCAGCCGCGACGCGCTGGAGCGCGACCGGCTGTCCGCAACGCTGCGCGCGGCCGAGCAGTCGCTCGGCGAGGCCCGCGAGCAGTATGACCGCACCGCGATCGAGATCGCCACGCGCAGCTCCCGCCGTACCGCGCTCACCCAGCAGCGCGCCTCCGAGCAGCAGGCGATCGATGCGCAGCGCGCGGCGCTTGCAGGCCAGCTGCGGGCCGCCTATCTGATCGGGCGCCAGGAGCCCCTCAAGCTGCTGCTCGAGGCACGGGATCCGCAAAATAGCGCGCGCCTGTTTGCCTACTATGGCTACTTCGGTCGCGCGCGCGCGCAGCAGATCGCGGCCATCCAGCAGCACGTGCAGCAGCTCGATGCGCTCGACACCCAGCTCGCGCAGCAGCAGCAGCAGCTCGGTGAGCTCGAAGCCGAGCAGCAGCAGCAGCTGCATCGCCTCGAGGGACTGCGGGATGACCGCCGACGCGTGCTCGCAAGCCTCGAATCCCAGGCGCAGACGCGCGAGGCGAGCCTGGCGCGGCTTCGGACCCAGCAGTCGGACCTCGAGCGACTGCTGCGGCGGCTCAACCGCTCGCTGCCGGAAGTCGCCCCGCCGGACGTATCGACAGCCTTCGGACGACTGCGCGGGCAGCTGGACTGGCCCGTGGCCGGCGTACTGGCCGCCGAATTCGGCCAAACCCGCGCCAGCGGCATCCGCTGGGACGGTATTCTGGTGTCGACCGCCCGTGATGCGCCCGTGCGGGCCATCACGGCCGGCCGTGTCGTCTACGCGGACTGGTTGCCGGGCCTCGGTCTGCTCGCGATCCTGGATCACGGGGAGGGGTACTTGAGCCTCTATGCCCACAACGACCGGCTGTTCAAATCTGCGGGCGAGTCGGTAGCGGCCGGCGAGATGATCGCGGCAGCCGGGGACACCGGCGGGCGCCCGAACCCGGAACTCTATTTCGAGATCCGGCACAACGGCCGGCCGCTGGACCCGCGGCCCTGGTTCCGCGAGCAGCGGCCGAGTGCTGCATCGCCGGTGGCCGTCGACGCACGCTGATCGGGCCGGAGCGGCGCCGATCTTCTCCAAAAGGCGACGTCCGTCAAGGAACGTCGCTCCGCAATGCGCGACCCTGACGCTCCGAAACGACAGCAAGTCAGCATGAGTAAAACCGCACCTGAGCGCCGCAGCGTCGCCTCGTGGTCGTCGCTGGAGCCATACGCCCAGCTGCTGCGGGCGCTGCTGCCTCGGCTCACCAACCTCGCGGTGTTCAATGCGCGCGGCGAGCTGCATTGGGCCGGTGAGATGGCCATCGGGTCTGACCTGTCCCAGGCCGTCATCAGCTCGCTGGAGGCGGCGGCGCGCACGGCCGACAGCCACGGGGAAACCTGCTCCGTGGCCGGCGAGCCCGCGTACCTGTTCTGGCTGCGCCGCGACGACGAACCGGGAGAGCTCAAGCCTTTTGCGCTGGTCGCGATCGTCTGCCGCTCCGCGGACGGCGAGCAGCGCACGTTCTCCTTCGTGCAGTCCCTGGTGCGGCCGGCGATCGAATGCCTGCGCCGCGAGCTGCTCGCACGCGACGAGATCCTGAACCTGCACAGCTCGCTGATCGAGCAGGACAACGATCTCGAGATGCTGCTGTCGGTCTCCGGCAGCACGGCGGACGCGAAGCCGGAGAGCGCGACCGACCTGAAGGCGCTGGTCGTGAGTGCCACCGCGCACCTGAAGGTCGGCATGGCCGCCCTGATCATTCCCGAGAAGGGCATCGCGCTGGTGCATACGGCCCCGAATTCCACGCTGGACAACGCGCTGCTGGCGCGCGCTCACCGGCACCTGCTGTCGATGGCCCAGGTGCGCCGCAAGGCAGCCATCGTCAACAAGCTGGTGCTGCAGGTCGGGCCGGACCCGGTGAACTATCGCGTGCTGGCATGCCCGATCCCGCGTTCCGACGGTCGCTGCATGGGAGTGCTGGCGCTGTTCCGGGCGGACACGGCTCCCGAATTCACGCCGCACCATGCGCGCCTGACAGAGCTGCTCGCGCGCCGCGTCGCCTCGATCATCGCCCATAGCTACGACGCGCTGACCGGGCTGCTGACGCGCCCCGCGTTCGAGGAGCGCGTACGTGCCGTGCTCGAGGAGCGCGAGAGCACTCAGAGCTGGTGGAGCGCGTTGTCCATCGACATCAACCGCCTGCATGTGATCAACGAGAATTTCGGCATGCACATGGGCGATCGGGTAATCGGCCTGCTCGGCGAACTGATCCGCGAGCGCATTCCGCCGCGTGCGCTCGCCGCCCGCATCTCGGGCGACCGGTTCGCGATCCTGCTGCCGGCCGGCTTGGGAGATGCCGCGAAATTCGCCGAGTCGCTGCGCATCGGCGCCGAATCGGTCGGTGCCGGCATCGGCGACGGCAAGATGCCGGTCTCGATCAGCATCGGGGTATCGTCAGTCGAGCCGCGCTCAAAGGAATTCGTGCATGCGTTCGCGGCGGCCGAGACGGCCTGCAAGGCCGCGAACGATCGTGGCCGCAACCGCGTCGAGGTCTACCAGGAAGCCGACGAAAGCATCGTGCGGCGATTCACCGACATCAATCTGGTCAGCGATCTGCGCAGCGCGATCACGGAGAACCGCCTGCATCTGAATGCGCAGATGATCGTGCCGCTGGGCGGACACAACGGCGCACCGCATTTCGAGATCCTGCTGCGGATGCTGGCCGAGAACGGCGAGATCGTCGGGCCCGATCACTTCATGTCGGCGGCCAACCGCTACCAGCTCATGCCCACCATCGACCGCTGGGTCATCGGGCATGCGATCGAGATGCTGCAGCCCCATGCGGAGCTGCTGCGTCAGAGCTCGATCGTGTTCACGATCAACTTCTCGGGGCAGTCGCTGCAGGACGCGGAGTTCACCGAGCACGTGGCACGCCTGATAGAAGAGAGCGGATTGCCGCCATCCTCGCTGTGCTTCGAGCTGACCGAGAGCGCTGCGATCGGCAACCTTGTCCGGGCCGAGGCACTGATGCGCCGGCTGCGCAAGCTGGGCTGCAACATAGCGCTCGACGACTTCGGTACCGGCCTGAGTTCGCTCGCCTATCTGCGCACCCTGCCGATAGGGATGCTCAAGATCGACGGCAGCTTCGTGCGCGACGTGCTCAAGGATCCGCGCGCCGAATCCATGGTGCAGGCCATCGCCCAGCTCGCGCACGCGATGTCGCTGACGACCGTCGCGGAATACATCGAGACCGAGGAAATCCGCACGCGGATCACGGCTCTCGGCGTCGACTACGGCCAGGGCTTCGCGATCGCCAGGCCGGTGCCGCTGATCGATCTGCTGGCCGAGCTGCCGCTGTACGCGGCGGCCTCGAGTCCGAGTGGTGTGTGGCCCGAAGAAGGGGCCACGGATCCGGCCGAAGAGCAGGCGCGCGCGGGCTAGATCTACTGGCGCGAGTCGGCCGGTCCGGTCACGACTTTGGCGCCGGCCGGACACCCCTGTAGTATTCAACGCATGGCCAAACCTTCCCGGCTGATGCTCGCCATGGCGCTCGGAGTGCTGATCGGCCTGTCGCTGTCGGTGGCCGACCGCGTGCTCGCCGAGCGCGCTGCGACGCCGGTGCCGGCCGGAGGCGGCGCGCACGGCCGTCACGTGGAACCCCTGCCCTGGAGCGATGCGCAGCTGCTCGCCGAGGTAATGCAGCGCGTGCGCGAGAACTACGTCGACCCGGTCGACGATCACGTGCTGATGCAGAACGCGATCCGCGGCATGGTCGAGGGACTCGATGAGCACTCGAGCTTCCTGAGTCCCGATGAATTCGACGAGATGAAGGTCAATACCACGGGCAGCTACGCCGGCATCGGCGTCGAAGTCGCGGCCGGCAAGGAAGGCGTGAGTATCGTGCGCCGCATGCCTGGTTCGCCGGCGGCCCGTGCCGGGATCATGACTGGGGACGTGATCGTCCGGATCGACGATCAGGCGGTGGATGCGGCCAATGTCGACGCGGCGATCTCGCGCATGCGCGGCCCGGAAGGCAGTGTGCTGCGATTGGCGGTGCGACGCGAAGGTTCCGTGGGGCTGCTCGAGTTCAAGGTCAAGCGTGCCCAGATGCAACTGCACAGCGTGGCCGCAGAGCTGCTCGCTACCGGCTATGGCTATCTGCGCATCACGAGCTTCACGGAGACCACGGCCACGGAGCTCGAGCAGTCCGTCGACCAGCTCGAGCATGCAGAACCCGAACGGCTGAAGGGATTCGTGATCGACCTGCGCAACAACCCGGGCGGCGTGCTCGACGCCGCGGTGCAGATCGCAGACGATTTCCTCGACCACGGTACGATCGTGAGTGCCGATGGGCGTACGGCCGCCGCCAGGTTCAGGATGGAGGCGATGCCTGGAGACATCACCGCGGGCGCAAGCCTGGTGGTACTCGTGAACGGTGGATCCGCGTCGGCCTCGGAGATCCTCGCCGCGGCCCTGCACGACAACGCGCGCGCGACGCTGGTCGGCCGGCGCACCTACGGCAAGGGATCGGTGCAGACCATCATGCCGCTCGAGGGTGACCAGGCGCTCAAGATCACGACGTCGCGCTATTTCACGCCTTCGGGCGCCTCGATCAACGGTGTCGGCATCGAGCCGGACGTGCTGCTCGACGGTCCCGAGCAGCCGCCGGCGCAGATGGACGAGACCGAAACGGCCGCAGCGCCGACGTTGGCACAGCGCGACGTGCAAGTCGCCCGCGCGCTGCAGGCGCTGTCGGCACATCCGGGGGCGCTCGCGACGCGCGCCGCCGGCCAGGCCCGCGCACAGTGATCCTGGACTTCATGCTGCATCTCGACCGCCACCTGGTCGAGCTGGTGACGCGCTACGATGCCTGGATCTACGCGATGCTGTTCGCGATCATTTTCGCCGAGACGGGACTGGTGGTCACGCCGTTCCTGCCGGGGGATTCGCTGCTGTTCGGCTTCGGCGCGCTCGCTGCCGTGGGCGGCAGCGGCAAGCTCCCGCTAGGCGGCGTGTACGCGCTGCTGGTCCTGGCCGCCGTCGCCGGTAACACACTGAACTATGCATTGGGCCGCTCGCTCGGGCAGCGGGCTTTCAATGGACGCAACCGCTACTTCCGGCTCGAATACCTGCGGCGCACAGAAGCGTATTTCGAGCGTCACGGAGGCATCACGGTGCTGCTCTCGCGTTTCACGCCGATCGTCCGCACCTTCACGCCGTTCGTCGCCGGCATCGGCCATATGCCGTACCTGCGCTTCCAGGCCTTCAATTTCGGCGGTGCGCTGCTGTGGGTTGCACTGTTCCTGCTCGGTGGCTACGCGTTTGGCAACCTGCCATGGGTCAAGCAGAACTTCGGACTCGTGACCCTCATGGTGGTCGCAGCGTCTTTGCTGCCCCTGCTGGCGGTCGCACTGCGCGAGCGCAATACGCGCAAGGACTAGAGACATGGCAGACCGCACCCGCGGCTACGCGCACCGTATCGACATCCGCGTCGATATCGACACCGTCTGGCGCTCGCTGATCGAGCCTGCGCTGCTCGCGCGCTGGTATACGCCGGCCACGCGCGTGGATGCGCGCGAGGGCGGCAGCTTCTGGTCGCGCCCGGATCAGGACCTGAGCCGCGAGGCGCATATCGACGTGTTCGCCCCACCGCGCCGGCTGCGCCTGATCTACCTGCCGGTACCGGAGCTGTCGGCGGAGGAGGCGGTCATCGTCGATGATTTCCTGCTCGATCGCGACGAGCTCACGGCGCGGGAGCCAACGGCCGGCCCGGTCACGGTGCTGCGGCTGCTCGGATCCGGCATTCCGGAGAGCCAGAACTGGGACGCGATGTACCTGCGTCTGCGAGGTGGCTGGGAGCGCGCGTTGCGGCGGCTCAAGGTCATGCTCGAGCCCTCGGCTGCCGCGGCTGCACGCTCGCGGCAGCTCTAGGCGCAGGCTCAAGGCGAGTCGCGCACGATGGACCCGGCGCAGCATTCCATGCCCGCCCGCCGCGAGCTGAGCTGGCGTGGCCTCGCGCTCGGGATCGGGATCACACTGGTCTTCACCGCGGCCAATGCCTACTTCGGTCTGAAGGCGGGACTGACTTTCGCGACCTCCATACCCGCCGCCGTGATCTCGATGGCGATACTTCGCGGATTCGCCGGATCGACGATCCAGGAGAACAACATCGTGCAGACGGTGGCCTCGGCCGCCGGCACGCTGTCTTCGATCATCTTCGTATTGCCCGGGCTGATCATGATCGGATGGTGGAGCGGGTTCCCGTATGCGTTCAGCTTCACGATCTGCGCCGTCGGCGGAGTACTTGGTGTCATGTACTCGATCCCGCTGCGCCGTGCACTCGTCACGGAGTCCGACCTGCCGTATCCGGAAGGCGTCGCCTGCGCCGAGGTGCTCAAGGTCGGTGCCCACGCCGGGCAGCAATCCTCATCTGCTGACCTCGCGGCGAGCCACGCTGGCCTGCGGGCGATCGTCATAGGCAGCGTGGTGTCGGCCGCATTTGCTGCGGTAGTCGCGACACAGCTGTTTGCCGGCGACGTCGTGCGTTACTTTCGCGTCGGGACGCGCGGGGCCGTTTCGGGCTTCGATTTCAGCCTTTCGTTCGCCCTCTTCGCCGTCGGACATCTGGTCGGCCTGGCGGTCGGGATCGCAATGCTGGTGGGTGCGCTGATCGGCTGGGCCGGAGCCGTGCCGTGGCTGACCTCGATGCACCCGGGGAGCGGCGCGGCCGCGCAGGCCGCACAGGCGGTTTGGAGCCATCAGGTGCGCTTCCTCGGCGCCGGCGCGATCGGTACCGCCGCCGTCTGGACGCTGCTCAAACTGGTGCGGCCGGTGCTGGGAGGGCTGCGCTCGGCGATGCTGGCCGCGAGGCTGCGAAGCGCCGGCCAGGCCGGCTCGCTGCCGCGCACGGAACGCGATATCCCAATCGGACTGGTCGGCCTCGTGACGCTAGCGTGCCTGGTCCCGATCGGATGGCTGTTCGGCGCATTCAGCACTCAGAGCGGTCTCGGCGAGCAGGCGCCGCTGCTGGTCGCGGGTGGAATCGTGTACGTCGTGCTGATGAGTTTCTTCGTGGCGACGGTCTGCGGTTACATGGCGGGACTGATCGGTTCCTCCAACAGTCCGCTCTCCGGCATCGGCATCCTGGTCGTGATCGGCGTCGCGCTGCTGCTGGTGTTTGCCATCAAGCCGGTGCTGCCTGCAGCGGCCGCACCGGCGCTGGTCGCGTTCGCCCTGCTGGTCACCGCGGTCGTATTCGCGGCGGCGACGATCTCCAATGACAACCTGCAGGACCTGAAGACCGGGCAGCTCGTGGATGCGACGCCGTGGCGGCAGCAGGTCGCGCTGGTCGTCGGCGTGGTGGCGGGAGCTGCCGTCATCCCGCCGATCCTCGATCTGCTGAACCACGCCTACGGCTTCGCCGGGGCTCCCGGCGTGGATCCGGCGCGTGCGCTGCCGGCGCCTCAGGCGGCGCTGATTTCGGCACTCGCACAGGGCGTGATCCAGGGCAACCTGAACTGGAACCTGATTGGCGCCGGAGCGCTGATTGGTGCCGGCGTCATCGTGATCGACGAACTGCTGCGCCGCAGTTCGCGGCTGCACCTGCCACCGCTGGCCGTAGGGCTCGGCATCTATCTGCCGACTTCGACGACGCTGATGATCACAGTCGGTGCGATCGCGGGCTGGGCGTTCGAGCGGCGCGCAGCAGCGACACCGAATCCCGCGGCCACGCGCCAGCTCGGTGTGCTGCTGGCCTCCGGGCTGATCGTCGGCGAGAGCCTGATCGGCGTGCTGCTCGCTGCAGTCGTCGTGTTCTCTGGAAACGCCGTGCCGCTCGCGCTGGTCGGGGACAGTTTCGCGAATGCCGCGGTCTGGATCGGAGGATTCGTGTTCGTCGCGGCACTGGCTGCACTCTACGCCTGGCTGCTAGGTGGCCGCGGGCCGCAAGCTAGCGGGCCGGCTGCATCCAGCGGCGCATGAGCGGCAGGCTGAGTGCGAGCCCGGCCGCACACAGCGTCCCGAACCAGACGAGGTGCATGAATTCCCCCGGCATCGCCTCGCGATGTGCCGGATCGAAATTGCCGGCAATCCGGCTCGCGAGCAGGTTGCCGAGCGACAGGCTCACGAACCAGAGTCCGAGGCCCTGGCCCACGTAGCGATCCGGCACGAGCCGGGTCGTGGCGCTCATGCCCACGGGACTTAGGGCCAGCTCACCCCAGGTATGCAGCAGGTACGTGGCCGCCAGCCACCCGATGCCGACCTGGTGACCGGCAGCGACCAGCCGGGCCGCCGCCGCCATCACCAGGAATCCGGCGGCGATGCCGAGCAGTCCGAGCATGAACTTGACCGGCGTCGATGGGTCCATGCCACGTCGCGCGAGACCTACCCACAGCATCCCGAACAGCGGGCCGAAGGCCACGATATAGATCGGGTTCAGGGACTGGAACGCACTGGCCGGAAGCGTAAGACCCAACCAGTGCAGGTCCGTATAGCGCGCAGCGAACAGGTTCAGCGACGAGCCCGCCTGCTCGTCGCCGGCCCAGAACAGGGTCGAGGCGGTGAACAGCACGAGCAGCGCGAGTATGCGGGCGCGCGCGCGCCGATCCAGTCCCGCGCCGAACAGCAGGTATGCGAAGTAACCGACTGCAACGATAAGAATGCCCGAGGTGGCTAACACCTGCAGCTGCACGGCCGCTACGCGCAGCAGCCCGCTCGCGATCAGCAGTCCCACCATTGACGCCAGTAGCGCTGCACCCGGCAGCAGCAGCCGGCCTGCCAACCCCGGTTCCGCTTGCGCCGGCCGCGCCCCGGCACTCCCCAGCAGTGGCCTCCACCACAGAAACTGCAGCAAGCCGGCCGCCATGCCGAGCGCGGCCGTCAGGAATCCGTAGGGCCACCCGTAGCGTTGCGCGACGAATCCGGCGATGAGCGGCCCGAGCGTCGCGCCGATGTTGATGCCAACGTAATAGATCGTGAATCCGGCATCGCGAGCCGCACCGCCTTGCGGGTACAGCTGGGCCACGAGCGCGCTCGCGTTCGGTTTGAGCAGCCCGGTGCCGAGCACGATCAGGAACAGGCCGGTGAAGAACAGGGAACTGGTGGGCGACAGCCAGAGCAGCACATGGCCGCAGGTGATCAGCGCTCCGCCCGCCAGCACCGCGCGCTGGCTGCCGATCAGCCGGTCCGCGATCCAGCCTCCCGGGAGCGCTGCGATGTAGGTCGCCCCGACATACAGCCCGTAGATTGCACTCGCAGTGCGGTCATCGAGTCCCAGTCCGCCATGCGCGACGCCGTCCACGAGGAACAGCACCAGCAGCGCGCGCATCCCGTAGAAGCTGAGGCGCTCCCACATCTCGGTGAAGAACAGCGTGGCGAGGCCTGCCGGATGGCCCAAGAAAGCAGGCCCGGGCGCACCTGCGCCCGCGGTCGCGGACCTCACGCCGAGCTCTGTTCGCTTGCGGGCTCCGGGGCGCGACCGCGCACCAGTACCGCGGCGAAGAGGATGCCGCCCTCATAGAGAAGGTACATCGGCACCGCCATCGAGGTCTGGGACATCACGTCCGGCGGGGTCAGGATGGCCGCGATGATGAATACCAGGATCAGCACGTAACCGCGTGACGCGCGCAGCTTCTGCAGCGACATGAGATTGGTCAGCACGAGCAGTACCACTGCCACCGGGGTCTCGAATGCGACGCCGAATGCCACGAACAGGGTCAATGCGAACTGGATGTAGTTGTTGACGTCCGCCATCAGCTGCACGTTGTGAGGTGTCGTCGCAACGAAAAATCGGAACACCATCGGGAACACGAAGAAGTATGAGAACGCGACGCCGACGTAAAACAGCAGGATGGCGGTGACCAGCAGCGGGACCGCGAAGCGCTTTTCCTTGCGGTACAGTCCGGGGGCGACGAACGACCAGATCTGGAACAGCACGTACGGCATCGCGATCAGCAGGCCGGCGGCGAACGCCAGCTTGAGCGGTGCGGTGAAGGTGGCCGTCACCGTGGTTGCAATCAGCTTCTGGCCCGGTGGCAGCTTCGACACCAGCGGCGTCGAGAGGAAATCGAACAGCGCGTTCGAGTAGTAGGCGCAGGGAATGAAGGCGATCAGCACCGCCACGAACGAGCGCAGCAGGCGGTCCCGCAGCTCCAGCAGATGCGAGATCAGCGTGCCTTCGGGCAGCGGATCATGCTCCTCGCTCATGCGGTTCCGCCGGCAGCGGAGCCGGGTGATCGTGGGGTTCGGGGGCCGGCGGCCACACATCCGTTCCGGCCGCGCCGTGCGCAAACGTCATCGCGTGTAACGCCGGCTCCGATGCCGGTGTGGCAGAACTCGGCGTGGTCCCTATGGGTAGCGCGACTGCCGGTTGCGACGCCTCCGGCCCACCCACGACCTGCGACGCCGTTGCCGGCTCCGCTGCCGCTACCGGCTCCGCTGCCGCTGCCGCTACCGGCTCCGCTGCCGCTACCGGCTCCGCTGCCGCTGGGGCAGCCGCTGCTGCTGGGGCAGCCGTTGCTGCTGGGGCAGCCGTTGCTGCCGCGGCCGGCGCCGGTGGGTTGGAACGGGTATCGGTTGCGCGCTTGATTTCGTTCGCTTCCTGTTCCAGCTGCTCCCGGAACTGGCGCGCCATCACGCGTGCGCGGCCCACCCACTTGCCGATCGTCTGGACGACCTGCGGCAGCTTCGCCGGTCCCAGTACGACGAGCGCAATCAGGGAGATCAGGGCGATTTCGGAAAAATCGACTCCGAACATGGGGCGCCGCGGATCCGCAGGAACCGTCAGGCGTGCGGAGCCGCACTCTTGCTTTCGGCCGCAGCCGCGGCCGGCGCCTTGGCAGCGACCTCGGGAAACTCGGCGTCCTTGCCGGCCGGACCCTCGATCTGCCGGGCTTGCTCCTCAGTCTCGCCGTCGCTCATCGCTTTCTTGAATCCGCGCACAGCCGAGCCGAGGTCCGAACCGAGGGTGCGCAGCTTTTTGGTGCCGAACACGAGCAGCACGATGATCACGATCATCAACAGGTGTTTGGGACTGAACAGATCCATGGACTGCTCCATTAAAGTGGACAGCACCCGGTAGGCGCCCACACCAGCCATGATAGGCTATTTGGCGGCGCACAAGTAACTGTCCAGCCTCAAGGAATCAGGCCTGCTTCACGGATCCCGCTGACTGCAGCCAGAAAGTGACCGGACCGTCGTTGATCAGGGACACCTGCATATGGGCGCCAAAGCGCCCGCTGGCTACCCGTCCGTAAATCGCGTGCGCGCGCTGCAGCAGTTGGCCGTACAGGGCTGCCGCCTCAGCAGGGGCGGCTGCGCGGCTGAAGCCCGGCCGGTTGCCGTGTCCGGTCTCGGCCGCGAGGGTGAATTGCGGTACGAGCAGCAGTCCGCCCTGCACGTCGCGCAGCGACAGGTTCATGCGCCCGGCTGCGTCGGGGAACACGCGGTAGTCGAGCACCCGCTGCAGCAGCCGTTCTGCATGGGCCGTATCGTCACCGCGGACCATGCCGATCAGCGCGAGCAACCCGGGACCGATCTCGCCGATCAGCTCGTCTCCGACGCGTACGCTGGCGCCGCTGACCCGCTGGATCAGCGCAATCATGGAGTGGCAAAAGCGCTTTGCAGACCGTACACTTTCCAGGCTCATCTGGCCCCTGGTCGGGGGCGCATTATTCAACAGTTCAGGCCGGAGTCGGTATGACATTCAGGCGTGTTTTGGCCCTGCAATTGGCGTTGATCGGCTGCACGTTCGGCGCCAGCACCGTGGCGCATGCGGCCGGCGATGCGGCGCGCGGCAAGGAACTTGCGTACACCTGCCTCGGCTGTCATGGCATCGAGGACTACAAGAACGTCTATCCGACCTACAGCGTGCCCAAGCTGCTGGGCCAGCACCCCGAGTACATCGTCGCGGCGCTCAAGGAATACAAGAGCGGCGAGCGATCCCACGGCACGATGCACGTCCAGGCGTCCTCGCTCTCGGACCAGGACATGCAGGATGTCGCGGCCTATTTCAGCAGCCTTCCGCTCCCGGCCACGTCGGCGCCGGTCGGTACGGCCCCGGCGCGCGTCGCGCAGCTGTGCGTCTCCTGCCACGGCGCGAATGGCGTCGGCATCACGGGCGACTACCCGACGCTGGCCGGTCAGCATGATGACTACATCGCGCGCGCGCTGGTCGAATACCAGAAGGGCGATCGCAAGAATCCAATCATGCCGAACTTCGTCAATGGCATCACTGGCGCCGAGATCCAGGAAATCGCCGATTACTACTCGCACCAGATGCCCGCGCTGCAGACGGTCACGCGCCGCGTGACGATGCTCTCAGCGCAGTAGCTGCGACAGGAAGTCCGCGATCGCGCCCTCGCAGGCGACGCGATCGGCTCGCCGCATCCCCGCCGACCCGTTGGCCCTGTAGGCCAGGTAGCGAGCGCTCGTGCCGGCGGAGCGCAGCCGGAACGCGAATATCCCGAACGGGTCATTGGGCACCGCGACGGCGCTGTCCGCGGGTGCGTCCGGCGGCGCAATGGTCGCCACGAGCAGTACCGGGCGGCGGATCGTGACCGGGGCCGGCAGCGGCGGCACGATCGGCGGTCCGACCGCAATTCCGCCCTGCAGCCGGTCACCGTACTGCGCGAGCACCGACAGCGCCAGCGAGTCGGACGAGCCCTCTCCCATGACGAACACCCGCTCGCGATCCAGCCCGTCCTGCAGACCCACCCAGGCCAAGAGCGAGCCGACGTCGCGCGAGGCATCGTCGCGCAGTGCGCCGTCGGCGAGCGTACTGAAGCTGCGACCGTATCCGGTCGCGCCGCGTACGTTCGGCGCCACGACGACGAAGCGCAGCACGCTGACGAGGTACTGCAGGAACGGGTCGTACCCGGGCCGGAACTGCGCACCGGGCGCCCCGCGGAGCAGGATCAGGACCGGGCGGGGTGCCGCACCGGCAGGCAACGGGGCCCCCGCACCGTAGACGAAGGCGCCGAGCATGCGCTGCTGGCCCTCGATGCGGTCCCAGGTCGGGAAATGCCGCAGCTGCGGGCTGCCAAGTTGCGCTGGATCCACCGGCCCGCGCTCGCCGGCCGTCCAGCGGCTTAAGGTCCGGGTGCCAGGTTCGTAGACATAGACGTCTTCCGGGGCCTGTGCAGTCTCGACGCCGACGGCCAGGTGAGTGCCCGTGGCGTCGAACTTCAGGTCGCGAATGATGCCGACCGGCACGTCGGTGACCGCGGCTTCGAGCCTCTCCTTCAGGTCGACCAGCAACAGGCGGCTTACGCCGTCGTCATTGACCGTATAAGCCAGATACCGGCCGTCGGAACTTTCGTCGAACAGTTCGACGTCGTGCATCATCGCGGGCAGCAGTTCGCGCGCCTCTCCGGTGCCAGGATCGACGTAGCGCAGTGTCGCGAACTCGGAGGCGGCGGCGCCACGGTCTGGCAGCCCCAGCACGATCAGCCCATGCCCGTCCGGTGCAAAGCGTGCCGCGCGCGCACTCAGCGCTCTGGCCGGCTCGGTGCGCTGGCCATGCGCACGCGCGGGCGGCGCGAACTGGATCGGCGTCAGGGTACCGGTCGCGAGATCCACGAATTCCAGCTCGTATCCATCGATGCCAGCGCTCTCGCGCCCGAGCAGCAGCCGCTGGTCGTCCGCGGACCAGGCAAACACGCGCCAGCGCTCGCCAGTGCCGCCGGCGGCGAGGCGCGGTACGGCGCCTGGATTGCTGGTGTCGAGCACGTAGATTGCGCGATCGGCCGTCCCGGCGCGGTTGCTGCCGAACGCGATACGCTGCCCGTCGTGCGCGAACAGCGGCACATCATCGCGATACCCGCCGCCTGTCAGTGGGACTGACGCGTTATCCGCGAGTCGCATCAGATGCAGGCTGCTGGTGCGCCCGCCGTCCGTCGTACTCTGATATACGAACGCATCGCTTCCGAATGGCCGCGCCGCCGCGCCCAGTACGTCGCCGTCCTCGAAGCTCAGCTGCTCGCGCATGCCGAGCGGTGCGCGCAGCCGGTGAATCTGCTGGGTATCCCCGAATCGCGTTGCGATCAGCAGGCTGCCATCCGCGAGCCAATCCACGAAACGCGCCGGACGCGCCTGCTGGAAGCCGCGGAGCGCCGCTGCTGCATTCTGTGCCAGTGCCTGCGGCGCGTCCTGTGCTGCGTCCGCCCCAGCCGACCCGGAGGCCGGCGCCGGATCGGCTGCGGCTACGCGCAATGCCAGCGCGGCCAGCAGTGCCACGAGCAGCAGGCGCTGCAGGGGTGCCACGGGGACGCACGGCTGGACGCCGGCAGGCGTGTAGGGCTGAAACTTGAATTGCCGCATCGTGTTGGTATGGTGCCTGACGCGGGAGGGCAGTGGAACATGCCGGACGCCGACACGTCGGGACCATTTCTGGCGTTGCGCATCCACCAGCGCGACGGCGGCGTCGAGGCGCGTCTCGATACGCTCGAGCTCGCGGACCTCTCGCCCGGTGAGCTCGTCGTACGCGTCACCCACTCGGGCATCAACTACAAGGATGCACTCGCGGCGACGGGCGCGGGCCGGATTGCGCGCCGATTTCCGCTGGTCGGTGGTATCGATCTGGCCGGGTACGTGGAATCATCGACCGATGTGCGATTCCGGCCGGGCGACGCCGTGCTCGCGACCAGCGGCGGACAGTCCGAGACCCGCGATGGCGGTTACTCGCAGCGCGCCCGTGTGCCGGCGGAGCTTGCCATCCTGATACCGCCGGGCCTTGATGCCGCGAACGCGATGGCGATCGGCACGGCCGGAGTGAGCGCCGCCTGGGCCCTCATGCGCATGGAGCACAACGGGCTGCGTCCCGAGACCGGTCCGGTGCTCGTCACGGGCGCCACCGGCGGAGTCGGGTCGATTGCGGTGGACCTGCTCGCCGCGCGTGGCTACGAGGTCGTGGCGCTGACGGCCAAGCGCGACGCCGGCCCGTATCTGGCGGCGCTCGGCGCCGCACGGGTGCTGTTTCGCGATGAGATCCCGTTAGGCAAGGGTGCGCTCGAATCGGCCCGCTGGGGCGGAGGCATCGACAACGTCGGAGGCGACACGCTCTCGTGGCTGCTGCGCACCACGCTCGAGCGCGGCAGCGTCGCGAGCGTGGGACTCGCAGCCAGCGCGGCGCTCGAACTCACCGTAATGCCCTTCATCCTGCGTGGAGTGAGCCTGCTCGGCATCAGCTATTCCTCCTGCTCGCGCGCCGAGCGGCTCGAGCTCTGGACGCGCCTCGCGGGGGACCTGCGACCGCGCCATCTGGATCGCATCGTCACGCGCACGATCGCGCTCAAGGAGGTGCCCGGGGCATTCGCGGCGTACCTCGCAGGCGGCGTCACCGGCCGCACGCTGGTGCGCGTGGAGTGAGCGCCGCGCGCGAACCCATCGAGGAGCTCATGGACGGCGCCGCCGCGCTCGGAGTAGCGCTCGATGCAGCGCAGGCGCAGCGCCTGTTGCGGCTGCTCGACGAGCTGGTGTTGTGGAACCGCAGCTACAACCTGACTGCGATCACGGAACGCGGGGCGATGATACGCGCCCACCTGCTCGACAGCCTCGCGGCGCTGCCGGATCTGCACGGTGAGCGGATCGCCGACGTCGGAACGGGCGCCGGATTCCCTGGCCTGCCGCTGGCGCTTAGCAGCCCGCACCTGCGCTTCACGCTGATCGATGCGACTGCGAAGAAGATCCGGTTCGTCGCGCACGCGGCCCGGGAGCTTGGCTTGTCCAACGTGTCCGCGGTGCAGGCGCGGGTGGAGACACTGCGCCCCGATCCACCCTTCGATACCGTGCTGGCGCGTGCCTGCGCCGCGCTGCCTGAATTGCTGCAACGGGTGGCCGTCCTGTGCGGTCCGGCCTCACGCGTGGTCGCGCTGAAGGGTCGTTACCCTGCGGCGGAGCTGGCAGCGCTGCCGGAGCGCTGGCGGCTGCTCGGCGCACGCGCGGTACGGATTGCCGGGCTCGATGCGGAGCGGCACATCCTCACGTTGGCGATGCATCCGGGGTGACGGCAGGCGGACGCGCGCCGAGCAGCGCCGCCGGCAGCGGGAACGCACTGGAAAGGGATACCACCAGCGCGGCGGCATACGGGATCGACTGAATCAGCAGCGCTGCGACCCATACGGTGAGGTCCGGGCTCGCCATCTCCTTCGGGATGGTGCGGATTCCGACCGCACAGGCCCACAGCGAGAGCATCAGCAGGGTTTCCTCGCGTGCCGCGAGCAGCGCCGAGCGGAAGCGATGCGGTGCGCTGTGCTTGGGCGTGCGAAAGAAGGGCTCGTTGCGCGTGAGCAGACCCTTGAGCACCGCCAGACCGATCGTGTGCGCGAGTGCGAGCCCGGACACCGCCGCGGCGGCCGTCTGCCGGATGTTCATGCCGACGCGGTGGATGTACAGGTGCACGAGCTTGACCAGCTTGAACATGAATAGCGATAGCGGCAGCACCGAGAACACCATCAGCGGCGGATCGACTTTCTGCGGCGCCAGGATCATTGCGATCGACCAGCCGATCGCCGCGATGTTGAACAGCAGGTTGAATCCGTCAGCGAGCCACGGCAGCCAGCCCGCTATGAAGTGATAGCGCTGCCCGGCGGTCAGCGCGCTCTGTCCAGGAGGCAGCAGTGCGCGCGTGTGGTGACGCAGGATCTGCATCGCGCCGTAGGCCCAGCGGAATCGCTGGCGCTTGTAGTCGATGAACGTATCGGGCATCAGGCCGCGGCCGTAGCTCTTGGGCAGGTAGAGCGCCTCGTAGCCGGCCTCGAACACGCGCAGGCCCAGTTCGGCATCTTCGGTGATGCACCACTCGGCCCAGCCGCCGACCGCGCCCAGCACCGTACGCCGCACCAGCGTCATGGTGCCGTGCTGGATGATGGCATTGCGCTCGTTGCGCGTGATCATGCCGATGTAGAAGAAGCCGCGATACTCGGCGTAGCACATGGCCTTGAACGCATTGTCGTGCTCGTCACGGTAGTCCTGCGGCGCCTGCACGATCGCGACCCGGGGCTCATCGAAGCTCGGCACGAGGTCGCGCAACCAGCCGGCATCGACCTCATAGTCGCTGTCGATGACCGCGACCACTTCGGCGTCCGGCGCAGTGTGCGCGAGCGCGAAGTTCAGCGCGCCGGCCTTGAACCCCGCGAGTGGCGCGACGTGAAAGAAGCGGAAGCGCTCACCGAGCAGCCGGCAATGCGCCTCCACCGGACGCCAGGTCGCTTCATCGCGCGTGTTGTTGTCGATCACCAGCACCTCGAAATTCGGGTAGTCGAGCCGTGCCAGCGCATCAAGTGTGCGGATCAGCATGTCGGGCGGCTCGTTGTAGGCCGGCACGTGCACCGAGACCTTGCGCGTGGCGCCCCCGGCGTGCCGCGTCGGGTCGAGCAGGCGCAGGTGCGCGCCCGCCCAATGCGCCTCGGCCCATTCGTGCGCCTCGGCGAACAGCACGGCGACCACGCCCAGCATGCCCAGTATCAGCAACGAACCGACGAAGACGGACGTCGGCGTCAGGTACTGCTGCGTGTAGTCGTAGACGACCCAGACGGTGACCGTCGCCGAGCCGTAGACGACGGTAGCGAGCAGCGTGCGGCCGAGCGTGTGCAGCGAACCGCTGTGGATGTAGAACACGCCCAGCATCAGCAGCGCGAGCGCAACCGAGATCGCGGCCAGCATGTGCCACTCCGGGATGCGCACTATCGGTGCCGTGAACTCGAACTTCGGCTTGCGGTTGACGTCGTAGATGCCCCAGTACGAGCCCACCGCGCCCTCGTCCCGCGCCTTCCACGGCTGGTCGAAGGCCTCCATGATGTAGTAGCGCTGTCCCTGCTGTTCGGCGCGCGCGAGAAAGCTGCGCAGGAACAGCGCTTCGTTCGACACCGAGGCGACCGCCGCGGCCCGAATCCGGCCTTCCGAGGGCCAGCCGATCTCGCCGATGATCACCGGCTTCTTCGGGTAGGCGTCCTGTACGGTCTTGAGTTCGCGGAAGCAGAAGTCGACCGCGTGCTCCACGTCCACGCCTTCCCAGTACGGAAACAGGTGCACGGCGATGTAATCGACGTGGCTCGCGATCTCCGGGTACTTCAGCCAGGTCGCCCAGGTGTCGGCGTAGCCGACCGGCTGGCGGATCGCCGCCCGCGCCCGGTCCAGCTCATGCTCGAGCTCGGCGACCGACAGGTCACCGCGCAGCAGCACTTCGTTGCCGACCAGCACCCGCGAGACATTGCGATGTTCGCGCGCCAGCGTGATGCCGCTGCGCATCTGCTGCTCGTTCTCATCCTGGTCGCGGCTCAGATATATCCCGAGGGCCACGCTGATGTTGTATTTCGCCGCCAGCTCCGGAATCCGGCCCTGCGTGCCGAGAGTGGAGTAGGTGCGTACCGCGTAGGTCTTGTCCTGCAGCAGCCGCAGGTCCGAATCGATCTGCTCGACCGGCGGCACGTCCTTGCTGCCAAATGGATTCTGATCGGCAGTGAAGGGCGAGAACGACACGCCCTGGATGTGCGCCGGCCATGGCGGCTCGCTGGTGGGCCGGTTCATGTACCCCCATAGGCCGAAAGTCAAACCTGCGAACACCGCAGCCACCAGAAAACCGGAAATCAACTTCATCACCACAGTTTACCTGTAGTCCGGAGCCGCCAAGGACTAGACTAATTCACTCATGAAACGCGTCATCGCAGTCGCAAACCAGAAGGGCGGCGTCGGCAAGACCACCACCGCGGTGAACCTCGCCACCTCGTTCTGTGCCACGCGCCGCCGTGTGCTGCTGATCGACATGGATCCGCAAGGCAATGCGACCGCCGGTTGCGGCATCGACAAGGCCGCCATCGGGCCGGGTACGTGCGAGGTACTGCTCGGGGAGTGCACGGCGGCCGAAGCGGTGCGGCTGGCCGGACACCAGCCGGCCGCAGCGGGCGCCACGTCCCTGTCGGTGATGCCGGCCAACCAGGACCTGACCGCAGCCGAGGTGCGCTTGCTGCTGATGAGCGAGCGCCGCGAGCAGCGGTTGCGCGCAGCGCTCGAGCCCATACGCGCCGACTACGACCTCGTGCTGATCGACTGTCCGCCCGCGCTGAACATGCTGACCGTCAACGCACTGGTCGCCGCCGACAGCGTGCTGATCCCGATGCAGTGCGAGTACTACGCCCTCGAGGGCCTCTCGGCGCTGATGGCGACGATCGAGCAGATACGCATTGGCGCCAATCCGGCGCTCGAGGTCGAGGGCATCCTGCGCACGATGTTCGATCCGCGGGTCAACCTGGCCAACGAAGTCAGTGCCCAGCTGATGCTGCACTTCGGCGACAAGGTGTTCCGCACGGTCGTGCCGCGCAACGTACGCCTGGCCGAGGCGCCGAGCTTCGGGCGCAGCGCGCTCGCGCACGATCCGGATTCGCGCGGCGCGCTGGCCTACCTCGCGCTGACCGGCGAGATGCTGCGGCGGGACGAGGACGGCTGGCCGGGCGCCGCCCCAGAGGCCAGCGCCGCGCGTGAGGCAACCACGGCCCCCGACGGCGCCGCTGCCCCGGGCGCGGCCCGCAACGTGCCGGGTTGAGGATGGACTG
>Ga0265334_10000264_pt1 | contig 29649 bp, 27 predicted proteins | sample 42023metaG_FD_192442 | JGI IMG/M metagenome (GOLD analysis project Ga0265334, IMG submission 192442) | Rhizosphere microbial communities from Carex aquatilis grown in University of Washington, Seatle, WA, United States - 4-20-23 metaG | ecosystem: Host-associated > Plants > Roots > Rhizosphere... | reverse complement strand
CGTGATACCGCCGGTCGGCGACCCGGCGGCCCTCGCGCAGGCCGCACAGCTGCTGGTCGCGGCCGAACATCCGCTGCTGCTGTGCGACCGGATGGCGCGCACGCCCGCGGGGCTAACCCATCTGGTCGAGCTCGCGGAAACACTGCAATGCGCGGTGGTAGACCTGGGTGGGCGGATGAATTTCCCGTCGCGTCACCCGCTCAATCAGACGTGGCGTCGACCCAGCGTGGTTGCGCAGGCCGACGTGATCCTGGGGGTCGAGGTCAATGATCTCTATGTCGCGATCAACGCGCTCAGCGACCGCATCGCCCGCTCGACCCGACCGCTGTACCGCGCGGGCACGAAGATCATCACGCTCGGGAGCCGCGAGCTGTACCTGAAGTCCAACTACCAGGATTTTGGCCGCTTCAACGCGGTCGAGCTGGCCATCGACGGGGACGGCGAAGCGAGCCTGCCGGGACTCACCGAACAGGTCCGTCGGCTGGTCGATGCACGCCGCCGTCGGGCCTTCGAGGAGCGGGGGCGACAACTCGCACAGGCGCACCGCGACCTCATCGATCAGTCGCGATCGAATGCCACGATCGGCTGGGACGCACAGCCGATCACGACCGCGCGGTTGTGCGCCGAGATTTATGCACAGATCCGCAACGAGGACTGGTCGCTGGTCGGCAATGGCATCGGCATCACCTGGCCGCAGCAACTGTGGGACTTCGACCGTACCTACCGCTGGATCGGTTCTTCCGGTGGCGCGGGCATCGGCTACAACGCGCCCGCGTCGCTAGGCGCCGCACTCGCGAACCGGCGCCACGGGCGCCTGAGCGTCTCGATACAGGGCGATGGCGACCTGCTGTACGTTCCGAGCACGCTGTGGACCGCGGCCCATCACCGCATCCCGATCCTGTATGTGATGCACAACAATCGCGCCTACCATCAGGAGTACATGTACCTGCAGGCGATGGCCAACCGTCACATGCGCGGCATCACCAACGCGCACATCGGCACGACGCTGACCGATCCGGCCATCGACTTCGCCACCGTCGCACGCGGCTTCGGCGTGCATGCCGAAGGCCCGATCACGGATCCGGCAGATCTGGGTCCGGCGCTGCAGCGCGCCGTCGCGGTGGTCAGGCGCGGTGAGCCCGCGCTGGTCGATGTCGTGACGGATCCGCGCTGAGGGGCTGGCGGCGTGTATCGGGTCCATCGCGTTCTGATCAGTGCGCTGGCCGTCGCGGCGCTGGCCATCGCCGCGCTGTCGCTTGACGCGGGCGGCAGGGCGTGGTCCGCGGATGCTCCCGGCGCCGATGCCGCGAATGGCCGAAGGCTCTACCTGGCGGTGGGGTGTTTCGAGTGCCACGGCCGCGCCGGCCAGGGCGGCCGCTTCAACTATCCGGCCCCGGCACTGGCGCAGACGCCATTGCCGCTGGCCGCGTTCAGCGCGCTGGTGCGTGCGGGCCCCAACGACATGCCTGCCTACGCGCCGCGCGTGCTCGCCGACCAGGACGTCGCCGACATCCTCGCATTCCTGCGCTCGCTGCCCGGCCGGCGCCCCCTTCGCGACCTCCCGCTGCTCGATCCCTAGCGCGCGAGGCAATCCCTAACGCGCCATGCAATCCCTAGCGTAGCAATCGAACGCCCAGGTAGCGCGCCAGGCCCCGCGCCCCGGCAGCCATCACCTGCCCGTGATTCCAGCGAAACATCGGCGCCATCAGCGGTGCCAGCGCATTCATCCAGGCGCGCGAAGTCGCTACTTCCCAGTCGTAGCGCACGCGCGTCGTGAGCCGATCGTCGCTCAGAGTCCAGCGACCCACACCGGTCAGTTCGCCCACGGCATCGCCGGCCAGCAGGTGCGGGGGCTGCACTACGGTGGAACGCATGTTGAACGAGAGGCGGTACGGCAATCGACTGGACCAGGTGTAGCGGCGTACCGCGCCCACCCCGGAGGCATCGCCCGGCTCCAGCTCTTCGACCGACAGCACGTACGGCCACCACCGGGGCCACGCCGCGACGTCGTAGATCGCCTCCCACACGCGCTCGATCGGCGCGTCCAGGTGCCACTCGGTCACCAGCGCGTAACGCTTCATCGCAGAACGCTTACTGCTGCTAGCGTGTCAGCTCGGCCTCGAAGGCGCGCTCCTTCTCCGCGATCGCTGCCTGGTAGCCCGCCGGGTCCACCCAGACGTTGCCGGTTTCCCCGCCGTGGAGGCGATCCAGCTTGGCCAGCATGCCGAAGTAGGCGCCATGGGCGCCCAGGAATACATCGCAGGGCAGCGCTTTCAGCAGTGCAAAGGTTCGACGGTAATCTGCAGCCATGCCCGGATACGATGCCGGGTGCCCTGGCCGATCAACGAGTTGGAATCCCGCATTGATGTTCCAGCTGCCGACGATCACGACGTTCAGCAGCCGGCCGCCATCGTTGAGCTTGAGCGTCCACGTCGTGCAGCCGCGCGTATGTCCGGGCGTCTTGTGCGCGACCAGTACCGTGTCACCGAGGCGCACCGTATCGCCGTCGTGCAGCACGCGATCGACTTTTGCGGCCGGGTATCGGTTGTCGGGGTAGTGAAAGTCACTGGCGCCACCGCTCTCGACGACCGGTACGTCGTCATCCATCACCATGTACCGCGCACCGGTCTGCTGCTTCAGGGTCGCGCTGCCAGCATCATGGTCCCAGTGCGCGTGGCTGATCAGCAGCACCTTGATGTCCTGAAAGCGGAATCCGAGCTGCTCGATGCTGCTGCGGATCAGCGGCACGGAGCTCTCGAGGCTGGAATTGATCAGGATGTCACCCTGCGGCGTGACGATCAGATAGGACGCGAGGTCGCGGCTGCCGACGTAGTACAGGTTGCCGGCGATCCGGAATGGCGCCTGCGGTGTGGTCCAGTCCGCGTTCTCGGCTGCGGGCAAGCGCGCGGCCAGTAGCAGCATCGCCAGCCCGACCCAGCCCCGGTATCCGGAAATCGTGTTTGCCACCGGCATGCCCCCGTCTGATGCTTATCCCCAGAAGAGTAGCATAGGCAAGGCCGCGACCTTCCCCCTGCACCAGTACCCCCCGACGGGGCTGGAGGTGTCTCATGACTGCATCTGGCAAGACTTCATTCGACGATCGGCGCCTCTCGCGCCGCGAACTGCTGCAGACCGGAGTCCTGGCCGGCATCGGTGCGATGCTGAGCCCGCCACTGCCGGCAGCCGATGCGGCGGCAGGAGCGCTGATCGTGAAGCAGATCCCGGCCACCGGTGAGGCGCTGCCGGTGATGGGCATCGGTACCAACGCGTTCAATGACCCGAACAACCCGGAATTGCGCGAGGTGCTGAGGCGCATGCAGCAGCTCGGCGGCACCGTGATCGATACCGCCGCGATGTACGGCCAGAGCGAAGCGGTGATCGGCTCGGCACTGATGCAGCTGGGACTGCGCAGCCGGATGTTCCTCGCGACCAAGTTCAATGCGGCTGGAGTTTTTGCGCGCGACCCCGCGGGCGCGCCAAGCTTCGAGCGCTCGCTGATGCGCCTGCAGACCGATCACGTCGACCTGCTGTTCGCCCACTTCCTGGACAGCGTCGAACCGCTGATGCCACTGATGCAGCAGCTGAAGCAGGCCGGCAAGACCCGGTATATCGGTATCACAAGCGTGGACGTGGACCAGCATCCGCGCCTGATCGAGTACATGCGGCGCTATCCGATTGACTTCGTACAGGTGGATTACTCGCTGGCCAACCGCGAGGCGGCCGCGAGCGTATTTCCGGTCGCGATGGAGCGCCGGATCGCGGTCATGGCGGCGGTACCGCTGGGCGGACGCCGGGGTTCGCTGCTGACGCAGGCCGCGGGCCACGAACTGCCAGGCTGGGCGGCGGAGATCGGCGTCAGCAGCTGGAGCCAGTTCTGCCTGAAGTACGTGGTCTCGCATCCGGCGGTGACCTGTGCGATCCCCGGATCCTCGAAGGTGCAGCACATCGAGGACAACCAGGCCGCCGGGCACGGCCGGGTGCCGGACGCGGCGATGCGCCGCAGGATGGAGCAGTTCTGGGACCGGATCTGATACTGTGCCAGCCATTACAAACATTAAATGATGATCCGGAGGGTTCCCATGCCTACCCGCGCCACGCCCGCCGTCGCCATCGCCTTTGCCATTGCCGCGGCCTGCACCAGCTGCCTGCTCGACGCGCCCGCCGAGGCTGCGAACATCACGCGAGCGAATTGGGGCATGACACCGGAGGGCAAGAAGGTCGACCTGTTCACGCTGACTGGCGCCGGCGGCCTCACGGCGCGCATTACGGATTTTGGCGGCATCATCGTGAGCGTGATGGCGCCGGACAAGAATGGCCAGAGCGCCGATGTCGTGCTCGGGGAGGACGACCTCGCCGGCTATGAGAAGGGAGGGCCGGCCGCCGCGATCATCGGCCGCTATGCGAACCGCATCGGCAGCAATGGGACTTTTCCGCTCGACGGCAAGACCGTCCAGCTCGAGCGCACCGCCGCCGACCAGAAGATCGTGATCCACGGCGGCACGGCGCCCTTGGCCAGGAAGGTCTGGACCGCAGTGATGCATGACGGCGTCGAGCCCCAGCTCAGCTTGAGCATCGTGAGTCCCGATGGCGACGGCGGCTTTCCCGGCACGCTGAGCGCGACCGTGACCTACACCGTCACGAAGGACAATGCGCTGCGACTCGACTACCGCGCGACGAGCGACAAGCCCACCGTGGTCAACCTGACCAACCATGCGTATTTCAGCCTGGGCGGCGAAGGCCGCGGCACTGTGCTCGATCAGCGGCTGCGCGTGTACGCGGACCGCTACACGGTATTCGATGCCGACGGCCTTCCAACCGGTGAGATCGCACCGGTAGCGGGCACGCCGCTGGACTTCGGCCAGCCGGTACGGGTCGGTGATATCGTCGATTCGACTTTCGTCCAGATCGCACAGCGCAAGGGATTGGACGTCAACCTGATCGTCAATGGCCCAGCCGGTACGCTGCGCCGGGCCGCGAGGCTCACCGATCCGGGTTCAGGGCGGGTGCTGACGGTCTGGACGACGCAGCCTGGGGTACAGATCTACAGCGACAACATCAGTGGCACGGTGCCCGGCAAGGGCGGCAAGCAGTATGGCAGCCGCTATGGCCTGTGCTTCGAGACGCAGCACTATCCGGATTCACCGAATCACCCGGATTTTCCGAGCACCGAGCTCAGACCAGGCAAGCCGCTGCATGAAGTGACGGAGTTCCGCTTCAGCACCGGGTGAGTCGCCGGCGCCGGCGGGCGCCGACTCAGGCGATTTCGATGCTGAAGACGTAGCCGCTCGAGGGGCTCTCGTAGTTCTTCCAGCCCGGGTGGTAGCCCGCATCGCAGGACACCAGCACGCCACCGTGGTTCTCGAGCCCGTGCGGGTCGCAGGAGCCATCGGCGAACGTGAGGGTCTCGACCGGCTCGCCGGTGCCTACGTCATAGCGCACCAGCGCGGACTTGCTGTCCGCATAGCCGGTGCTCTCATTCGCGATGACCTGCAGCAGCGTGCCGTCCTGATCGAAGGTGATGTCGTGATAGCGGGTCAGACCCATCGGTGCCGCGATCGGAAACTGCGTCTCGATGCTCCAGGTTGAAGGGTTCACGCAGACGATCGAATGCATCCGGTTGTTGACGATCCACAGCTTGCCCTGATGCCATTGCGCGCCGTGGATACCGCCGCTGCTCGCGCCCGGACTGCCTGGAATCTGCCGGTGAGCGACCTGCTTGCCGCTGGCCAGATCGACCTGGTGTATGCCGGTCGTGGCGTCGGTCATGTTGGACATCACCCACAGCGAGCCGCCCCCAGCGGCCAGCCCTGAAGTATTGACGGCATCACTCTGGAGCGTGCGCTGCAGCTTGCCGTTCCAGTCCATCAGCCAGATGGATTCCTTGCCGGGCGGGCGGCTGGAGCCGGCACGCTTGGCCACCTCGTCGGTCAGGAACTGCTGGGCGAGCCAGACACCCTCGGGCGCGACCGCCATGCCGTTCGGATAGAAGCCGGATGCCTTGAATAGTTTCCTGGTCCTGACCATGCGGTTCGGCAGCGCCTTGCCGCGAGGCGCCGGAGCCGCGGCTGCCGGCGCGCTTTGCCCGAAGGCCGGATGGAATGCCGCGCCGCTGGCCGCTAACCCCATCCCGACCAGGAAATCCCGTTTGCTGATGCTGGTGCTCATGGTTCTATTCCCGGCTCTTGAGGCCATAGACGTACAGCGCATGACCTGCCGCGATTGCGACGTACTGCCGGCCATCGAGCTGATAGGTGATCGGCGCCGCCGAGATTGGACCGCCCACCGGGGCCTTCCACAGCAGCTCGCCATTGCGCGCATCGAGCGCGTAGAAGAAACCCTCGCGACCACCGGTGAACAGCAGGTCCGTCGCCGTGGTCATGATCCCGCCGTCGGCCACCGCGGTGGTCTCGAACTTCCATCGTATCGTGCCGTTCAGATCGAGCGCGATCACGGCACCGCGCCCGAGATCATCGGTGTAGTTCAGGATTGGCGGCACCCGGACGGAGGGATTCGCCGCCCCCGCAATCGGCGGCGCGGCCCGGCCGCCGGTGAAGATCTGTCCGGTGCGGTACTCGGCTGGCGCGAACTGCAGGATGGACGCGTAGTTCTCCCAGGCGGAGAGGTAGAACAGGTGCGTGCGCGGACTGTAGGACGGCGAATACCAGTTCGTGCCGCCCTGGTTTCCGGGATAGGTAAGTGCCCCCGCCGGCTGCGGCGTCTCGATCGGGCGCCCCTTGTCATCCAGTCCGCTGGCCCAGTTCACCTTGACGAATGCATGTCCGCCCAGGAACTGGCCGTTGGTGCGATCGAGCGTGTAGAAGAACCCATTGCGGTTGCCCCAGGCCATCAGCTTGCGCGGCTGGCCGTTCCAGTCGGCATCGACCAGCACCGGTACCTGCACGGAGTCGTAGTCCATCGCGTCATGCGGCGTGAACTGGAAATGCCAGCGCAGCTGCCCGGTGTCCGGATCCAGCGCGACCACCGAATCTGTATACAGGTTGTCGCCCATACGCTGCCCCGGTCCCCAATCCGGCCCCGGGTTGCCGACGCCCCAGTAGGTCAGATTGAGTTCCGGGTCGTAGGATCCGGTGACCCAAACCGGCCCTCCGCCGTGCTTCCAGGAATCCCCTTGCCAGGTGTCGTTACCCTTCTCGCCCGAGCCGGGGATCGTGTAGAAGCGCCAGTCCTCCTCGCCGGTCTTCGCGTCGTACGCCGCGATGAAACCTCGTACGCCGAATTCGCCACCCGCGACCCCGATGAGGACCTTGTCCTTGATGATCAGCGGCGCCAGCACGATCGCGTAGCTTGCGGTGTAGTCCGCGACGGTCTTGTTCCACAATGCGCGACCGCTCTTCGCATCGATCGCGACCAGGTGTCCGTCGACAGTACCCATGTACAGCGTATCGCCGAGGATCGCGAGTCCCCGGTTCACCGTGCCACAGCACAGCTTGTAGCCCGCCGCGGGCTTGTACTGGTAGATCCAGAACGCCCGCCCGGAACGGGCATCGAGCGCGACGACGTCGTTCGGTGCCTGGGTCAGGTACATCACGCCGTTGACGACCAGCGGCGAGGTTTCGGCCTTCTGCAGCGACTCGATCTGGTACACCCACTTCAGCTCGAGTCCGGCGACGTTGCGCCGATCGATCTGCGACAGGGTCGAATAGCGCCGGCTGTCGTAGTTGCCTGAGTAGGTGAGCCAGTTCTGCGGCTCGGCGCTCGCGTGCAGCAGGCGCTCGAAGCTTACCGGCGCGCCCTGCGCCCACAGCACGCCCGGGAGCAGCAGCAGGAGCCAACGCATTCGCATGCCAGGTATTCGCATGGCTTCAGTTCACGGCTTTCAGTGACAGCAGGTATCCGGCCACGTCGGCGATCTCGGCATCGCTGAGGGTGCCCTTGTAGGCCGGCATCGGCGATTGCTTCAGCAGCGTATATTCCTTCAGGTCGGACTTCATCAGGCCGAGCAGATTCTCTTGTGAATCGATCAGCTGTACCGACCACGTATCCTCGTTCAGCCGCCGACCGGTAATGACCCGGCCGTCCCGCGTCACGGCGTGCACGGTGCGGTTGACCGGCATGACGAGGGCTTGCGGGTCCTGCAGCTTCTGCAGCAGGAACTTCGCATTGCGCGACAGACCGATATCGCTCAGGTCCGGCGCGGTACGGCTCCCGGCGCCATTGACACGGTGGCAGGCCAGGCACCCGCCCTTGCCTTCGAAGACCCGCTTGCCGCGCTGCGGGTCGCCGACCGAGGCAGCCTCGCCGAGCCGGGCGTCCATGTTGCGGATGAAGGCGACGATGGCGCCCTGATCAGGCGCCTCCAGAGTATTCGCCGGCATCCCGGTACCGGCGATGCCACCGGTGATGACGCTGGTCAGTTCATCATCCGTGACGGCGTGACGGAAACGGTTGGAACGCAGATTGACCTGCGGTATCGAATCGCCATTCTCGCCGTGACAGGTCACGCAGGTGCCGAAATAGATACGGGCGCCGCGCGTGATGCTGTCCTCGCTATAGGTACCCGCGTGCTCCTCGGCGGCGTACGCCGGGGTCAGGACCCAAAGCAGGGCCAGACAGCACATCGCTCTCGACATAGTACCCACCGCCGCAGCCCGTTCTAGGTATCGTCGCTGCTAGTGGCGGCCATTATAGGCCATTTCGCGTCACCGCACCTCTGATCAGTCGTGCACGGCGTCGGCGATCGCGCTACCGAGCTGCGTGGTACTCGCCTGCCCGCCCAGATCCGGCGTGCGCGGGCCGGCGTTGTCGGACAGAACGCGCTCGATTGCGCTCATGACGGCCTTTGCGGCCGCGTGTTCGCCCAGATGCTCGAGCATCATCGACGAGGACCAGATCTGACCAATCGGGTTCGCTATACCGCGCCCGGCAATGTCCGGCGCCGAGCCGTGCACGGGCTCGAACATCGATGGAAAGCGCCGCTCCGGATTGATGTTGGCCGAGGGCGCCACCGCGATCGTTCCCGTGACGCCCGGTCCCAGGTCGGACAGGATGTCGCCGAAGAGATTGGAGCCGACCACGACGTCAAAGCGCTCCGGAGTCATGACGAACCGTGCTGCCAGGATGTCCACGTGATACTGGTCGGTGCGGACGCGCGGGTACTGCGCGGCCATGGCGGCAAAGCGCTCGTCCCAGTACGGCATCGAGTAGTACAGGCCGTTCGATTTGGTCGCGGAAGTCACGTGCAGCCGATCGAGCCGCTGCGCCAGCTCGAACGCGTAGCGCATGATCCGGTCGGTGCCCTTGCGCGTGAAGATCGACTCCTGGATGACGAACTCGTCCTCGCTGCCCTCATGGAAGCGACCGCCGATCTGCGAGTACTCGCCTTCAGTGTTCTCCCTGACGACCCAGAAATCGATGTCGCCCGGCCGCTTGCCCTGCAGCTGGCACGGAACTCCGGGCAGCAGCCGCACCGGGCGCAGGTTCACGTACTGGTCGAACGCGCGCCGGATCGGGATCAACAGCCCCCACAGCGAGATATGGTCGGGCACGCCGGGGTAGCCCACCGCGCCGAGGAAGATCGCGTCATGCGGCTTCAGCCGCTCCAGGCCATCCTCGGGCATCATCCGGCCAGTGCGCTGGTAGGTCTCGCAGCTCCAGTCGTAGTGCTCGTAGTGCAGTGCGAAGCCGAACCGGGCCGCCACCGCATCGAGTACGCGCAATCCCTCCGGTACCACTTCGCGACCGATACCGTCGCCCGGAATCACCGCGATCGAGTAGCTGTTCATCAGACGCAACGCCCGCCGTCGACCTCGAGCCAGGAGCCGGTGATCAGGTCCGACTCGTCGCTCGCGAGGAAGGTCACGGCGTTCGCGATGTCGCGCGGCTGGCTGAAGCGTCCGAGCGGAATCGTCGCAATCATGCGCGCCCGTACGCTCGCACTGTCCTCGCCCGGCAGCAGATCCTGCAGCATCCCGGTCTCGCCCATGACCGGATTGACGGCGTTGACCCGTATGCGGTCGGGCGCCAGTTCGACCGCCATCGACTTGGTCAGCGCCAGCACGGCGCCCTTGGAGGCGTTGTACCAGGTCAGCCCCGGCCGCGGGCGGATACCGGCGGTCGATGCGATATTCACGATCACGCCGCCACCCCTGGCCCGCATCGCCGGGATGAAATGCCGGGCAGTCAGGTAGATGCTCTTGACGTTCACTGCGAACACGCGATCGAACGTCGCCTCATCCACTTCCAGCAAGGGCCGGTTCTTGTGCGTGATGCCGGCATTGTTCACGAGGATCGCCGCCGGGCCGAAGGCCGCCGCCGTACGCTCCGCAATCGTCGCGACGTCCCGGTCCAGGGTCACGTCAGCGGTCACCGCGATGGCCGTACCCCCGGCCTGGCCGATTTCGGCGGCAACGCGGGCAGCCTGATCGCCCTTCAGGTCCACGACGACGACTTTGCCGCCGAGCGTCGCAAAGCGCCGGGCGATGCCTTCGCCAAATCCGCCACCCGCACCCGTCACGACGATGGTCTTCTGGTCGAATTTCATGGTTGCCTCTGCTGTTCAGTAGTAGTGATTCGGTGGTGGCCGGCCCTGTTCGATCGCCTGCATGCCCTCGAGCAGCAGGAAACCCATCGCATCGCGCGTCTCGATGGTTGCGCTGCCGATGTGCGGCGTCAGGAATACGTTCGGCAGCTCGCGATAGCGAGGATCGATGTCCGGCTCGTTGGCGTATACGTCCAGGCCGGCGGCAAACAGGCGCCGCGAACTCAAGGCCGCGATCAGCGAGCCGTCATCGATCACGATGCCGCGTGCGATATTCACGACGATCGCGTCGCGCGGCAGCAGCTCGATGCGTCGCGCATCCAGCCAGCCCGCGACGTCCGACCCCCCCGGCAGGCAGATGCACAGCACATCGCTGAAGGGCAGCAGCTCGTCGGCGGCGGCATGATAGATCGCCCCGCGTTCCTCGTCCGCCGGCAGCCGCCTGCGATTGCAGTAGTGGACGGCCATCCCGAAAGCGGCTGCACGCGTCGCGACTTCGCGCCCTATCCGACCCATCCCGAAGATGCCCAGGCGCCGTCCGACCAGGCCGAGACCCAGCAGTTGCGTCGGCGCGAACCCGGTCCAGCGTCCGGAACGCATCATCGAGTCGGCCTCGTAGCCGCGTCGTGCGGCGTTCAGGATCAGCAGCATCGCGATCTCGGCGCAGGCGGCACTGAGCACGTTCGGGGAGAACAGCACCGCGACGCCGGCCGACTTCGCGGCCGCCAGGTCGATATGATCGACACCGACCGAATGGGTCGCGATCAGTCGCAGGCGCGGCCCGAGGCCGGCAATGACCTCGGCGCTGACAGGCTCGGTGACGCTCACCACCAGATACTCGCAACCCCGCGCCTCGGCGATCAGCTGCGCGGCGCTCAGCACGGCATCGGATTCGTTGATCCGGAGATCATATTGCCGGGCCATTTCCGCCTCCACCGCCGGCGGCAGACGGCGCGCCAGATACATGCTGATGCGGTGGGTTGTCATGTCGAGCTGGCAAGTGTGGACAAACCGGCAGGTCAGTTCAAGGCGCCGCTGCGCCGCTGACGGAACGGGCCATTGCGGAGTAGAGTGCGCGACCACGCGAGGGAACTACGACATGAAACGCCCATTCAGCATGTGGTCCGCAGCAGCATTCTGGCTCTGGGCGCTCTCGGCGCCCTGTGCCGCACCGGCACAGCTCGCACCGACTCCCGACGCGCTGGTCAGCACTGCGATCCCCGGCATCGTGGCCGCCGGTACGCCCTTGGTCCTGGTCAAGGCGGGTCTGACCAGCTCAGAGGGGCCCATCGCGGCGCCGGACGGCAGCGTGTACTTCTCCGAGCCCGGCATCAGCCGCGTCTACAGGGTCGATGCCGACGATCACTTCACGGTGCTGTTCGATCCCCAGAGGGCCGACGACCCGTCGGGTGAGCGCTGGCGGCTGCCGGCGCTGGCGGTCGACAGCAAGGGCACGCTGTATGCATGCCGCAGGGCCGGACCGCATATCGGCATCGCAATCATCTACCCCGCAGACCAGGCGCGTTTCATCGCGGAGTCGTACCACGGTATGCCGTTCATCGCGCCAAACGATCTGTCCATGGCCCGCGACGGCGGCATCTACTTCACGGATCCGGGTGAAGGAGAGCAGCGCGCGCACGCGATCTACTACGTCAGAGCCTCCGGTGAGGTGATCCTCGCCACCGACAATCTCGGCAGCCCCAACGGCCTGGTGCTCAGTCGCGACGAGAAGACGCTGTATGCGGTCGACGCGCGCTCCGAGTACTTCTACGCCTATGACGTGCAGAGCGACGGCAGCCTCGGCAATCGCCGGAACGTCGCCCGCCTCGCGGGCGTCGTGCAGACCGACAAGGGGATGAACAACGGCATCGATGGCATGACCATCGATGAGCAGGGACGCCTGTACGTGATCAGCAACGCCGGCGTCGAAGTGTTCAGCGCCGCGGGAGCGCCTCTGGGGATCCTGGAGTTGCCGATCAAGGCGCAGAATCTGGCCTTCGCCGGCAAGGACGGCCACACGCTCTACATCGTCGGCCACAGCAAGACTGCCAGGGACGGCAACCTGTACAAGGTCCGGATGCTGGCCCGGAAATTCGCCGGTCGTGCGAAGTAGCACGCCGCCGGAGGCAGCCATGATGAGCACTTCCCGGCCAGACCTGCGCTTTACTCTCCTGCTGCTGCTCGTCGCCGCGCTCTGGTGCGCACCCGGCCGGGCGCAGGAGGGCACGGCCACTGCGCCCCCGACTGGCAGCCGCGCCCCCGCCATCGTCGTCGATCCGGACGGCACGTTCCACCTGCCGGCGCAGGCGATACCGCTGTCCAACCTGATGAGTCCGGAGCTGAAGGAGTCGTTGCTGCAGGATGTGCTGCTCGCCCGCGACCCGAAGAACACGCAGCGACAGCCCGATGGCTCGACCCTGATGCACCGGCTCCACCGGCAGCGCCAGGACGCACTGTATCCAGTGCACAAGCAGGACACGACGCTCGGCGGGGTCCATGTGCTGATCATGACGCCCAATGAAGGCCCGTCGGCCAGGAACCGGCATCGCGTCCTGATCGAGCTGCACAGCGCGGGCTGCTGGACCGACTGTGCGCAGCTCGGCTCGCAGCCGATCGCGTTCCTCGGGAAGATCAAGGTCGTCGCCGTCGACTACCACGAGCCGCAGTTTCCTACGGCGGTGGACGAAGTCGCAGCCGTCTACCGCGAACTGCTCAAGACCTACCAGCCGCGCAATATCGGCATCTATGGCTGCTCGCGCGGTGGCGTACTGGTGGCACGCGCGCTGGCATGGTTCCAGTCCCACGACCTGCCCCGACCGGCGGCCGCTGGACTGCTGTGCGCGAGCGCCGGAGGCGCGCGGGGAGATGCGATCTACACCGGCAGCGAACTGGGCAACGGCGTGATGTCACGCGGCGAATCAGGCATCGATCCGGACCTCGGCAACGTCGATCCGAATGGTCCGCTGGCCGCGCCGGTCAATGCCCCCGAAGTGCTGGGTAAGTTCCCGCCCACGCTGTTGATTGCCGGGACACGTGGCGTCGAACTGAGCACGGCGGCCTATACGCACGAGCAGCTCGATCGGCTGGGCGTGGAATCCGACCTGCATGTATTCGAAGGGGGACGGCATTCCTTCTGGTACGACCCGGCGCCGCCCGAATCGAAACAGGTCTATGACATCATCGTCCGCTTCTTCGATCGCCATCTCGGGAGCTGACGCGTGATGCCCTGCACACCAGGCTGGCTGCGGCGCGCCATCAGGCTGTACGTCGCCGCGCTGCTGCTGTGCACGCAGCGGCCGGCGCTGGCCGACGATGCGCTGTCGGTCATCCTGGGCGCCCATACACCCGCGTTGATGAACACCCTGAACATCGTCGCCGAGGCCGCCGGCTTTTACCGGGACGAGCACCTGGTGGTGTCGAAGATCCTGGTCGACGGCGCACTCGAGGCCGCCCGGATGTGTTCGAGCGGCGCCGGGGACATCTGCCCGATCGGTATCGAACCGCTGCTCACCAACTACGGCGATGGCATTCGCCTGAAGATGTTCCTGTCGCGCGCGTCGAAATTTTCCTACGTGATCGCCGTGCCGGAGGACAGCCCGATCCGCAACCTGGCGGACTTTCGGGGCAAGAACATCGGCGTGCATGTGCTCACCGCCGCGGCCTCGGGTGCCTTCACGACTCAATCGGCGCTGTCGGTCGCGGGACTGAAGCCGGGCGACTACACGCTGGTGCCGATCGGCTACGAAAACCAGGCTGCCGACGCGATCGCTTCCGGCAAGGTCGCAGGCGCGGCATTTCCGTACTACGAGTTCATCCCGCTGATGGTATCCGGCAGGCGGCTGCGGATCTTCTATCACCCACTGTTCCGGGACGTGCCGAATGCCGGCTATGCCGCCTCCCCGGCCGTAATGGCGGCGAAGGGCGCAGCGCTCAAGCGCTTCGCACGCTCGATCGTGAAGGCCTCGCTGCTGATCCGCTACAACGCGGCGGCCGCGGCGCGGCTGATGCTCACCGCATCCGGTGCGCCTTTCACGGATGAAGACCTGCGGCGCACGACCGCCGAGCTCGATGCCTGGCAAAGCAACCTTCCGGCGGCGGATCCTGCCAACCGGCACATCGGCGCGCTGTCCGTCGCCGGCATGCAGCGCTACATCCAGCTGCTGGCCGACGCGGGGGTCACGCCGCACGCGATTCCTGCCACCGAAGTCGTGACCGAAGAGTACGTGGCGGCAGCCAATGATTTCGATCACGCGGCGCTGCGACGCTACGCCGCAACTCTGCACTAGCGGCCGCAGCTGCTCAGGTGCGGCGGAAGCAGGCCCGGCTGCCCGGCGTGCAGCTGCGCATCGAAAGCCACGAGCTCCGCACCGGTTGCGGCGTACAGCGCCATCAATTCCACCAGATCGACAGTGCCGCGCCGTCCGAACAGGCGCAGCACCTGCGCAAACGTCGCGGATGATACCTGCCTGCGGCCGAAGGTCTCGCGACCAAGGCTGATGACCACGGCGTCCTGCTCGGAAAGACCGCTCACCGGCCGGCAGTACTTGATCGCATCGATGACCTCGGGCTCCACGTAGCGGGAATCCCCCACCGTGCGCGCGTGCTCCTCCCATTGCGTCCATTCATACTGGTTGGTCAGTTCGCGCGCGGTGGTGAGCACCGCGACCGTCGTCAGCCGATCACTGAAGCCGGTACCGTATTTCAGGTAATGATGGGCCTCATCCAGGGCCTGGGCCAGGCGTGGGCTGTGGAGTCGCACCTGCGGCCGCTGCTTTTCGCGACTGCTGAGCCCGGCCTCCTGCGCGCGCATCACCTCGTCGAAGATCTTCCGGTCGGCCTCGTCCATCTGATCGCGATCCGGCAGCGGCAGCCGGTTGCCGGATGCCGGGTCGATGTCGGCGGGCCAGCTGGCGGTCGGCGCAGCCGACCGCGCGGCGGGCGCCGACGCGCCCGGCCCTGCGGTCTGTCCCGGGGCCTGCGCCCCGGCGAGCGCCGCCAACATCCCTGAGAATCCGGCCAGAAGCATCAGCCGATGAATCTTCCCGTTGCGCACGCTGTGCTCCGGCTGCAACAATAGCTTTTCCCCGCGACGATAGTATGGTATCAAACTATCGTACACGGACAAGCGGTGCCCGGCCGAGCGGCCGGCGCACCGCACATCGAAACGATCGGGGGCACACGGGAGAGCAATCATGAAATCGCCATTTTCATTCACGGCGCTGGTGGGTACGGCTGTCCTGCTGGCGGCGAGCGGAGCGGCCGGGGCGGCGGATCAGGCGGACGTTGCGTTCATCGCGCACGACAAGGTGCAGGCCGCGCTGGACAACAAGGCCGACATCCATCTGCTGGTCGCCGACGATGTGATCGTGGAAGGCAACTACCGCAACAAGGCGGGCGTTCCGGAACTTCACACTGCGCTGATGGATACGATCTACATCACCGACGGCGAGACCACGATGGTGACCGGCGGCACGATGGTAGGCGGTCACCCGATTGGTCCGGGGCAGATTCGTGGCACGTCGATCACCGGCGGGACGACCTATCACCTGGTCAAGGGTGACGTGATCGTGATCCCGGCCAACATTCCGCACTGGTTCAAGGAAGTGCCCACCGAGGTCAAGTATTACGTGGTGAAGGTGCTGAAGAAGTAGTCAGGCGCCGAACGCCGACCCCCGTGAATCGCCGATCCCCATGAAACGTCCCGTGAACGCTCACCGTGTCGCAGCCCGACTGGTTCTGCTAGCCGCCGTGTGTGGCTTCGCCGCGCGGCCCGCACCGGCGCAGAATGCCGGCGCCGCGCCCGCGGCGCCGCCAGCGAACCCCTTCATCGTGCAGGAAGGCACCGTGAAGCGCCTGTCGGAGCACGTGTGGGAGATTCCCGATCGCAACCGGCCTGGCAATCCGAACATCGCCCTCGTCGTCGGGAGTCGGGCCACGCTGATCGTGGATACGGGAATGGGTCCCAGGAGCGGCGAGGCGGTCGCGCACGAAGTGCAACGCCTGAGCAAGAACACGGAATTCTTTCTGGCGACGACTGATTTCCGGCCCGAGCACATCACCGGCGCGTCGAGCTTGCCGCCCCACACTATCTGGATCATTCCCTCGGCCCAAAAGGCCGACATCGACCAGAGCACGCAAAAATACATCGATTCCTTCGTGGCGCGCTCGGCGGACCTGATGACGGCGCTCAAAGACGTGAAGCTCCGGGACCCTGACGTGCTTTTCGACCGCAGCGTTCAGATCGACCTGGGTGGCGGCGTGACGGTCCACCTGTACTGGTATGGTCCGGCGCGTACCCGCGGCGACATCGCGATCTTCGTGGAGCCGGATCGCCTGCTGCACGGCGGCAATTTCCTGGGAAGCAAGACGTATCCGTCGATGCCCGCCGATACGCCAAGCGTCTCCAACTGGCTCGATGTCATCGACCGGCTGGACGCACTGCATCCGCTGATCGTGCTGCCCAACCATGGAGATGTCCGCGATGGCTCGCTGATTGCCGGCCAGCGGGAAGTGCTCCGTGCTCTGCAGCAGCGTGCCATGGAACTCAAGGCGCTGGGGCATAGCGCCGAGGAGGCGGGAGCGCTGCTGATACCGGAATTCGAGGCCAGATATCCGGATTGGAAGAGCCTGAACAACATCCCCGGGGTCGTCGCGCGGTTCTACGAGCAATCACAGTAAAACTATAGAAGGAATCTATGCGTCGCAGAGACATCTTGAGCGCGTTGCCGGCGGCAGCATTGGCCGCCGCAGCCTTGCCGGCCGCGGCACAGGCCCAGCAGTCCACGGGCGGACCGATCAAGATCACCGACATCCGCCTGCTGCGGCTGCGCGTGATCAAGGATCTGGGTCCCGTCGTCGGTTTCATGGGACCGTGGGATGTCGCCAGGGCAATTGTCGGCGGCGGCACCGTGCTGGAAGTGCACACCGATCAGGGGCTGATCGGAATCGGGCCGGGAATCGACCCGGTGCAGTTGCCCGTGCTCCGCAACCAGGTCATCGGCGAGAGTCCGTTCAATTTTCAGGCCATCGTCGCGAACTTGAGGGAAGTGACGGGCATGGGTAACGCGCGGCGCATGGCGGCACTGCATCCGGCGCCGCCTGCGGATCCGACGACCATGACGCTCGCGGCGGCAGCGGGCCGGGGCGGCGACACCAGCGCCGATCGTGCCTACGCCTCCATCGAGATCGCGCTCTGGGACATCATTGGCAAGGCCTGCAACCAGCCGCTCTACAAGCTGTGGGGCCCGATCAAGGATCGCGTCGTGCCCTATGCCAGCCAATCGCGCCTCGGCACTCCGCAGACCCGCGCCGAATTCGCCGCCCAGGTCAAGGCGGCCGGCTGGCATGGCATCAAATTTCGCGCGCATTTCGAGACCATGCGGGACGACATCGCGCTCGTGGAAGCGACTCGCAAGCTCGTAGGCGACGGCCTGGACATCATGTGCGATGCGAACCAGGCGACCAACTACTACCTGACCCCGAGCGTCATGTGGGACTTCCGCCGCGCCGTCGAGACTGCGCGCGCGTACCAGGCGCTGAACGTCTACTGGCTGGAGGAGCCCTGCCGCCGCTTCGATTTCGATCACCAGGCCGAACTGAACCACCTGGTCGAGATTCCCATTGCAGGCGGTGAAGGCAATCGCGGCCTGCACGAATTCCGCCTGTTGCTCGAGCGCGGCTGCTTCGACATCGTGCAGCCGGAGATTCTGCTCGAGGGACCCTCGGAGATACGCAAGATCGCCGTCATTGCCGAATCGATGGACAAGATGATGGTGCCGCATTTGGGGGATGGCAGCGTCGGAACCGTCTGCAACATGCATTTGATCGCATCGCTCCCCAACTCGAACTATCTGGAGATCACGCACGATCTGCCACTGCTCGACTACTCCAACCGGCTCGCGATCTTCGAGGACCCGCCGGTGTTGACCCGCGACGGCTACTTCAATCTGCCGCAGAAGCCCGGGCTCGGTGTGACGATCAACAAAGATCTGATCCTGCCGTAGGGAGTGTCTGCCATGTCCGCATCACTCTGCACGTCAGCCGGCCGATGGTCGCGCCGCTTCGCGCTGGGAAGCTGCGCACTGCTGCTGCTCGCGCTCCGGCCGGCGCTCGCGGACGATCCGCTATCGGTGATCCTCGGCGACAAGACGCCACCGCTGATGAACTCGCTGAACCTGATCGCCCAGGGCGCAGGCTTCTACCGGGACGAACACCTGCAGGTCACGACCATCCTGGTCGACGGTACCGACAAGGTCATGGACGCCTGCACCAGCGGCAGCGCGGACATCTGCCCGATCGGCATCGAAGCGGCCATCACGGCCTATGGTCAGGGCAAGCAGCTGAAGATGTTCCTGACCCGGGCGTCGAAATTCGGCTACGTGCTGACGGCGCTCGAGGACAGCCCGATCAAGTCGCTCGCCGATTTCCGCGGCAAGAGCATCGGCGTGCATACGCTCACCGGCGCTTCCCCTGTGCTGACCACGCGCTCGGCGCTCGCAACGGTCGGTCTCGGCCCGATGGACTATACCCTGGTGGGCATCGGCATGTCGGACTCTGCCGCCAGTGCCATAGCGTCTGGCAAGGTCCAGGCGGCGGCATTGCCGCTGTATGAGCTCATTCCGTACATCGTCGGCGGCATGAAGCTGCGCATCTGGCACCATCCGACGCTGGGCAGCGCGGCCAATGCGGGCTACCTCGCGGCGCCCTCGGTGCTCACCGCCAAGCACGATGCAATCGGCCGGTTCTCCCGCGCGATCGTCAAGGCCTCGCTGCTGATCCACTACCATCCGGACCTGGCTGCCCACGCGATGCTCACTGCCGTCGGCAAACCCTTTACCCCCGACGATGTGCAGCGCCGGACGGCGGAGTTGAACGCATGGCAGGATGACCTGCCGGCGGCCGATCCGGACAGCAGGCGGATCGGAGCGCCTTCGCTGCCGGTCATGCAGCGCTACCTGCAGCTCCTCAAGGATGCCGGCGCGGTCACCACGGTCATTCCGGTCGCGGATGTCGCCACCGACGAATTTGTGGCCTTCTCGAACGATTTCGACCGCACGCGAATCAAGAACTTCGCGCAGTGATCGACGCTAGCGCGTCTTCACATTGAAGAACCAGAATGGCCCGTCTATATCCTTGAACCAGTGCGGCGTGCCGGCCGGGATGACGACCACATCGCCGACGGAGATGCGGCGCGACTCCCCACCGATGATGCTCGAGCCCATCTTGGTCTCGTTGAACGGCCTCCCGTCCGGAAACGTCTTCGGAGTCGTGTCGTTGGACAGCCTCCCACCCGTCACCAGCGTCGCCGATCCCTTCTGAATGTAGATGACGTCGGTCCACTCCAGGTGGATTTCGGCATCCAGCAGCTTGGTACGGGAACTCGCCTTCACCCGGAAGCTCTCCGAACCGTAATCGCTGTCGAACAGCGTTTCGCTCGGTCGCTGGTGGCTGAAGGTCGCCTCCACCTCCTGCTTCGAGAAGTACCGCACGGGGGGAACCGGCATCATCGTGACGGCGGATTCCCCGCCGGCGCTGTTCGGCGCTGCCGCGCTGGCCTGACCCCACGCCAATCCTGCGCCGATAAACGCTATCGCGGCCATCATCGCCACCGCTGCGGCTGTAGTTTTCATGATCTTGGTGCTCCTCGTATTCGGATCGTTCACTCCATCAGCAGCGCCTGGCGCAGCTCCGCCATCGTCGCGGTGCGAGGTCCATGCAACGGCACCAGCATCCGGACGTCCAGGTTCTGTCGCATGATGTTGTCGTACAGATTCAGCATATAGGGGTTCACGTACGCCCCACCGATGGTATCGATCCGCGGTGCCGTGAGGGCCTCGGTGTTCCAGGCGTCGACCTCGACCAGGATCTTCTCCATCGGCAGGTAGACCATCACGATCGCGTCGCTGTGCGCGGTCCCGACCTGTTCGTACACCTCGACCGGACGGCGGGCGTCGCCCAGCACCAGCATGCCGTTGGTGACCGGAAGGAATTGTGCAGTCTTCCTCGAACGTTCGAGCCGGTCGGGATTCAGCGTATGCGGCGTACGCCAGGCGCGTTCGAAGAACGCCTGATTCATCGGCAGCGTCACGATCGTGGCACCCTCGTCCACGTAGGTCCGTACGCCGCCCGCATGATCGAAATGCACGTGCGTGTTGATCAGGTAGCTGATGCGCTTGCCCGGAATCGTCTCCTTGATCTTCGCGATCACGGCCAGCGAACGCGCTTCGTCCAGCGGTGCATCGATCACGACGATGTGATCGCTCTGCTCGACCGCGACACTGTGCCACTGGAAGCCGCGCAGCCAGAGCACTCCGTCGCTGAGCTTGTCCACGGTGACCCTGACTGGCGCCGTCATGGCCTCGCGCATGCCCGCCGGTATCGGAATCGCGACGGCCGGATTGGCCACAACCCGCGCCACCGTGAGGTCGAGGCGCAGTTTGCCACCCTGAGTACGCACGACATGCGCCGGGAACTTCACGCCGCCGAAGTCGCGATATTCCGTGAATCCGGCTTCGCACAGCATGTCGCCCAGCACCGGGTTGTCGATCCAGTAGTGGACGCTGTAGACCTCGTTATGGACGTTGATGCGGCCAACGATCCGGTGTTTCCCCAGCAGGAAGCTGACTTCAGTGCCGCCGCCGTTGATCGGCCGGGATGTGGCGTGGCTGGCGGCGGCGGCGCGCAGGAAGCCCTGCGGCGTCGCCCAGATCTCCATCGTGCGCTCTTCGGCATTCTTCGCGTCGGCAATCGCCGTGACACTTAAGCCGGTGGCGGGACCACCAGGCGCACCGAGTATCCACGCCACACCGCCGGCCACGAACTCCTGCGCGGTGGTGCCGTCATGCTCGGCGGCCATCTGCGGAACCGGCCGCCACCGGGTCGGATCGGTCACCTGCCGTGCCGTGCGCTCGATGTGCGCACTCGCCGAGTCGTAGTCGATCGATGCGACGTAGCGGGTCACCTCGAACTGCGGGGGCGGAGCATTCGGGTTGGGCTCCTGGCCAAATTGATACCAGACACCGCTACCCGAGAACGTGAGCGATCGAATGCGATCCGCTCCAAGGGCAGCCGTGGCTGCCTCCAGCGTTCCGGGTGGTGCGCCAGCGACCGTCGCGGCCGCGGTCTCGACGGTGCCGGCCACAGGTCCAGCGAGCAACGATCCGGCCAGTGCCGCTCGGAGCAGGCAGGACCGCAGCGCCGGTCTCATGTCACCGGGGAGTGCTCTGCCGGCGCGGCGTGCTGCTGCGCGACCGGCGCGGCCTTTGACGGTTGTACCGCGTCGATCCGTATTACCGACTGCATGCTCGCATCATTCGGCAGCTCGATGCTGCCGGCCGGCAGGCTGTTCTGCTGCAGCAGATAGGCGACGACATCCGTCACACTGACACCGCCGAGCGTGCCGGGACTGTCCAGCGGCATCGTGCGGCGGATACGCTGCACGAGATCGGCGACCGACTGGCTCTCCCAGTCGGCCATGAAGTGGGAACCGGTCAGTGGCGGCACCTCGTCGCGGCCTCCAAGGTCATCCCCGTGGCACTTCGAGCAGTGCTCGGAGTAGACCGCCTTGCCGCGATCGGCTTGCGCGGCGGTGTAGATTCCATCCCACACCGAAGGCTGGGATGCGTTCTGGGCATGCAGCGCGCCCGCCGCGCCGAGCAGGCCGCACCACAACCAGCCCGCCATGGCGAGCCGGCGTCGAACGGGCTGACTGCCTGGGGGCACCTGGTCAATCACCGGAGGGGAGCCGATAGGCGATGTAATCGCCCGAATAGTTGCCACCGGACACCGGAATGATGATGTATTGCTGGCCAGCGTAGGAGTAAGTCATCGGCGTTCCGCTCTGCGGTGCCGGCATCCAGACGGCACCGACTTCCTTGCCGGTCATCTTGTCATAGGCGTGCATCATCGCGCCGCGCGGACGTCCCGGTTGGGTCGAGAACTGCGGATCGCCGGCGATCACGAGGTTCTTGGTCACCAACAGACCCGGGCCCCCGACCTGACCCGTCTTTGGAATCGTGAGCCCGCGCAGCGCCGGGCTGTTCTTGATCTCGTCCGGCGTGTCGCCGTGCACGATCTGCCAGCGGAAGTCACCGCTGTCCAGATTGATCGCCGTGATCGTGCCATAAGGCGGCTTGAGCAAAGGCAGCCCGTCGACCGAGGTGCGCACCGGGGGCGCGGTGGGCTTAAGGGGCTGCCCCGCTTTCGCAATCGCGGCGGCCGCCCGAGCCTCGTCCAGGCTGACCTTCGGCGCATCGGAAGCATCGCCCGCGCCGGGCCCACCCTGGATCGTGAATGGCCGGCCAGCCACGCCCTGAACGTAGCGGGCATCGGAGTAACCCGGCGGCGGCTCGATCAGACCATGCACGGTCGTGCTGCCGTCGCCGGCCGGCACGAATACCGTGTGGGTCTCGGGATCGTACGCGCCACCTTCCCAGTTGGTGCCGTTGGCGGCGCTGTCCATGCTCAGGGTTCCGAGCGGACCGTCGACCTTGCTGACCACGGGCGGCGTGAAGTTCGGGCCGATGTGGAAGTGCGAAATCACATCCAGCGCCTTTGCGTGCAGCTCGGGCGTGAAATCGATGACGTCCTCCATCTTGATGTACTGGCGCGCATAGGCCGCCGGCTTGGTCGGGAACGGCTGCGTCGGGGAAGTCTTTTCCCCCGGCACGTCGCTCTGCGGTACAGGCGTCTCGACGATCGGCCACACGGGCTTGCCGGTCACGCGATCGAGCACGTACAGGAAAGCCTGCTTACCCGGCTCGGCGACGACCTTGATCGCCTTGCCGTCGACGACGGCGTCACCAAGCATCGGCGGCGAGGTCGCATCCATGTTCCAGATCGGGTGGTGCACCATCTGGTAATACCATTTCATCTTGCCGGTATGCAGGTCGACACAGACGATGCTGTCGCCGAACAGATCGTTGCCCGGACGCGAACCGCCATAGACGTCGTTGGTGGGATCCTCGACCGGCAGATAGGCCAGACCGAGTTCACGGTCCACGGTGACGCTGGCCCAGGAGCCGGCGTTGCCATTGACATCCGCGGAACCGTTCTCCCAGGTGTCGTAGCCGAACTCGCCCTTGAGCGGCACGTTGTGGAAGGTCCAGAGCAGCTTGCCGGTCTTGACGTTCCAGGCCCGCACCAGACCCTTGGTATTGTTCTGCGTCGTCGGCTGCATGCCTTCCTTCATCGACGAGCCTACGATCACGATATCGTCGACCAGCGTCGGCGTGGAGTGCAGGCCGATCTCGCCAGTCTCCGGATCGATCTGCCGGTACTTGCCCGGCTGCCCCGGAATGCCGGTGACGGCGCCGATCTTCATGTCGATGATGCCGTGATCGCCGAAGGACTCGATCGGACGGCCGTTCTTGGCATTGAGCTCGACCAACCGGTAACCGGTCGTGATGAAGAGAATGCGCTCGTCGTCCTTGCCGTCGGTCCAGTAGGACACGCCGCGGCCCGAGAGCTGGCGGGGCGCATTCGCCGCGCGCGCGCCTTCGTTCAGGCTGTACATCCACTTGAGCTCCCCGGTACGGGCATCGAGCGCCACCGCATCACGCCGTGACCCGGCCGTCGTGTAGACGGTACCGTTGATCTCGAGCGGCGTGCCTTCGAGCTTATATTCCGGTCGACCGCCGAACTGGTCGGTCTTGAAGTGCCAGGCCACTTCGAGTTTGCTGAAGTTCGATGCGTTGATCTGGTCCTGCGGGGAATAGCGCGAACCGGTCGGATCGGCGAAATACATCGGCCAATCGCCCCGCGCGGTGGAGGGCTGACCGTAGGGCTGCCCTGCCGCCGTTTGCGCCCACAACGGGGCGGCGAGCAGCGTCGCAGCCATAGTGATCACAGGCGCGGCTACCGAACGCATCCGGGGATGCAGGCGATTGCCATCAAAACCAGCTGGAATAGTCGACATGTCGTTGAGTCTCCGATCCGCAATATCGCAGTTCACGCCGCCGCATGGCTCGGCTGCTGGGTGGTCCGGTGCTGCACCATGCGCGCCACATCGGGCATTCCGAGCAGCATGATTTCGGACACCTCGGCGGCCCGGAAAGGCGCTGTCTCGCCCGTGTCGAGGTACACCGCGGTATAGGTCCGAAAAGTCTGTCCCTCGAGCGTTCCCCGCCCGGACAGCACCAGGAATATGCCGCGGCCGGCCGCTCTGAAGATCGCGTCGGGGTGCACGCGGTAGCTGGCGCAGCGGATGCTGCAGTCGCTGAACGTCCCGAGCGTCTTCTCTTCCACACCCTCCATCCCTTCGACCGGCATCCAGCGGTAGCCGGCAGGATGCATCAGGACCGGCCGGCTGTACTGTGGGGCCGCGTATTCGAGCTTACGGCCCGCCGCCTGTTCCCAGACCGCCTCGAAACCGTCCATGTTCTTCTTCCCGGGCAAGCCGGGATTGCGGCGGAATACGCCCTGCTCGAACACGCCGATCTTGCACAGCTCCCGCTTGGCCTCGACGATCTGCTGCGGGGTCAGAAGTCCGGAGCCGCTCGGGCCGCCGAACTGCAGCGTAGCGACGTACGAGGGGTCGACATCCGGCCCCTGCGGACCATAGTGGGTTCCCTCCGGAAAATAGCCCACCACACCCGGGGTCATCCTGCCGTCGTGGTCGAAGTCGCACTCGCCCTCGATCTGTACCCGGAACTGGCAGAAATTGTGCCGGTGCCGCGGCGACTCGAAGTCTCCATACTGGCGAAACAGCCCGAACTTGAAGTTCCCCGGCGAGGCGGGATCGCCGACCAGCATCAGTTGCTTGCCGACCTTGCCCGATCGCACGCCTTCCGCGACGTTGACGGCGACCGGCACTTCATCGCCATGGACTATCTGCATTTCCGGCTCCTAGGGATCCCGCGGTACCAGTTTGTTTGCCTTTGGACAGTAGGGAATCATACTGGATTGTCCGATGCTGCGGCGCGCAATGGCCCTCAGGGGGAGAGCACCTCGAGCGAGCGGTTCTTCGACGGCGGTCCCATGACGCCGATGAACAACGCCACCAGCGCCATGCTGCCGGCGATCAGCAGGAATACCCAGGACACCCCGTAGTGTCCGAGGATGAACGCGATCAGGAAGCCGCTGAAGGTGGCACTGATGCGCGCCCACGAATAGACGAATCCCACCGCCTGCACCCGGATGCGCGTCGGGAACAGTTCCGCCTGATAGGCGTGGAAGTTGTAACTGAGAATTGCCGCGCTCAGCAGTTCGAAGCCGCCGATCGGAACGATCACGTAGGGGCTGCGGAAGTACGAGAACGCGAGCCCGGCTGCCGCCACCGCCAGCGCCGCGCCGACGATCTGCCACTTGCGCTCCACGCGGTCCGCGAACGACAGGCACAGCAGCGGGCCCAGCGGGGCCACCAGCGCCATGCCGAAGGTGTATCCGAGGCTATGGCTGATGCTGACTCCGCGGTGCACGAGGAAGGTGGGCATCCAGTTGATGAAGCCGTACAAGCCGATGCCCTGCAGCACGTGGAACACGCTCAGCATCACGGTGCGGCCCAGGTACTCGCGGCCGAAGATCTGCGCGTAGCGGCCGACGACATGCGGCGGTCGGTGGGTGACCGGCAGCGGCGGCGGCAATGGCCGCCCGATCTCGCGCTCGACGCGCTGCTCGAGGTTGCTGACGATGCGGTCCGCCGCCGCGAGCCGGCCATGGGCCGCGAGCCAGCGCGGACTCTCCGGTATGAACAGCCGCAGCGGCCACACCACGATGGCCCCGAGCGCGCCGACCAGCACGACCCAGCGCCACCCCTCCAGTCCCAGGAACATCTGTGGCACCAGCAGGAACGCCATCAGCGCGGCCATCGGCTGGCCGGTGGAGTGGATTGAATTGTTGACGACGAAGGCGCGGCCGCGCGCCATCTTCGGAATCAGTTCGCTCAAGTAGGAATCGATCGTGATGACCTCGAGGCCCATTCCGATGGCCATCATGAACCGCCAGAAGATCAGTGCACCGGAGGTGTTCTGAAACGCCATGACCGCGCCGCACAGGCTGAACCAGACCAACCCGAACGTGAACACGGTGCGGCGACCGAACTTGTCGGCGAGCACGCTGATGAAGGCATTGGCGAGCAACATGCCCATGAAGGTCGCCCCGGTGAAGCCCGCGTAGCCTTTCAGGCTGAAGAATCCTTCCGTCGTCGCCTTCAGGATGCCATTGTGGACCAGGCTGGGCGCGATATTGCTGCCGGAGCTCAGCATGTAGGCATCGAAGAAACCGCCGGCGCACAGCAGCACGATGAGCGTCCACATCGTCCTGCTGGAGCCCAGTCGGTCCAGACGCGCTCCGATCTCGGGCAGCCCGCTCTCGGGCAGCTCCGCGGCGCGATTGTCCTGCACGATATCCCCCGCTACCCCGCCCACCTGGCTCATGGAGATGTACTCCCCTTCTATTGATTCTGATCCGGCCCGCCGATCTGCTGAGTCAAGGTCCCGTATGGCTCCTCACAGACGCGCCAGCGTGACATCCAGCACGGCACAGCGCCCCTCCGACTGTACCGCGGCCAGGCAGCTGTCCAGCGCCTCATCGAGCTCATCGACACGAGCCACGACTCTGCCGTACGCACCACCGGCGGCGGCTGCGATCCCGGCATAGTCGGGCTGCGGGTCGAAGCCCAGATCCAGGTCCGCGCTCCTGCTGGCGTAGCCGTCCCTATGGACCGCCAGCGTCGAGAGCTTCGGGGACTTCCACCCGCCGTTGTTGTAGATCACGGTCAGGAACGGCGTGCCATATCGCCGCGCCATCCAGTGTACGGTCGATGGCATCGAGAACATATAGGACCCGTCGCCCGTAAGCGCGATCACGGTCTTTCCTGGATGGGCGAGCTTGGCGCCGATCGCGGCACCGCCGTTCCATCCCAGCGAGCCGCCACCGCTGCTGAACATGGATCCGGGCCGGGACATCGCCAGATGATCGTAAATCGTCTGGTAGTTCGAAACGCCTTCATTGACGACGAGCGTACTCGCGGTGACGCGGCGGCGGATCGCGGCAGTCAGGTATTCCGGTGTCAGGCTGCTGCCCGCCAGTTCCTTCTTGGCGAGATCGGACCGGCGGCGCTGGTGCAGCTCTTCCCACCGCCGGCGGCGCGATTCCACCAGCGCCGGATCCGGTGCGAGGCGCGCGAATTCGCCATTGAGCTGCCCGAGTGCGGTCGCGGCGTCCGCCGCGAAGCACTCGATCGCAGGTATGTGCCACAGCGGCATCTGCTGCTTGAGCGGGTCGACATCGATGTGGAAGATTCGCGCGCTGGGCGTCGGCGCACTGACAGTTGGAATCCACGGCACGTCGCTATCGATCACCACCACCAGGTCGGCCTCCGCGAGCGCCGCGTTCTGGCGGGGCTCGTTCCACTGATTCCCGAGGTAGAGCCGGTGGTCATGCGGAAAATTGACGTGGTTGGGTACCGACTCGAGCAGTCCGGCACCGGTGCGCTCGCACAGCGTGACCAGCGCGGTGACCGCTGCCGGGTTGCGTCCGAGGTAGGATGTCACGACCAGGGGCGCGCGGGCCGATGCCAGCGCCGCCGCGAGCCGGAGGGCCGCGTCCGGGGCCAGGGCCGCGGGAGACGTGGGCTTCCAGTGCCCGGGCTCGAGCTTCACGACCGGCACCGAGGCTTCCATGACCTCGCGTGCGCCGCTCAGGTAGACCGGCCCCGCAGGTTCGCTGCGCGCGATCTGAAACGCGCGGGCCACGAGCTGCTTGATGTTGACGGCCGCGCGCACTTCGTTGTCATAGCGCATGTAGCCGCGAACGATTCCGCGCTGGTCGTGCACGTCCTGGATCCAGTGGATGAACTCGTTGCGGCTGCCCGCCAGCTCGCCCTGCTGCGTGACCGGCGAGGCGCCCGCAAAGATGAATACCGGAATCCTGCCCTTGGCAGCGTTGTGGACCGCTCCGGCGAGCGACTGGGTGCCGCACTCCACGTGCACCAGTACCGCCTGTGGCCGGCCGGTCGAGGCGGCATAGCCGTGGGCGGCGCTCATTCCGACCATTTCATTGGGGCACGTGATTACACGCGGCACCGCCCGACCGGTGGCGCGAGCCGCGGCCAACCCTTCGATGATGGCCGGATGATCGCTGCCGAAATTCGCGAAGATGAATTCGACCCCGAGTTCCTGCAGGGCATCCAGGAGGGCCGCGCTGGCAGTATGCGTCGCCGTCTGTGATGATTCCCGTGTGGCAGCGTCGGCCATCTCGGCCTTGTTTTCATTTTTCGTCGGCGAGAATAACATCGTCGCGGGATGCTCCGGGCAGGGTCGTGCGGGTCGCCGTCAGTGCGGATTGTATCGTATCCAACTGTTTGATTTGTGTCAATTAATCTCTGTTCATGCGGGCGGCGGCTGACGCGTATGCGTCGGCCTGGCCACCGCACCGGACAGCAACGGAAACAGCAATGAAATCCAACACCCCTGCCGCTCCTGCCGCACCGGCCGATGCAGACGCCCCGGTCGATTCCACGATCGCGCTGGGCGAGCTGAGCACTTACATCGGGTTCTACTTGCGGATCACGCAGGCGCTTTCCTTCCAGGCCTTCGTGAAGCAGGCCGGCGATACGGATCTGCGTGCCGGCCACTTCGCGGTGCTGACGCTGATCGGCGAGAACCCGGGCATCACCCAGACCGCGCTCAGTCGCGCCAACGGGCGCGACAAGTCATCACTGACCCCGGTACTGGACGAGCTGGTACGTCGCGGTCTGGTGAGCCGGGAACGGATCGAGAGCAATCGGCGCGCCTACGCGCTCAAGCTCACGCCGCTCGGCAGGACCGCGCGTCGCAAGCTCCTCAAGAGCGCCGACCAGCATGAACGCAACCTGCGTCAGGCGCTAGGCAAGGAAGACAGCGCCGAACTGTTCCGCATGCTGAAGGTGCTGGCGGCCGCGCTGACCAAGAGGCTCGCGAGCTAGTCACTGCACGCGAATCGCGCGCCCGGCCTGCGAGGACAGTTCGAGCGCGCAGATCAGGCGGTGCGCCTGCACGGCCTGGCTGAAACCGGGCTCGAATGGTTTGCCATGTTGGATCGCGTCGGCGAGCCTGGCATATGCCCGGGCAATGTTCCGGGGCGGACCTTCGGGCACGCCATCGGGCACCAGACGCAGCCCGGCCGGTATCTCGACCGGTGCGAATGCGGCCTTGCCGCGCGCCGCATACAGC
>Ga0265334_10000262_pt1 | contig 29692 bp, 28 predicted proteins | sample 42023metaG_FD_192442 | JGI IMG/M metagenome (GOLD analysis project Ga0265334, IMG submission 192442) | Rhizosphere microbial communities from Carex aquatilis grown in University of Washington, Seatle, WA, United States - 4-20-23 metaG | ecosystem: Host-associated > Plants > Roots > Rhizosphere... | reverse complement strand
TCATGGCCTTCGCGCAGCCAGGCGAGGTAGTCCGCGACCGCGCGGCTGGTGTCGTAGGCGGGCTGGTAGCCGGTGTCCTCGCGGAGCCTGGTGATGTCCAGGCATGGCGGCTGGCCTGATCCGGCCGGGCGGCGGCCCTCGGGCAACTCGATCCGGGCGTCCGGGACGAGCTCTTTGACGGCGGCGGCGACCTCCCGGCTGGTCACCACCTTCCCCGAGCCGATGTTGTAGGTGCGGTGATTCAGCCGGGGCGCGAGCTGCAACAAGGCGATCGCCCTGGCGCAGTCCTTGACATAGCACACGTCGAGCCCGTCGTCGCCGTAGACAGGGAAGCGCAGCGCGGAGAAGTCCGGGGCGGTGCCGCGGGCGGCGGCGTGCACGAGCTGCGGCAGCGCCATGAACGAAGAGAACGGGTTGCCGCCGGGTCCCCAGGGGGATATCCGGTAGCTGAGGATCTCGATCCCCGTGGCGTCGGCCAGGTAGTCTGCCAGCAGTTCCCCGGCCTTCTTGAACGCCGGGATCACGTGGCCGGCCGTCATCGGCAGCGGCAGGTCCTCCCGGTACGGCGGCTCGGCGGTGACGCCGCCGTACACGCCGACCGTCGATGCCATGCCGACCCGCGGCACCTGCCACTCGCCGGCCGCCTGGACCACGTTGAACAGGCTGCCGACCGCCTTCCTGGCGCCGGCGACGGGCTCGTCCGCGCCGGGTGGCCAGGGCACCGACCCGGCCAGGTGCACGATGCCGGTGATCTTGTGGCGGCTGCCGACCTCCAGCAGCGCGGCCAGGTCAGTGACATCGGCCCGCTCGCAGAACACCCGCCGCCCCGCCTCGCCGGCCAGCGCTTCCGGCAGCACGGGCTCCCGGCGCTGCACCAGCACGCACGTCTCGCCCGCCTCCAGCAGCGCCCGCGTGGTGTGCAGGCCGATGAATCCCAGCCCTCCGGTCACAAGGATCATGACACCTCCAATTCACTAGCACGCTAACGACATCAGTGAGCCTAACATGTCATTAGCGTGCTAGCGATTACAGTGGGGGGATGGATGACCTCCTGGCCTTGTTCACCCAGGCCGCCAAGCTGCTCCGGGAAGCCGCCGACGAGGCCATGAGCGGGCACGGGGTCCGGGTCGGCCAGCACATCGTGCTGAGCGCGCTCTGGGACACCGACGGGCTGACCCCCGGCGAGACCGCCCGCCGCCTCGGCGCCGCGACCCCGACCATCGTCAACACCGCCACCCGGATGGAGGAAGCCGGCCTACTCACCCGCAGGCCCGACCCGGGCGACGCCCGCCTCGTCCGCCTGTACCTCACCCCCCGCGGCCGGTCGGCGCGCGAACCGGTCCGCGAGGCCCGCGCCGCGCTGGAGCAGCGCGCCACCGCCACCCTCACCGCCGCGGAACGGGACCACCTCGGCTCGGCACTCGCCAAGATCATCGCCCAGCTCCAGAACGAGTCATCCTAAGCGCTCCGCATACCGCAGCGGGTATGGCCCCGGTGATCCCAGTCGCGGATGCGCCCATGATCCTCCTATTCAGGCGGCCTGCTTACATAGATGCGCATGCCAGGTTCATGGCAGTCACGATCTACCACGCAGAACCATCGCGAGGCGCAAGGCCTGCTCGGGAGACCCTTGCCGCCACGCGGGCGCGGGGCAGTGGCGCGCAGGGCTGATTCCAGTTTTGCGTCGTGAATTTTGCGGCCATTCGTGCTTGGCGTGTCCTGGTCCAGCGCGCCGACCAGGGATCTAGCTGCGGCCTGCGGCGATGAGCTCGCTCCGCCACTGCGCGAAGCGGTGGCGCATGTCAGCGACTGAGGCCCGATCGGCACGGTACTCAGCGAACGCGGTGTCGGTGATCTGGGTCAGCGCCCCGAGCGCGTCGGCGAACAGCAGCCGGTCAAAGCCACGGTCGGCGTTGGCGGCAAGCTCGAGCAGTTGCTCGCGCGTATACCGACCGCTCGTAATGGCGGCATCCACATCCAGGAAGTCACGCGGCAGGGCGCGGCCGAACAAGGCACAGACCTTGTTGGCGACAGCGTCGTCGGCGTGCAGGACAGGCCCGACATCCAGTTGAACGGGCTCATGGGCGCGCCAGTCGACCGATAGCTCGACCTTTTCCTCGGTGCCGTCTGCCGGGTCGGTGAGAGTCAGCCGGGTGAACGTCTCGGCGCTCATGATGACCGATGCCTTGTATCCGGCGGCTTCGAGTGCAGTAATAACGGCAGCAACCAGTTCGGGGAACTCCCCTCGGCGCTGCCAGCTTGTGAACAGGTCAACGTCCCCGCTCGGCCGGCTGCCCATTCCATGTGCGGACACCGCGTACCCTCCGGCCAGCGCGAGCCCGAACCTCCCGCCTGCCGCCAGGGCGATCCGCTCGTGCCGAGGTTCCATCGCCAGGCAGCTACGCGGTCGCGGTGATGCGGCTGATCTCGGCCAGGACCGGGAACCTCTGCTCCCACGCGCGGCGGAGCTGGGCCGGCAGCCACAGCAGCGCCCACAGCCGCCGCAGGACCCGCTCATCCAGGTAGGCGTACAGGTCCTGCGGGCTCGCCGCCTCGATCAGGACGGCACGGTACAGGTCTACGACCCGGCCCGGCGCGTCCAGGTCATAGACCGCATTCCCCGACCAGTCCAGGTACGACGGCAGTTGAACGATCCCAGACGAAGGACCCTGCAGCAGGTCCAGCCGCTCCGGGACCGCATACGGGCGCTGGTAGCGAGCGCCCGAGGTTCCCTGGGCATCGGCCATGTCCATGCACTGAAGGATAACCTCTGCGCTCGTCAAGTGCCCGGCTCAACCAGCCCCGCCTCGGGCAGACGCGGGGCTGCGGAGCACAGGGGTGGCTTCACTTTTGCGTCATGATTTTCGCCGCAGTCGCCAGAGCGGTGCTGTTGGCGTTAGACGCTGAGCCGTTGCGGAACTTCGCTGGCGCGGCCAGAAGTCAGCACCCTGCTGAGTCCCTGGCCGAGCAGGTCAACCTGCTGCGGCGTCAGTTCCAGGGTGAAGCTCGTGTCGGTTGGCATGCCCAGGGTTCCGGCGGCTTCCGCGGTGAGCGTCAGGCGGAGCCGCCCGCCACCGAGTTCGCACTCCCGGACGCCGCCATAGCAGGTGGCCTGCCCCGGGTCTACCACCAGGCAGTAGGTGTCCATGCCAAGCTGGATCTCCTGCGGGTCTTCGGCGTCGTAAGGTTCCATAAACAGCAGCGACCAGGCGTCCGGGGCGTCGGCCTCGCGGATTCCGATCACGTAGACGTCGCTGTCGTCTTCGCCCACGTCGCCTATGACCGCCGGCGCCCACCCTCGCTGCCCGTGATCCCGCATTCCGCTCCTTGTCCGGACTCACCGTGCCACAGCCCGCTGGCGCATGCTCCTTGCCTGATACCTCGGTAGCCAGTCGTCGCAGCCATAGGGTTGCAGCGGGAATGCGCCAGCGTCAACGTCGGCTCTGACGGCCGATGCAGACGCGGGGCAGCAGGGTGCAGGGGTGATTCCACTTTTGCGTCTTGATCTGAATCACGATCTGGCCTCAGGATGCATCAGGCAAGATCGCCGTCACCTGCTTTCGTTTTGTTCGTTTCATGCTAATCTATTGCCATGGCGACGCCACTGATTGAGCGGACGGTGCTGCCCCCGGAGGACCTGGGGCGGCTTGGCGGCGTGCTCGCCGCGCTGACGACCCGGCGGGCGCCGGGTGCGGCATTGGTTGGCCCGGACGGGGAGCGGCTGGAGTTGCCGCCGGAGGTCTTCGAGATTCTCCGTGAGGTGGTGGAGGCGCTGGCCGGGGGGCTGGCGATCACCATCGCGCCGCATCAGATGATCCTCTCGACAAGCGAAGCCGCTGACATCCTGGGTGTGTCGCGGCCCACGCTCGTCCGTCTGCTTGAGTCGGGCGAGATCCCCTTCGAGCAGCCGGGGCGGCACCGGCGGGTGCGCCTGGCCGACGTCCTGGCTTACCAGGAGCGGGCCGCGCGGCACCGGGCTGCGGGGCTGGACCAGATGGTGGCGGACGCCGAGGATGCCGGGCTCTACGACCTGCCGTCAGACGTGCCCTTCGAGCGGCTGCCGATCGAGGACGGCGGGGAGTAGGCCAGGTCATGGACGCGGTGCTGCTCGACACGTGCGTTCTGCTCAAGTCGTATCTCTGCGACGCCCTGTTGTCGATCGCAGAAGTCGGCACGTTCCGGCCGCTTTGGTCCGATCACGTTCTTGAGGAGCTGCGGCGCAACCTGGCTAGGGCGGGGGCCAAGCCGGAAGCCGTCGAGCACCGCCTTGGGCAGATGGCGGCGTACTTCCCCGATGCCCGGGTGACCGGGTACGAGCAGCTGATCGGATCCATGACTAACCACCCCAAGGACCGGCACGTGCTGGCCGCAGCCGTCGCGGGGCGCGCGGACGTGCTAGTCACCGAGAACCTTAGAGACTTTCCGCCAGAGTCGGCCGCGCACCTGGGCATCACCGTTACCGGGCAGGACGACTTCCTGCTCGGACTGCTTGAGCTGCACCCGGATGCCGTCCTGGACGCGCTTCGCCGCCAGTCATCCCGCTACCGGCGCGAGCCCCGATCCGTCACCGCGCTCCTGAGCATCTTGGCCGGACCCGGTCAGGGATGCCCGGAGTTCGCCCGCCAGTGCCGCACCCTGCTGTAACTCAGCTAAGCCGGTCAGACGCGGGGCCGCTGCGCACAGGCCAGCCGCAGTGCGTCGCGAATCGCAGGGCCGACGTCACCCTGGCGCTGTGAAAGCGTGCCGCGCCCGGCACCGGGTCATGACCCGTCGCGGCCCCGTCAGTCCGCGGCGGGCAGCCGGACGCCGAATCCGGTGGCGGCCAGCTTGAGCACCACCTGACCCGGCGCCTGCAGCGCCCTGACCTTGGCGGCGCTGAGTTCCTCAAGCTGGGCGAGGACGCGTCCGTAGGCGTCCGGGCCCTGCCTGCGCGCTCGGCTCAGCGCGGTCGCGTTGGCCCACACCTTCTGCCGGGCCTCGCGCAGGAAGCGCCGGGTGCCAAGCCGGCTGAGCGGCGCAAGCACCCGGTCGAGCAGCGGTACGGGCCCGGAGAGGCGGCCAAGTTCCTCGGCCTCCGCCGCGACCCGGGCGGCGAGCACGCCGTCGATCGCCTGGTGGTCGGCCGCGCGGCGGGCGATCAGCGCCTGGTCGTCGAACTGCGCGTCGCTGATCACCGCCACGATGGCCTGCGGCAGGTCGTAGTTGATGTGCGCGTTCATGCCGAGCAGCACGTGCCGCAGCGGCGGCAGGCTGGCCGGGGCGCCGAACGCGATCGCCCAGGGCCGCGACGGCGCCCGCCCGGCCAGGTCGGCCTCCAGCGCGTCCAGGTAGAGGCCGGCGAACGCGACGTCCCACTCCTCGACCCAGCCGGAGTCAGCGAAGCCGCCGCGCTTGATTTCCTCCGCCACCGCGATGGTGGTGCGCTGGTAGGTCGCGTGGAAGTACCGGCGCTTGTCTCCTGCCGACTCAAGCGGCTGGCCCAGGGCCGCCATCCGGGCAATGAGCTCCTCGATCATGCTTTAGTAACGTCGCGGGGACGCTTCCCGGATCACCGTTGGCGCCGAGCCGCTTTAGCGGGTGACCTCGGCGCGGTCGGCGGCCCACAGCGTGTGGTAGCTGCCCTCGGCGTCCGTGCGCCGGTAGGTGTGCGCGCCGAAGTAGTCACGCAGCCCCTGGACGAGCGCGGCGGGCAGCCGCTCCGCGCGCAGCGCGTCGTAATAGGCGAGCGCCGCCGAGAACCCGGGCACCGGGATGCCGTTGTTCACCGCGGCCCCGATGACCTCGCGCCAGGCGTCCTGCGCCTCGGTGAGCGCCTTGCCGAAGTCAGGGTCGGCAAGCAGCGTCGGCAGCTGCCGGTTGGCCGCGTACGCGGCGCGGATCCGGTCGAGGAAAGCCGCGCGGATGATGCAGCCGCCGCGCCAGATGACCGCCATCTTGCCGAGGTCGATGTCCCAGCCGTACTCGTCGCTGCCCGCGGCGATCATGTTCCAGCCCTGAGCGTAGGAGACGAGCTTGGACGCGTACAGCGCCTGCTCGACCTGGTCGGCGAACGCCTCGGGGTCGGAGACCGCCTCGCGGCCGGGCCCGGCGAGTCCGCGGGCGGCGGCGCGCAGGTCGGTGTGGCCGGACAGCGACCGGGCGAACGTCGCCTCGGCGATCCCGTCAACGGGCACGCCCAGGTCCAGGGCGATCTGCACGGTCCACCGGCCCGTGCCCTTCTGCTCGGCCTGGTCGAGGACGATGTCGACGAAGGGCCGGCCCGTCTTCGCGTCGGTGTGGGCGAGCACCTGGGCCGTGATCTCGATGAGGTAGGAGTCGAGGCGGCCGGTATTCCAGGTGCGGAAGATCTCGGCGATCTGGGCCGGCGAGTACCCGCCGGCGTACCGGAGCAGGTCGTAGGCCTCGGCGATGAGCTGCATGTCGGCGTACTCGATGCCGTTATGCACCATCTTCACGAAATGCCCGGCTCCGTCCGGGCCCACGTGTGTCGTGCACGGCACGCCGTCGACCTTCGCCGCGATCGCCTCAAGCATGGGGCCGAGGGCCTGCCACGACTCGGCCGAGCCGCCCGGCATGATCGACGGGCCGTTGAGCGCGCCCTCCTCACCGCCGGACACGCCCATGCCGACGAAGTGGATCCCCGTCTCCCGCAGGGCGGCCTCGCGGCGCCGGGTGTCCATGAAGTGCGCGTTGCCGCCGTCGATGATCATGTCGCCGCGCTCAAGGAGCGGGGCGAACTCCTCGATCACCGCGTCGGTCGCCGCGCCGGCGTTCACCATGATGACCAGGCGGCGCGGTCGCTCCAGGCTCGCGACGAAGTCCTGCGCCGTGTGCGCGGGGACGAAGGTGCCCTCGTGGCCGAACTCGTCCATGATGGCGTCGGTCCGGGCCGTGGTCCGGTTGTGCAGCGCCGTCGCGTACCCGTGCCTGGCGAAGTTGCGGGCCAGGTTACGGCCCATCACGCCAAGTCCCGTCACGCCGATCTGCGCTGTCACCTCGGGGGCCATGTCGTCCTCGTCTCCCTCGCTGCCGTGCGGTTGCCGCGTGCCCATTCGATCACGCCGCGGCGCGCGCTGGCGCCCCGACCCGGCAGATGCCTGGTCACGCCCGCGGCGGCCGCTTTCCCTGGAGCAGCGCCACGTCGGAGACGGGGCCGAGGTGGCGGAGTTTATCCGGGTTGACGACCGACCGGATCGCCTGCACCAGGCCGTCGGCGATGTCCAGCTCGATCACGTTGATGACCCGCCCCTGCGCGTCGTAGCTGACGGCGCCCGGCTGGCCGTTGACCCAGGCCAGCCGGGCGTAGGCGCCGATGACCTTGGCCCGGCGGAACAGGCCGCCGATCAGCCGCATCACCCGCTGCGGCCCGATGAGCGGCTGGCCGACCGCCTGCGCCTTGCCGCCGCCGTCGCCGTGGAAGACCACGTCGGGCGCGAGCATGCCGAGCAGCGCGTCCATGTCGCCGCCCGCGGCGGCCTCGAAGAACCGGCGGGCCAGTTCCTCGCCCTCCGCTCGCCGGGACGGCCCGGGCGCGCCGTCGCGGGCCGGGCCGCCGGCCGCGATGCGCTGCCTGGCGCGGGCGAAGATCTGCCGGCAGTTCACCTCGGTCTTGCCGGTGATCCGCGCCACCGCCGGGTAGTCGTAGCCGAACACCTCGCGCAGCATGAACACCGCGCGCTCCACCGGGGACAGCGCCTCCAGCAGCACGAGGAACGCCATGGACAGCGAGTCGGCGAGCTCGGCGTGCTCGGCGGGCCCCGGCTCGCCCGCGGGCACGACGACCGGCTCGGGCAGCCAGTCCCCCACGTACGTCTCGCGGCGCACCCGGGCGGACCTCAGGTAGTTGATGCCGAGCCTGGTCACCGCCGTCGCCAGGTACGCCTTGGGGTCGGCGATCACGGTTCCGGCCTGGCGCGCCCTGGTCAGGCCGACGAACGCGTCCTGCACGATGTCCTCGGCATCGCCCACCGACCCGGTCATCCCGTAGGCGATGGAGAACAGCAACGGCCGGTACTCCGCCGCCCGGGCTTCTCCGGTCACGTGGTCATCCGCTGACCCAAGCACGAAATCCCTCCCGCCAGCTCGCGAACCGCGGCTCCCAGCCGAGCTCCTTGACCGCCTTGGCATTCGATGACCCGCGCGCGCTGGTCATCCAGGCGACGATAAACTCACCGGCGAGCAGCCGGCCAGCCCAGGTGGGCACGCGCAGCGGCGCCTTCGCGCCCGCCACCTGCGCCAGGTACGGCAGCCACTGCGCGGTTGGGGCCGGCTCGCTGTCCACGATGTTGTAGACGCCGGGCGCGCCCTGGGTCACCGCGGCGACCGCCGCGGTCGCGGCGTCGGCGATGTGCGTGAACGACCAGACGCCGGTCCCGCCGCCGACCACGGGCAGCTGCCGCTTCCGCACGACGTCGAGCATTACCTCAGAGGCGCCGGGGCCGTAGAAGGACCCGTAGCGCAGCACGATGCCTTCCGGCACGTCGCGCGGCACGGTCTCCTCCACGTACCTGATCGCGGCGAGGGTCCGCGCCGTGGACGGAACCGGCCGCGGGTCGAGCGGGTCGTCTTCCGTCTTCACCGGGCCGCCGGACCGCTCATTTGGCCAGCCGGTGAAGCTCTGCGCGATGACCCGCCTGGTGCCCGCGGCGGCGGCGGCCGCGAGCAGGTTGTCTGTGCCCCGGGTGCGCAGCTCGTTAGTGACGGCGAACTCCTTGTCCAGGTGGCGCGGCGTCCGCATGGCCGCGAGCGCGGTCATCTGGTGGATGATCACCTCCGGGGCGGCGGCCCGCACCGCCGCGATCACCGCTTCGCGGTCAAGCCCGTCGAGAATGGCGGGCTCCGCGCCCATCTCGCGCAGTAGCGCGACCTTGCCGGGCGACCTGGTGGTGGCGGTGACCTGGTGACCCGCCGCGACAAGTCCTGGTACAAGGTACTGCCCCACTGCCCCGGTCGCTCCGGTGACGAAGACTCGCATGATGTCTCCTTCCGCGTGATCCCTTTCCCTCCAAGACAAGGCACCACCAGAAGCTGTGACATCCGCTCGCTTACCGCCCGGGCTGGAGGCGAAGCCCGCCCACGTTCTGGATGATGCCGGCGGTGACCTCGGCGCGGCGTGGCCGGCTAAGAGAAGTGGTCGCCGTGGGTGAGGGCCGAGGCGGACGCGGCCCAGGGGGCCGGGGTGATCTCGGAGCCGCCGGCGACGTGGCGGTTGAAGGCGCTCCGCGCCACGGCCATCAGGGTGAGCAGGGAGTGCTCACGGGCGGCGAAGGCGTTGAAGTCGAGCACGCCGCGGTCGGCCTTGGCGCAGGCCAGGGCCAGCTCGGTGGCGGCGAGCTGGTAGTCGGACATCGCGGTGGCGGCCGGGTGGCCGCCGGAGGCGCGGGCCCAGCGGCGGGCGACGCCGCGGGCCCGCAGCGAGGCGAGCATCGCCACGTCGTCGGCGGTGACCAGGCCGGTGCGCTGGTAGGCGGGCAGGTAGCGGCGGATGAGGCCGATGACCCGGCGGCGGTCGGCGACCAGGACGACGATCAGCGCGACGAGCACGCCCGACATGATGAGGTACCCGGCGACCAGCCCCGCCGTGCCGTACAGCGACAAGCCGTTCCATATGCCGTGCAGCGTCATCGCCGCGAGCAGGCCGAGCGCCACCGCCCACTTCCCGCCGCTCCGGCGGCTCGCCGCGTAGGCGACACCGAGGCCCGTCATCGAGGTGAAGATCGGGTGCAGGAGCGGTGAGACCACGCCGCGCAGCACAAAGGTATAGCCGAGCAGCTCGATGCCACCGCGCTGCGGGCTCACGAAGGCGTTGATGTAGTAGCCGACGTTCTCGATCATCGCGAAGCCCAGGCCCACCATCGCGGCGTAGATGACGCCGTCGGTGGGGCCGTCGAGTTCGCTGCGGCGCCGCCACAGCAGGCCGATGAGGACCGCGCCCTTGAGCGACTCCTCGATCACCGGGGCGCCGAACGTGGCGGCCACGTACTCGCCGGTGGACGCGCCGAGCCGCGGCATCGTCACGTACTCCAGGTTCACGGTGTTGACGATCAGCGCGGTCAGCGCGGCGATGCCCGCGCCCCAGCCAAACGCGAACGCCAGGTTGGCGCGCGGCTCGGGCTCAAGCCGGTCCATCCACAGCACCACCACGACGAGCAGCGGCACCGGGAGCAGCGCCAGGGGCAGCGCGATCGCGAACGGCGCGGCGCCGTCGCCGACCGCGAACGACTGCACCGCGTCGATGCCGAGCGCCATGATCGCGCAGGCCGCGGTCACCGCGATGCCCACGATGAAACCCACCGGCGTCCGGCCGGCCGGGCGCCCCGCGAGTACCGCCCGGGGACTGAACGGCTCCCCCGCGGCAGGCGGCGGGCCTGACTCGTTCACGGTCAGCAGCTTACTGCGGGAGGGCCCGGTCCCATGGGCCGATAAGCAGTCAGATTGGTCTAGACCGGGATGGTTCTTTGGTCTAGACCAATTTCGGATGAACCTTACGGAAACGGTCTCCCCCGCGCGTTCACCCGGCCGGGCAACGGGATAGGCTCTAACCGTTGCCGGAGGGACTCCGCCTGCCCAGGTTCCGCCGCGCGCACGCCAGCTCTTTCCGCCTGCCGCGGCGGACGCCAGAGAAGCCTGCAGAAGGGATCCGTGACGTAAAGGTGAGCAACGACGCCCTTGACTGGACCCCCGCCGACAAGCGGGCCGTTGACCTGGTGCGCGTCCTGGCGATGGACTCCGTGCAGAAGGTCGGCAACGGGCACCCTGGCACCGCGATGTCCCTTGCGCCCGCCGCCTACCTGCTGTTCCAGCGCGTGCTGCGGCACGACCCGGCCGACCCGAAGTGGCAGGGCAGGGACCGTTTCGTGCTTTCTTGCGGGCACTCGTCGCTGACGCTCTACATCCAGCTGTACCTGTCCGGCTACGGGGTCGGGCTCGACGACCTGAAGGCGTTCCGCACCTGGGGGTCGATCACCCCCGGCCACCCCGAGCACGGGCTGACCCCCGGCGTCGAGACCACCACCGGGCCGCTGGGTCAGGGCCTGGGCAACGCGGTCGGCATGGCGATGGCGGCGCGCCGCGAGCGGGGCCTGCTCGACCCGGACGCCGCTCCCGGCGCCTCTCCGTTCGACCACTTCGTGTACGCGATCGCCTCCGACGGCGACATCGAAGAGGGCATCACCCACGAGGCCTCCGCGATCGCCGCGGTGCAGGAGCTCGGTAACCTGGTCGTCATCTACGACGACAACCACATTTCGATCGAAGACAACACGGTGATCGCCAAGTCCGAGGACGTCGGCGCCCGCTACGAGGCCTACGGCTGGCACGTGCAGCACGTCTCCTGGGTGACCGACACCGGGTACGAGGAGAACGTCCAGGCGCTGCACGACGCGCTGGAGGCGGCCAAGGCGGCCACGGGGAAGCCGTCGCTCATCGTGCTGCGGACGATCATCGGCTGGCCCGCGCCGACCAAGCAGAACACCGGGGCCGCGCACGGCTCCGCGCTCGGCGACGCCGAGGTCAAGGCGACCAAGGAGATCCTCGGCTTCGACCCGGACGTGACCTTCCCCGTCGAGGAAGAGGCGCTCAACCGGGCCCGCGAGGTCGCCGCCCGGGGCAAGTCGCTGCACGCGGAGTGGGACGCGCAGTTCGCGGAGTGGGAGAAGAGCAATCCCGAACGAGGGGCGCTCTTCGCCCGGCTCGCCGCCCGCGAGCTCCCGGCCGGGTGGGCGGACGCCCTGCCGGAGTTCCCCGCCGACCCCAAGGGCACCGGGACGCGCCGCACGTCCGGCAAGATCCTCACCGCCCTCGCGCCGGTGCTGCCTGAGCTGTGGGGCGGTTCCGCCGACCTGGCCGAGTCGAACAACACGACAATGGAGGGCGAGCCGTCCTTCCTGCCGTCCAACCGGCAGTCCGAGATGTGGGCGGGCAACCCGTACGGGCGCACGCTGCACTTCGGCATCCGCGAGCACGGCATGGGCGCCATACTCAACGGCATCACGCTGTCCGGCCTGACCCGGCCCTACGGCGGCACGTTCCTCCAGTTCAGCGACTACATGCGCGGCGCCGTGCGGCTCGCGGCGCTGATGGAGATCCCGGCGACGTTCGTCTGGACCCACGACTCGATCGGCCTCGGCGAGGACGGCCCCACGCACCAGCCGGTCGAGCACCTGTGGTCGCTGCGGAACATCCCGCACCTGGCCGTCGTCCGCCCCGCCGACGCGAATGAAACGGTCTACGCGTGGAAGGCGATCCTGGAGAAGACGGACCGCCCGGCCGGCCTCGTCCTGTCCCGGCAGAACGTGCCGACGTTCGAGCGGGTCATCTTCGCTCCGGCCGAGCTCACCGCGCGCGGCGCGTACGTGATGGCCGACGGCACCGACGTGATCCTGATCGGGACCGGGTCCGAAGTGCAGATCGCGGTGGCGGCGCGGGAACTGCTCGCCGCCGAGGGGATCTCGGCGCGGGTCGTGTCGATGCCGTGCGTGGAATGGTTCACGGAGGAGGACGCGTCCTACCAGGAAGAGGTGCTCCCGGCGGCCATGCGGGCGCGGGTCTCGGTCGAGGCGGGCATCACTCCCCCGTGGCGGATCTTCGTGGGCGACGCCGGGGAGTCGGTCGGCATCGACCACTACGGCGCGTCCGCCGCGGAGGCCGTGCTCTACCAGGAGTTCGGCATCACCGCCGAGGCGGTCGCGGCCGCCGCGAAGGCATCCATGGCGAAGACCCAAAGCTGAGCGCGGCCCCGTGAGATAAGCACAGCGACATCAGCACGCGCAAGAAGCACGGTGTAAGAAGCACGGGCCGGCGGAACAAAAGGCTGTAGACGGAAGGAACGCGGACAATGTCTGACGTACTCGGGGAACTCACCAAGGCCGGCGTGTCGGTCTGGCTCGATGACATCAGCCGGGAGCGGCTGCGCAGCGGCAACCTGGAGGCCCTGGTCAGGGACTTCCACGTGCGCGGCGTGACGTCGAACCCGACTATCTTCGCCAACGCGCTCGCCAAGGGCGACGCGTACGACGAGCAGATCAAGGACCTGGCCATCCGCGGCGTCACCGTCGAGGAGGCGTCCCGGATGATCACCACCTACGACATCCGCTGGGGCGCCGACGTGCTCCGCGGCGTCTACGACTCCTCCGGCGGCGTCGACGGGCGCGTCTCCATCGAGGTCGACCCGCGGCTCGCCCGGGAGACCGACAAGACGATCGCCGAGGCCAAGCAGTTGTGGTGGCTGGTCGACCGGCCGAACATGTACATCAAGATCCCGGCGACCGCCGAGGGCGTCCCGGCGATCACCGCGACGCTCGCGGAGGGCATCTCGGTCAACGTGACGCTGATCTTCTCCCTGGAGCGGTACGCCGAGGTCATCGACGCCTACTACGCCGGCCTCGAGCAGGCCGTGGCCAACGGGCACGACATCTCCACGATCGCGTCGGTGGCGTCATTCTTCGTGTCCCGGGTGGACACCGAGGTGGACAAGCGGCTGAACGCCATCGGGACCCCGGAGGCCCACGCGCTCAAGTCCAAGGCGGCGATCGCCAACGCGCGGCTCGCCTACGAGCTGTTCGAGCAGAAGCTGGACACCGACCGGTGGCGCGCGCTGGCCGCCAAGGGCGCCAAGGTGCAGCGGCCGCTGTGGGCGTCGACCTCGACGAAGGACCCGTCGCTGCCCGACACGCTGTACGTCGTCGACCTGGTCACCAGGGACACGGTGAACACCATGCCGGAGGCGACGCTGCGGGCGACCGCCGACCACGGCGTGCTGCAGGGCGACACCGTGCACGGCACCTACGACGAGTCGCGGGCGCTGTTCGCCTCGCTTGAAGCGCTCGGCGTGCACTACGACGACGTGGTCCAGGTCCTCGAGGACGAGGGCGTCTCCAAGTTCGAGGTCTCGTGGACCGAGATGCTCGCCAGCATCAAGAACGAGCTCAGCCTGAACTCATAACCAAATAGGCTGGTTAGGACCTACAGGAGGTTCCGATCATGGAAAAGCCGAACGCCGGCACCCGGGGACCGGCGCCGGCGAACCCGGGGGTGATCGCGGCCTCGGGCGACCCGGCCAACCCGCTGCGCGACCCGCGGGACCGCCGGATCCCGCGGGTCGCGGGCCCGTGCGTCATGGTCATGTTCGGTGTCACCGGCGACCTGGCACGCAAGAAGCTGATGCCCGCCCTGTACGACCTGGCCAACCGCGGCCTGCTGCCGCCCGGCTTCTCCCTGGTCGGCTTCGCCCGCAGGGACTGGGAGGACGAGGACTTCGCGCAGATCACCGAGCAGGCGGTCAAGGAGCACGCGCGCACCCCGTTCCGCGAGACGGTGTGGCGGCAACTGCAGGAAGGCGTGCGGTTCGTGCCCGGCGAGTTCACCGACGACGCCGCGTTCGACCAGCTCGCGCAGACCGTCCGCCAGCTGGACCAAGACCGCGGCACCGGCGGCAACTACGCGTTCTACCTGTCCATACCGCCCAAGTTCTTCTCCACCGTAGTGGAGCAGCTCAAGCGGTCCGGGCTGTCCGACCCGGGCCCGGCCGACGCCGCCGGGCGCAAGCCGTGGCGGCGGGTGGTGATCGAGAAGCCGTTCGGCCGCGACCTGGAGACGGCGAAGGAACTCAACGCCATCGTCGACGCGGTGTTCCCCGCCGAGTCGGTGTTCCGCATCGACCACTACCTCGGCAAGGAGACCGTACAGAACATCCTGGCGCTGCGCTTCGCCAACACCCTGTACGAGCCGATCTGGAACCGCTCCTACGTGGACCACGTGCAGATCACCATGTCGGAGGACATCGGGATCGGCGGCCGGGCCGGCTACTACGACGGGATCGGCGCCGCCCGCGACGTCATCCAGAACCACCTGCTCCAGCTGCTCGCGCTGACCGCGATGGAGGAGCCGGTGTCGTTCGACGCCGACTCCCTGCGCCAGGAGAAGGAGAAGATCCTGTCCGCCGTCCGGCTGCCCGCCGACCTCGCCCAGGGGACGGCGCGCGGCCAGTACACGGCCGGCTGGCAGGGCGGCCGCCAGGTCTCCGGCTTCCTTGAGGAGGACGGCATCCCCGCCGACTCGCGGACCGAGACCTACGCCGCCGTACGGCTGACCATCGACACCCGGCGGTGGGCGGGCGTCCCGTTCTACCTGCGCACCGGCAAGCGGCTCACCCGGCGGATGACGGAGATCGCGCTGCTGTTCCAGCGGGCGCCGCACCTGCCGTTCGCGGCCACCGACACCAAGGAGCTCGGGCAGAACGCCCTGGTGATCCGGGTCCAGCCGGACGAGGGCGTCACCGTGCGGTTCGGTTCCAAGGTGCCCGGCTCGCTGATGGAGGTCCGCGACGTGAACATGGACTTCGCCTACGGCGAGTCGTTCACCGAGTCCTCGCCCGAGGCCTACGAGCGGCTCATCCTCGACGTGCTGATCGGCGACCCGCCGTTGTTCCCCCGCCAGGAGGAGGTTGAGCTCTCCTGGCGCATCCTCGACCCGATCGAGCACTTCTGGGCCGAGAACACCAAGCCGGACCAGTACGTATCGGGCTCGGCCGGGCCCCCGTCCGCGGATGCGCTGATGGCGCGCGACCGCCGCGCCTGGAGAAGGTTGTAGGAGACCCTGTGACTATCGACCTGACCGACACCACCACGGGCGCCATCGACCAGGCGCTGACCGAGGCACGGCGCCGGCTCGGCGGCATGACGCTGGGCATGGTGCTCACCCTGATCATCGTGACCGACGAGGCGGCGCAGTACGACGCCATCCGGGCCGCCAACCAGGCGGCGCGGGAGCACCCGTGCCGCGTCCTCGCCATCATCAGCCGTAAGCCGAAGGGCGACTCCCGGCTCGACGCGGAGATCCGGGTCGGCGAGGCGTCACCGGGGGAGACGATCGTGCTGCGCATGTACGGCCCGCTCGGCCAGCACGCCGACTCGGTCGTCGCGCCGCTGCTCGTGCCCGACGTGCCCGTGGTGACCTGGTGGCCGGACGAGGCGCCGGAGATCCCCGCGAAGCACCCGCTCGGCGCGCTCGCCCAGCGACGGGTCACCGACGCGGCCGCCGCCGAGTCGCCGCGCGACGCCCTCGCCGCGCTCGCCTCGGCCTACCAGCCGGGCGACACCGACTTCGCCTGGACGCGGTCCACCCCCTGGCGCTCGCTGCTCGCCGCGACGTTCGACCAGCCGCACCCGGCGGTCACCGCCGGCGAGATCGCCGCCGAGGCGGACAACCCTACCGCGGACCTCATCGCGGCCTGGCTGTCGCTGCGGCTCGGCGTGCCGGTCTCCCGGGTCACCTCGGCCGGCCCGGGCATCACCGGCGCCACCTTCACCACGCCGGACGGCGACATCAGCGTCTCCCGCTTCGACGGCCGCACCGCGACGCTGGCGTGGCCGGACCGGGTCGACCGCATGGTCGCGCTGCACCGCAGGGACACCGCCGAGTTGCTCGCCGAGGAACTGCGCCGCCTGGACCCGGACGATGTCTACGGTGAGACGCTGTCGCGCGTCGACGTGTCGCCGCCGGCCGCGCTGCCCGCGGCGGGCGAGTAAGACGGTCCGCGCCGGCCAGCACAACATTACGGCCGGCGGATGAGCATGCCGCGCCGCCTGATGGGGAGAGAGAGCCCGTGAGCACTCCTGAGGTTTTCGTTCATGCCACCGGCGACCTGCTGGCCAGCGCCGCCGCGGCCCGCACGGTGACCAGGCTCGCCGACGCGGTCGCCGCCCGCGGCCGCGCGCACCTCGTGCTGACCGGCGGCGGCATCGGCACGAAGGTGATGGCCGCGATCGCCGCCTCGCCCGCGCGGGACGCGGTCGACTGGCGGCTTGTCGACTTCTGGTGGGGCGACGAGCGGTTCGAGGCGACCGGGGACGAGGAGCGGAACGAGACGGGCGCCCGGTCGGCGCTGCTCGACCACCTCGCCCTCGACCCGTCCCGGGTGCACGTGATCCCGGGACCCGACGGGCCTGACGGCGACGACCCGGACGCGGCCGCCGCGCGGTACGCCGCCGAGCTGGCCGCGGCGGCCGACGGTGCGTCCGGCACCGGGGGCAGCGTCCCGGTCTTCGACGTGCTGATGCTCGGCATCGGCCCGGAGGGGCACGTCGCGTCGATCTTCCCCGACTCCCCGGCCGCGCACGCCGACGGCACCGTCGTCGCGGTCCGCAACTCACCCAAGCCGCCGCCCACCCGGATCTCGCTCACCTTCGGCGCGCTCCAGGCGGCCCGCGAGGTATGGGTCCTGGCGTCTGGAGCGGAGAAGGCCGAGGCGGTCGCCGGGGCGCTGTCCGGCGTCAGCGAGGCCGAGCTGCCGGCCGCCGGGGCCCGCGGCCGCGAGCGCACGCTGTTCCTGCTCGACGAGGCGGCGGCGGCCAAGCTGCCCGCGGCGTAGCGCGAGCCAGCCGCGGCATCCCACCGCACGGGCCCACGGCACGGGCGAGTACCTCGTGACGATTTACGGGTTGGCCGATCGTCATCGTGGTGCAGATGCCGCGACCGGCGCGACACTGGCATGGGAGGCGACAAAGATGCGTTACGCACTGCTGATGCACTACCGGGAGCCCGGTGCGGTGGAAATCAGCGAGCAGGCGATCGAGGAGGCCAAGGAGGCGTTCGGTGCCTACGGCCGCGCGCTGGAGTCCGCTGGGGTGCTGCTTTCCGCCGACGTGCTCCAGCCGTCCGCCGCGACGACGACAGTGACCTGCCGGGACGGCGGCCTGCGGGTGCAAGACGGGCCGTTCGCCGAGACCAAGGAAGCCCTGGCGGGGATCTTCGTGCTCGAGGTACCCGACCTGGACGCGGCCATCGGCTGGGCGGAGAAGTGCCCGGGCGCGCAATGGGGCGTGATCGAGGTGCGCCCCACCGCGACCGCCTTCGTCGACGGCGCGTGGACACGCTGACGTCAGCCAGCGAACGGGAAGCCGGCCCAGGCGGCAGCCGGCGGGGAGCCGGCCCAGGCCAAAGTGCGCCTGGGCCGGCGGCCCGCGCGGCGAGCGTGGCGGCCAGGGACAGCTACGGCCGGCTGCTCGCCCTGCTCGCCGCCTCCACCAGTGACCTCGCCGCGGCGGAGGACGCACTCGCCGACGCGTTCGAGCGGGCCCTGCGGACGTGGCCGTCGCAGGGGGTGCCCGCCAGCCCCGACGCGTGGCTGCTGACCGTCGCCCGCAACCGGCTGCGCGACCAGTGGAAGTCCGCCCGGGCGCAGCGGACCGTCCCCCTCGATGCCGCGCAGGACGCGCTGGCGCCCTTCGCCGACGTTGACGTCGACTCGATCCCCGACCGGCGGCTTGAACTCATGCTCGTGTGCGCGCACCCGGCGGTCGACCGCGCGGCGCACACCCCCCTGATGCTCAACACGGTGCTCGGCTTCACCGCCGAGCAGGTCGGGCGCGCCTTCTCCGTACCGCCGTCGACCATGGCGACGCGCCTGGTCCGGGCGAAGAAGCGCATCAAGGCCGCCGGCATCCCCTTCCGCCTTCCGGAGCGGGCGGACCTGCCGGCGCGGATGAACTCGGTCCTCGAGGCGGTATACGGCGCGTATGTCATCGACTGGGCGACCGGGCCGCAAGCCCGCCAGCTGCCCTCTGAGGCGCTGCACCTCGCCGAGGTGCTCACCATGCTCGTCCCCGGCGATCCAGAGGCCCGCGGGCTCGCGGCCTTGATCGAGCTCTCCGCGGCCCGCGCGCCGGCCCGAGTTGACGCCGACGGGCAATTCGTCCCGCTTGCCGACCAGGATCCCTCCCAGTGGGACCAGCACCTGATCAGCCGGGCCCACGAGCACCTGCGGGCGGCGCACGCGCAGGGACAGCTGGGGCGCTTCCAGCTCGAGGCCGCGATCCAGGCCGTGCACTGTGCCGGGAACCACGGGGCCGGGAACCACGGGGCCGGGAACCACGGGGCCGGGAACCACGGGGCCCGGAGACTCGATGACACCACCGACTGGCCAACGCTGCTCGCCCTGCACCGCATCTTGCATACGGTCGCGCCCTCGCTCGGCAGCGGTGTCGCCCTCGCCGTCGTCACCGCCGAAGTCGAGGGGCCCGCAGCGGGACTGGCCGCACTCGACGCGCTGCTGGCCGAGGCCGGCCAGCGGGCCCGCCTCTTCCAGCCAGCCAAAGCCGCCCGGGCCCACCTGCTTGACCGGCTCGGCCGCAGGCAAGAGGCCACCGCTGCTTATGAAAGCGCGATCAGCCTGACCCACGACGCCGCCGAGCGTCAGTACCTGGAGCACCTCCGCGACCGCGCCAGCGGTCAGGCTCAGCCCGGCTGACCGCAAGGGCCGCCCTGGTGATCTACCGGCGGCGGATGCCCGAGATGCTCACGGCGAGCACGAAGATCACCGCGACCACGAACAGCGCGGGGAACACAGCGGCGCCGTGCGCCACGAGCAGGGTCCAGATCAGCACCGGCACGAAGATGCCGATCGGCCGGCGGGGCCTGCCGGACGTCGCTGGCGGCTCGCCATGCGGCGCGTCCCGGCCGTGCCCTGCCACTGGATCGTCCTGCGCCCGCCAGGGCGGGTAGGCCGGGGGCGCGGTGGGAGCGGGAAGCTGACGCCCGGCCACGTCGGCGCCGAGCACCGGCTGGACCGGCAGGTCGAGGGTCAGCTCGCGCAGCTGGCCCCAGGTCTTGCTCACGTAGGCGGCCGACATGCGCTCGTCGAACTCGTCCGCGGTGAGGCGGCCCTCCGTGTACGCCTCCCGGAGCACGTCCACCACGACATCCCGGTCAGCGTCCGAGGCGCGAATGGGGTCATCGGTGGCCATGAGCAGAACTTCCCCTCGGGAGGCAGGCCTTTACCATGCTACAGCGCCGTTCCCTGCCGCTCTCATCCCGGTGCTGGCCATTCAATAAGATCTGCCCATGCCCCTGCCCCCCGTGACCGGGAGCCATTTCATCGTCTGCGGCGATAACCCCCTCGCCTACCGCATCACCAGGGAACTCACCGACCGCTACGGCCAGTACGTCGTCGTGCTGCTCGCCGACAAGCTCAGGAACCACGGACCGCAGATCGCGGCGCTCCCCGGTGTCATCGTCCGCGAGCACGCGGAACTGACCAGCGAGGCGCTCGCGGACGCGGGCGTCTCCACCGCCCGGGCCATGGCCCTGGTCGGCCCCGATGACCTCGCCAACTTCCACGGGGCGCTGCGCGCGCAGGAACTCAACACCGAGTTGCGGCTGGTGGTCGCCGCCTACAACCGACGGCTCGGCGATCACCTGGCCGGGTTCTTCCGCGACTGCACGGTGCTGTCGCGCAGCCAGCTCGCCGCGCCGGCCCTGGTGGCCGCCGCGCTTGGCGACGTGGCGCCCAGCCACGTCCGGCTGTCTGGCCGCACCCTGTACGTGGCGCGGCGCGAGGACACCCCGCCCGGCCAGGTGCTGTGCGGGCTCGCGGTTCCCGACGACCCCGCCGACAGCACCCAGCTCATCGCGCCCGAGGACCTCGACGGCCACGCCGGCCTGGTCCTCGCCATCGCGGACGGCACGCCGCGCGATCCGCTGGCCCGGCAGCACCATCCGCTGCGCGCCGCGCTCCGGATAGGCAGGCGGCTGCTGTGGAACAAGTTCGGCGTCACCTTCTGCGTGGTGCTCGCCATCGCGCTGGCCGGCTTCATCCTGCTCGCCGTCGCCGGGCACGCCCCGGGCGACGTGCTGTGGCTGGGCGTCATGGACACGACCGGGTCGGCGTTTACCAGCCCTGCGGATACCGTCGCGGAGAAGGTCGCGCAGGTGCTGCTGACCGTCGACGGGATGGCGGTGCTCCCGCTGGTCACCGCGATCATCGTCGGTGCCCGGCTGACCGGGACGATCCGCAGCGAACCGCGGCCGCACGGCGGGCACGTCATCGTGGTGGGCGGCGGCGAGATCGGCACCCGGGTGTCTGGCGGGCTGCACGACCTCGGCTTCGACGTCGCCCTCGTCGACCAGGACCCCAAGGCACGCGGCGTGGCGTTCGCGCGCAGCCTTGGCATGCCGGTGGTGATCGGCGACGCCCCGGGCGAGCGCACGCTGCGCCGGGCGGGCCTGGACGGCGCGATCGCGCTCGTCTGCGCGACGAGCAGCGACATCGCCAACCTGGAGACCGCTCTGCAGGCCAGGGCCCTGCGCGGGGACGACCTGCGCATCGTGCTCCGCCTGTTCGACGACGACCTCGCCCAGCGGGTGAGCGAGACGCTCGGCAACGTGGTCTCCCGGTCGGTCTCCTACCTGGCGGCGCCGGCGTTCGCGGTGGCGATGCTCGAGCACCAGGTGCTGCGCACCATCCCGGTGGGCAGGCACGTGCTCCTGGTCGCGGACGTCCGGGTGGCGCCCGGCGCGGCCATCGCCGGGCGGACCCTGGCCGACCTTGAAAACGAGGGCCTGTCACGGGTCCTGGCCATCGCCGTGCGCGGCACGCCGCGCTTCAGCTGGTCGCCGCGGCGCGATCACCGCCTGGTGACGGGCGACCGGGTGATCGTGCTCGCCACGCGGGCGGGACTGTCAACCTTCCTGGAAGGCAACCGGCCGGCGGTGACCTCATCAGCGAATCGTGAGCATATTTATTTCGATAAATAGTTATTTGCCGGACTCATGGTGCTATTAGCCTTTTGCGCGAATGTCTCGCGGTCCAGAAAAAACACATCCGCCACTTTGTGCACTTACGCCTCAATTTTTTCAGAGGTGTTAGCCTATCGCGGGCGAGTTACACCAGAGTTACGCTAAGAGCGGAATGTATTTCCAAACCTGGCAACCCTCTGCCAGGGAGCTGGTCAAGCTCGGAGGCAACATATGAGTGTCAGCGAAGAGCACGAAGCTACTCCCGCCGTCCAGCCCGCTGCCGCGGTTACGCCTGTCGCCGATCCGGCCCCGCTTGGGCTAGCGGCGTTCGCCCTCACCACCTTCCTGCTGTCCGCCGCCAACGCCGGCTGGATGGGCGCCGCCACCGGCAGCGCGTGGCTCGGGTACGCGCTGGCCTACGGCGGCGCTTGCCAGCTGCTCGCCGGCATGTGGGAGTTCCGCAACAAGAACGTCTTCGGCGCGACCGCGTTCTCCACCTACGGTGGGTTCTGGATCGGACTGTTCCTGTGGGTGCAGTTCGTCGCGCCGCACGCCGCGAGCGCCTCGGCGGCCGACCACGACCTCGGCTGGATCCTGCTCGCGTTCGCGATCTTCAACACCTACATGCTGATCATGTCCGCGCAGCTGAACATGGCGGTCTTCGCGGTGTTCCTGACCCTGGAGCTCACCGAGATCATCCTGGTCATCGGTAACTTCTCGGGAACCTCGGGGATCGTTAAGCTCGGCGGCTACGTGGGCATCCTCACCGCGCTTGCGGCCTGGTACACCTCGGCCGCGGGCGTGTCCGCCAGCTTGAATGGCAGGGTCAGGCTACCCGTCGGCAAGCCGCTGATCTAGCGGTCGGCGCCGGACCCGAATCCCCGTTCCGGTTGAGATGTCCGCATCAGTCCTCCCGTTCGCCCCGGTACCGTTAGGCCAGTCAGCCACTTCGGTTTCAGGCAACGGGAGGACTTGCTGTATGCGCGGGTATGACGGGCCGGACATGCACGACCTGTCAGTACAGGTGGCCAAGGTGAGAGCGAAGACAAGGCCCTGGAAGTCGATCATCGCGCTCGTGCTCGCGATCGCCGCGGCCGTGACTTCCGCCTGGGCGCGCAGCAGCTTCCCGCATTTCTTCTCCGGCTACGCGGTGGGCAGCCAGGTCATCGCCACGGCCACCGCCGTCGCCTTCTGCGTGTTCGCGAGCGCGGCCACCATCGGCCTGTCCGGCAAGGCGCGCGAGGTGATCCAGCCGGTGATCGGGACGTCGCACGCGGCCGTCGTCCGCTACGCGCTTGTGCTGATCGGCGCGGTGACCACGCTGCTGGTCACCCTGGCGCTGTTCGACGTCCCGGTCGGCCAGCTGCTCCTTGGCGGGGCACTGACCAGCGTCTTCGTCGGCATCGCGGCCCAGCAGGCGCTGTCCAACGTGTTCGCGGGCCTGGTGTTGCTGCTGGCCCGCCCGTTCAAGGTCGGCGACTCGATCCGGCTGCGGGCCGGCGCCCTGTCCGGCGAGATCGGCGGGACGGTGAGCGAGATCGGCATCACCTACGTGCGGCTGGCCACCGCCGACGGCGTCGTGTCCGTCCCGAACTCGCAGGTGCTCAACGCGGTGGTCGGGCCGCTGCCGCCAGGCACCCGGCTGTCACCGCCACCGGCCCCGCAGCCCGCCACCGCGGCGGCCGACCCGGCTCCGGCGGGCCCCTCTCCCGCTAGCCCGGCACCGGTTGGCTCGGTGTACGGCGCGGCGGCCGGGCCGGTAGGGACTACGGACGGCGCCGCCGGGGCGCACCGGCCCGGCACCGGGGGCGAGCAGTAGCGTCCCTGGTTAGAGGGTCATCCTGGATTCCTGGCGACCTGGAGGGTGAGCCCGGGCATGCGCAGCATCCGGACCCGCCGTGGCGCGGTGAAGCCCGCGGCGCGCAGCCAGCCGGCCAGTTCGGCCGGGGTATGTATCTGGGCGCCCGAGCTGAGGTAGACGAACAGGGCGAGCATGTCGGCGTGGGCCTGCGCGCGGCGGCCGTGGTCGGCGAAGACGTCAAGCACGGCGAGCGTGCCACCGGGGTTGAGTGCCTTGCGGGCCCGGCGGAACAGGTCGGCGATCTGGCCGGGCCCCAGGTGATGCACCAGGTTGAAGCAGAGGACCGTGTCGTACCCGTCGCCGAGGTCCGCCGACGTCACGTCGCCGTCGCGGAACCGCACCCGCTCCGACAGGCCCGCGTCGGCGATGAACTCCCGGCCGACGGCGGCGCTGCCCGGCAGGTCGAGCACGGTCGCGGTCAGCCGAGGGTAGCGCCGGCACAGCGACGCGGAGTACCAGCCGTGACCGCCGCCAAGGTCCAGGAGGGCGCGCGGGCGGCGCGGCATCGGGAGCTTTCTCGTGATCTCGGGTGCCGACAGCCGGGCCAGTTCCCGCTGGCCGGCCAGGTAGCGCTGCCAGTACGGGTCGCGGGGCCCCGCTTCGTGCGAACCCGGTGACGTTCCCGGCCGCATGGCGTCCGGCAGCCCGGCCCACCAGGACCAGTAGTCGCCCGCGCCCTCAACGTAGGCGGCCACCGACAGCCGGGAGGCCGGGTCGAGCCAGCGCCGGCCGCGCCGGGTCAGCCGGTACCGTCCCGACCGCTCAGCGACGTAACTCCCGGAGCGCAGGCAGTCGAGCAGCAACTGGGTGGGCAGCGGGTCCAGGCCGAGATCGGCGGCGATCTTGGGCGCGGTGGCCTCCCCGCCGGCGAGGCGGGCAGTGACCCCGCTGCGGACGGCCGCGACCACCACGCCGGACAGTGCCATCCCGCCCCAAGCCTCGGCGGCGGCCTCGGGCACCAGGCCAGCCCGCAGCGCCAGCCATTCGGCCGGGTTAGCACACTTCAGCGCAAGCTTCACCTATTCAGGTTTATCAAACTCTCCGACCGCATTGGTACATCGCATGTCGTTTTTGGGTATAGATATCGTCGTCGTCTACTGTCTTGCCGTTTGCTCTACAGTGCTAATGTCCATCCGATATCCGACAGATGTCAGTGGTGCCACGCGGCTTGCCCTGTGACGCTGAGCCGGACACGGTTTATTTTCTACGGGGGCGCTCAGGCCATGAACCGCGTGCGGTCACTCATTATCACCAGCCATCCGGGTCCGTCGCTGGCCATCACGGCCCTGACGACCCTGCTCGCGGCACAGGCGGCACCGCACGGCATCGGCCCGGCGCTGACCGCTCCCGCGCTGCTCGCCGGTCAGTTGTCCATCGGCTGGTCCAACGACGCCTGCGACGCCGCGCGGGACGCGGCGGCCGGCCGGACAGACAAGCCGCTGGCCCGGGGCGACATCAGCCCGCGCGCGGTCTGGACCGCGGCCTCGGTCTCCGCGGCGCTTGGATTCGCGCTCGCGCTGGCCATCAGCCCGCTCACCGCGGCACTGTACGTCCTGGTGGTCGCGCCCGGCTGGGCGTACAACCTCGGACTCAAGGCGACCCTGGTGTCGGGGGTGATGTACCTGCTCGGATTTGGCCCGTTGCCCGCCTACGCGGCGAGCACGCTGCCCGGTCACCCGGCGCCGCGCTGGCCGGTGACGCTGGCGGCCGGGCTGCTCGGCCTCGGCGCGCACTTCGCGAACGTGCTGCCCGACCTGGCGACCGACAAGAGGGTCGGCGTGGGCGGCCTGCCGCAGCGGGTCGCCGCCCGCTGGGGACCCGCGGCGGTGCGGGCGGCCGCGCTCGTCCTGCTGCTCGCCGCCTCGGCGCTGCTGCTCATCGGCGCGACAAGGCGCTGGGTGGCCATCCCCGCCCTGGTGGCCGCGGTGCTGCTCGCCGTGGCCTCGGCCCGCGGCAAGGGGAAGGTGCCGTTCTTCGCGGCGATCGGCATCGCCGCCGTCGACGTAGTGCTGTTCGCGCTCGGCGGGGAGGCGCTGACATGATGCCGCGGATCCTGGCCGTACGGTCGGCGTTTCCCGAGCACCGGCTGGCCCAGGCCGAGATAACCGAGGCGTTCGCCAGCCGCGGCAATCTCGGCCCAGCCGAGCGGGCGCTCACCGAGCGCCTGCACGGGTCCGCTGACGTCGACACCAGGCACATCGTGCTGACCGTCGAGGAGTGCGTGGAACTGGAGGGCGCCGAGGCGGTCAACGACCGCTACATCCCCGAGGCGACGTTGCTCGGCGAGCGGGCGCTGCGGCGCGCGCTCGACGCCGCCGGGCTGTCACCCGCGGACCTCGACCTGCTCATCGTGACGTCGGTTACCGGAGTGGCCGTGCCGTCGCTCGACGCGCGGCTGATACCGCGGCTCGGCCTGCGGCCGGACATCAGGCGGCTGCCCATCTTCGGGCTCGGCTGCGTCGCGGGCGCGGCCGCCCTCGGGCGGCTGCACGACTACCTGCTCGGCTGGCCCGGGCAGACCGCGGCGCTGCTTGCGGTCGAGCTGTGCTCGCTGAACTGGCCGAGGTCGGGGGTCACCCTGGCCGACATGGTGGCATCCGGGCTGTTCGGCGACGGCGCGGTGGCGCTCATCGCCCGCGGCGGGGAAGGGGACGAGCCGCACGCGCTTGGGCCGCGGGTGATCGCCTCGCGCAGCGTGACCTATCCCGACAGCGGCGACGCACTCGGCTGGCGGCTGAGCGCGAACGGCTTCCGCATCGTGCTCACCACCGACCTGCCCGTCGTGGTCGAGCGCGGGCTCGCGGACAGCGTCATTGCCTTCCTCGCCGAGCACGACCTGACCATCGACGACATCGCCAGCTGGATCTGCCACCCGGGCGGACCGAAGGTGATCGACGCCGTGCAGCGGTCGCTCAAGCTGCCCGACCGCGCGGTGGCGGCGAGCCGCCGCTCCCTCGCCGAGGTCGGCAACATGTCCTCGGCGTCGGTACTGCACATCCTTGAGATGATTTGTGACAGCGAGCGCCCGCCCGAGGGCTCAGCCGGCCTGATGATCGGCCTTGGCCCAGGGGTGAGCGCCGAACTCGTTCTACTGCGGTGGTGACTTCATGATCGTGTACTGGGTGCTGCTCGGCGTCATCGCCTGCGAACGGGTCGCCGAGCTGGTCGTGTCGGCCCGGCACGCGACGGGCCTGCTGCGCCGCGGCGGCACGGAGTACGGCTTCGGGCACTTCCCCGTGATGATCGCCCTGCACGTGGGGCTGATCGCCGGCTGCGTGCTCGAGCCGCTGCTCGGGCACCGGACGTTCATCCCCGGGCTCGGCTGGCCGATGCTGGCCGTGACGGTCGCCGCGAACGCGCTGCGCTGGTGGTGCATTTCCACGCTCGGCGAGCGGTGGACGGCGCGGGTGATCGTGCTGCCGGGGGAACCGCTGGTGCGGTCGGGGCCGTACCGCTGGTTCGCCCACCCGAACTACGTCGCGGTGATCGTGGAGGGATTCGCGCTGCCGCTTACCGGGTCGGCGTGGATCACCGCGTCGGCGTTCACTGTCCTTAACGCCGCGCTGCTAACGGTACGGATCCGCTGCGAGGTGAAGGCCCTGGCGACGACCGCCCTGCAGCCCGTGGCCTCATGATCGACGTTCTCGTGGTCGGCGGCGGCCCGGTGGGCCTGGCCACGGCGATCCGGTGCGCGCAGCACGGCCTGTCGGTCACGGTGGCCGAGCCGCGCACGGCCCCCGTCGACAAGGCGTGCGGCGAGGGCGTGCTGCCCGCCGCGGTGCGGCGGCTCGCGGAGCTCGGCGTCGTCCCTGACGGCCACCCGCTGCACGGGATCCGCTACCTCGACGCGCGCCACCGGGCCGACGCGCCGTTCCGGCGCGGGCATGGGCTCGGCGTCCGCCGCACCGTGCTGCACGCCGCGCTCGCCGAGCGCGCCGCGGCGCTGTGGATCACCGTCATCCCGCAACGGGTCTCCGGTTTCGACCGCCACGCGGGCCACGTGGCCGCCTCCGGGATCGAGGCACGCTACCTGGTAGCGGCCGACGGCCTGCACTCCACCATCCGCCGTGCGCTGGAACGCGAGTCGCCTGCAGGGAACGAGCGGGGTAAGTCCGCGCGCAGCGGCGCCGCAGGCAACGGTGCCCCGCGAAACCCGGCGCCGCCACGCTACGGCTTGCGCAGGCACTATCACGTGCCGCCCTGGACGGACATGGTCGAGGTGTACTGGTCGGCGAGCGCCGAGGCCTACGTCACCCCGGTCTCCCCCGACACCGTCGGGGTCGCCCTGCTCTTCGCCAAGCCGCCGCGTACCGCCGCACCCGACCCGGACGGCACCGGGCCGCGTGACGAGGCGGGTACGGACGGCGACTACGATGCCCGGCTCGCCGCGTTTCCTGCCCTGCTTGATCGCCTCGGCGGCGCTCCCTGGGCGAGCGCGGTCCGCGGGGCCGGGCCGTTGCGGCACGACGTCGCGCGCCGGGTCCACGGCCGGGTGCTGCTGGTCGGCGACGCGTCCGGGTACCTGGATGCCCTCACCGGCGAGGGCATCGGCGTCGGTCTCGCCCAGGCTGACGCACTCGCGCGCTGCCTCGCGGCGGACCGCGCGCAGGAGTACGAGCGTGCCTGGCGGCGCGTCTCTGGACCGGCGTGGCGCTTCACCGCGGGCGTGCTGTGGTCCCGGAACCAGCCGCTGCTCGGCCCGCGCATCGTCCCCGCGGCGCAGCGGCTCCCGTGGCTCATGTCGGCCCTGGTCAACTACGCAGCCCAGGCCTTAGCCGGCCAGCGCCGGTCCCGCGCCGTGATCACGGCGGGAAGGCCGGGAGCGCCTTCGGTGAATGTGGGCCGGTGCGACCGGTCGCCTCCTCGGCGAGAGGCACATCGCGGCTCCAGCCGAACGGTATTCCGCGAAGGCGATATTAGGTGCGGCCCGGGGGACCCTAGCCGCACCGGCCACTTGATTCTAGCGCGGCGCAGGAGGTAGGTGTTCCCTTTGACATCCTCCCGGGCTTGAGGGCCCGGGATTCCGGCGGCGCTGCTCACGCGGCGCTCCGGCGGGTTCCTCGTTCACCGGCTGCCGCCGGGCCGAAGCCCGGTCTTACGCTGCCTCCCGAGGCGTTTACCCTCTCCCTCTGCCCGAGGGCGAGCACGTTCTTCGCCGCGTTCACGTCCCGGTCGTGGAGCGTGCCGCACGCCTTGCACTGCCACGCGCGGACAGCGAGCGGCTTAGGGCCGTCCCTGGCCCCGCACGCGGAGCAGACCTGGCTGGTCGGCTCGAACCGGCCGACCTTCGCGAAGTACCGCCCGTGGTAGGCGGCCTTCTCCTCCACCAGCCGCAGCAGCGTCGACCAGCCCGCGTCATGCACCGACTTGGCCATCTTGGTGCGGGCAAGCCCGGCGACGGCGATGTCCTCGCAGTAGACCGCTTGGTTGTCGCGGACCAGCGCCAGGGCCGTCTTGTGAGCGTGGTCGAGCCGTGTTTCCCGCACCTTGCGGTGCAGGACCGCGACCCGGTGCCGGGCCCTGGCCCGGTTCCGTGATCCTTTCTCCTTACGGGACAGCGCCCGCTGCGCCTTCCGCAGCCGCCGTTCCGCCTTGCGCAGGAAACGCGGGTTCACGATGACCGTCCCGTCCGAGCAGACGGCCAGCGAGGCCAGCCCCACGTCGATCCCGGTCGCACGGTCGCACGGCGGGAACGGGTCCGCCTCGCGCTCGACCACGAACGAGGCGTAGTACCGGCCGTCTGCCTCCCTGATCACCGTAACCGAAGACGGGACCGAGGGAAGCTCACGCGACCACTTGACCTCGATGTCGCCGACCTTCGCCACGTACAGCCTGCACCCATGGAGAGCGAACCCGTTCCGGGTCAGGCGGATCGCCTGGCTCCCGTGCTTGCGGCGGAACTGCGGGTGCCCTGCCTTGCGGCCTTTCCGCTTCCCCGCGAGCGAGTCGTACCAGTTGCGGTACGCGCGGCGCGCGTCCTGGCATGCCTGCACTAGCGCGACCGATGCGACTTCCCCGAGCCATTCCCGTTCTGGCGTCGCCTTCGCGAGGGTGATCACGCGCCGCTGCACCTCGGTGTCGCTGACCTTCTCGCCCTGCTGGCGTGCCTGTTCCCGCAGCCGGACCGCGTCGTTGAACACGACCCGCGCGCACCCGAACGCTCGTGCCAGCGCGCCGCGCTGGGCGGCGTCCGGATAGACGCGGTAACGGTAACGGACCTGCACAACACCAGACCGTAACAGCGGGCTACGACAATCGGCAGTGGACCATAGGCCCGGCAGGCACCTTGTCCCAGCGCTTCACGTCCACCTGGCCCTC
>Ga0265334_10000261_pt1 | contig 29770 bp, 24 predicted proteins | sample 42023metaG_FD_192442 | JGI IMG/M metagenome (GOLD analysis project Ga0265334, IMG submission 192442) | Rhizosphere microbial communities from Carex aquatilis grown in University of Washington, Seatle, WA, United States - 4-20-23 metaG | ecosystem: Host-associated > Plants > Roots > Rhizosphere... | reverse complement strand
ACGACGGTATCGTTGACGATCAGCCAGGTTTCGCCAACAGCGGTCGCGGACAGCTACACGGTGACGGAGAACACGCTCTATTCCGGCAGCTCGGTCCTTTCGAATGACACCGATCCCAGCGGCACGCCGACGGCGTCGCTGATCGGCAGCCCGAGCCACAGCAGTTCGTTCACGCTCAACAGCGACGGCACGTTCAGCTATACACCGACCAACGCGTACTTCGGCTCCGACAACTTCACGTATCAGGCCTGTCACGGCGTCGGACATTGCTCATCGACAACGACGGTATCGTTGACGATCAGCCAGGTTTCGCCAACAGCGGTCGCGGACAGCTACACGGTGACGGAGAACACGCTCTATTCCGGCAGCTCGGTCCTTTCGAATGACACCGATCCCAGCGGCACGCCGACGGCGTCGCTGATCGGCAGCCCGAGCCACAGCAGTTCGTTCACGCTCAACAGCGACGGCACGTTCAGCTATACACCGACCAACGCGTACTTCGGCTCCGACAGCTTCACGTATCAGGCCTGTCACGGTGCGGCATGCTCAGCTACGACCACCGTCTCGCTGACCGTTAACCAGGTCGCGCCCACTGCCGTCGCCGACAGCTACGCCAACGTCACCGAAAACACCGCCTACTCCGGCAGCTCCGTTCTTTCGAACGACACCGATCCTAGCGGCACGCCCACCGCCTCGCTGATCGGCAGCCCGAGTCACAGTAGTTCGTTCACGCTCAACAGCAACGGCACTTTTAGCTACACGCCGACAACCCACTATTTTGGCTCCGACAGCTTTACCTACCAGGCCTGCCACGGCGCCGCGTGTTCCTCCACGACCACCGTCTCTCTGACCATCAACCAGGTCGCGCCGACCGCGACACCCGATAGCTATTCGACCGCACAAAACACGACCCTGACCGTACCGGCGGGAACCGGCGTGCTTGCCAACGACAGCGACCCGAGTGGCCTGGCGTTGACGGCTTCAGTGATCTCCACGACCAGTCACGGCGCGCTCACGCTGAACAGCGATGGCAGTTTCACCTACGTCCCGACCGCGAGTTATCACGGCGGCGACAGCTTCACCTATTCCGCCAGCGACGGAACGCTGTCGGCTTCAACGACCGTCTCGATCGCGGTCGGCCAATCGCCACCGGTGGCGAACGCCGATAGCTATTCGGTCAACCAGAACACGACCCTGACCGTCGCAGTCGGTTCCGGTGTACTCGCCAATGACACCGATCCCAGCAGCTTGTCGCTGACCGCGGTTGTTGGAACGTTACCGAGTCACGGTTCGTTGACGCTCAACAGCGATGGCAGCTTCACCTACACGCCGACCAATGCCTTCCACGGCTCCGATAGTTTCACCTACCAAGCCAGCGACGGTTCGCTGACTTCGAGTGCGGCGACGGTGACGATTACAGTCAACCAAGTCGCGCCAACAGCGACGGCGGACAGCTATTCGGTCAACCAAAACACGACCCTGACCGTCGCGGTCGGTTCCGGCGTGCTCGTCAACGATACCGATCCGAGCAATCTGACGTTGACCGCGGCGGTCGTCGCCACGACCGGTCACGGCACGCTGACGCTCAACAGCAACGGCAGCTTCACCTACACGCCCACAAACGCCTTCCATGGCACCGACACATTCACCTACACGGCCTCCGATGGCACGCTAACCTCCACCACGGCGACGGTGACGATTACGGTGAACCAAGTCGCACCAACAGCGACGGCGGACAGCTATTCGGTCAACGAAAATGCGACGCTGACCGTTCCGGTTGGCTCCGGTGTACTGGTTAACGACACCGATCCGAGCAATCTGGCGCTGACCGCGGCGGTCGTCGCCACCACCGGCCACGGCACGCTGACGTTGAACAGCAACGGCAGCTTCACCTACACGCCGACGAACGCCTTCCACGGCACCGACACGTTCACCTATCACGCCAGTAACGGCACGCTCACGTCCAATACGGCGACCGTGACAATTACCGTGAACCAGGTCGCGCCGACAGCGACGGCGGACAGCTACTCGGTCAACGAAAATGCTGCGCTGACCGTTGCGGTCGGTTCCGGCGTACTGGTCAACGATACGGATCCGAGCAATCTGGCACTGACAGCGTCTGTCGTCGCCACGACCGGCCACGGCACGCTGACGCTGAACAGCAACGGCAGTTTCACTTATACACCGACGAACGCGTTCCACGGCACCGACACATTCACCTACTCTGCGTCCGACGGCACGCTAACCTCCAACACAGCGACAGTAACAATCACCGTGAGTCAACAGCCACCGGTTGCCACGGGCGACAGCTACTCACTCAATGAAAACGCGACGCTGACGGTTCCAGTCGGCTCTGGAGTGCTGAGCAACGATACGGATCCGAGCAATCTGGCACTGACGGCGTCAGTGGTCACCACAACCGGCCACGGCACGCTGACGCTGAATAGCAACGGCAGCTTCACCTATATACCGACCAACGCCTATTCCGGAATCGATACGTTCACCTATCGCGCCAGCGACGGTACGCTGTCCGCGACCGCGACGGTGACTCTGACGGTCGTACAGGGATCGCCGGTTGCGAACGCTGATAGCTACTCCGTCAACGAGAACTCGACGCTGACCGCCGCGATTGGCTCCGGTGTACTGGTCAACGACACCGATCCGAGCAATCTGGCGCTGACGGCGTCGGTGGTTTCGGGACCTGCCCACGGCGCGTTGACGTTGAACAGCGACGGAACCTTCACCTACACGCCTACGGCCGCCTATTTCGGCACCGACAGCTTCACGTACAAAGCCTACGACGGCACTCTGTTCTCCAACACCGCCACGGTGACGATTGCGGTCACGCAGCTTGCGCCGACCGCAGTGGCAGACAGCTACTCCGTCAACGAGAATGCGACGTTGACCGTCGCAGCCGCGGGCGTATTGAGCAACGACACCGATCCGAGCAATCTGGCGCTGACTGCATCGGTCGTCGTCACCACCGGGCACGGCACGCTGACGTTGAACGGCAACGGTGGCTTTACTTACACACCGACGGTCGGCTATTTCGGCACCGACACTTTCACTTATACCGCCTCTGACGGCACGAAGACTTCAAATACGGCGACAGTGACGATTGCCGTTGGTCAACAACCGCCGGTCGCGAGCGACGACAGCTACTCCGACAATCAGAGCGTCACGCTCAACGTGCCTGCACCCGGCGTGCTCGCCAACGATACCGACCCGAGCAGCCTGGCTCTCAGCGCTTCGATGGTCACGACGGTCAGCCACGGCACATTGACGCTCAATAGCGACGGCAGCTTCAGCTACACACCGGCCGCGGGTTTCTACGGTGCCGACAGCTTCAGCTACAAGGTCAGCGACGGCAATCTGAGCTCCAACACGGCGACCGTGGCCATCAGCGTGGCCAATGTCCCGGTAGTGACCGCGCCGGCGAATATCACGATCAACGCGATCGGCTATCTGACCTACGTGGATCTGAAGAGCACAACCGCCACGGCGGTGGACAGCAAGGATGGCGCGCTGTTGGTGACCGCCGATCACACCAGCGGCGATTACCGCCCCGGACACTACGTGGTCACCTATTCGGCCACCAACAGCAGCAGCATCACGACGACCGCGACGCAGACCGTGGACGTGATTCCGCTGATCGACTTTGGTCCGGATCAAACGACGGGCGCTGGCCAGACCATCAATGTCAACGTCGTACTCAATGGCAGCGCAGCAGCGTATCCGGTCACCGTTGGTTACACCGTCGGTGGCACTGCCACCGCCGCGGATAGCAATGCAGCGTCCGGTACAGCCACGATCGCCTCGGGAACCAGCGTGAGCATTCCGATCACGATCAATCCGGACAGCGGCAATAACCCCGATCGCACCATCGTTCTGACGCTGGCAAGTCCCGTCAACGCGGTGCTCGACGCACAGCGCTCGACCACCATCACCATCGTCGATCACAACGTTGCACCGACGGTGACGCTCGCCGCTTCACAGCAGTCGCAGGCGCGCACGAATGTGTTTGGCGATGAAGGCCCCGTCACCGTCACGGCGGCTGCCACTGATCCGAACGCCGGCGACACCGTGAGCTACGACTGGAGTGGAACCGACGCGGCGCTGAATCCGCCGACCACTTCGACGCCAAGCTTCACGTTCGACCCGGCGACTGTGACCGTGGGAAGCCATACGGCGAAGGTCACCGCCACCGACAATCATGGCGCCAGCACGTCGCGCACCTTGACCCTGCTCGCACAGTCCACTGCACCGACAGGCCAGGACTTCACGGATACGGACGGCAACGGCATTCCCGCGTATATCGATCCTTATACTGACCCATCGGCGCTACCGAATGAAACCGGCAAACCGTCCACGACAGTGCCGTTGGAAACCGATGCCGGGCTGAGTCTGCGTCTGGGAACGACGGCTCTGGAAACGGCCCAGAATGGCGCGCTCATCCCGGCCAGCTCGATCACTGGCTCCGGCGCCACCGATACCGCGGTCAATGTCGGAGGGTTGTTCGATTTCGAAGTGTCCGGCCTCGCACCCGGAGGCACCGCGCAGATCGTCCTGCCGCTGCAGACCGCTTTGCGCGATGGCGCCGTTTATCGCGAATACACCGGTACTGGATGGCAGAATTTTGTCAGCGATTCGTCGGATAGTGTCGCCAGCGCATTCTCCGTAAATGGCGTCTGCCCTGGCCCGAACAGCACCAGCTGGGCACCCGGCCTCAATCCATTCGCGCAATGTGTGCGTCTGACCGTGCAGGACGGCGGCCCCAATGATGCGGATGGTGTCGTCAACGGCGTCATCGACAATCTCGGCGGTGCCGCCGTGGCTGCGCTGGCCACCGATACCACCGGCAGCTCCACTTCAGGTGGCAGCGGCGGCGCCATCGCCCCTGCTCTGTTAGCCTTCCTCGCAGCGGCGGCCGGGCTGCGCCGCCGGTATCGTTTCGTCGGAGAGTCCAGGAAATGCCCTTGATGACAGTGTCAGCCCGCATCGGACGTGCGCTGCCGCTTGCCGGCATCCTGTTGCTTTCACTCCCCTGCATTTCGCGGGCAGGACCGCCGCCGTTCCGGATCAGCGCCGACGCCGGTTTCGGCTACGACAACAACGTCGCTAACGCCGGACCGCACGACACGACGCCGGCGACAGGATTCGGCAGCGCGGACGTCAACGCGCAGTACAAATGGAGCCTGCCATGGAACATGGAAGCCTTATTGCGCGGCAGCGTCGGCGGCGAGCAATACCTGCACTATGTCGGTTTGTCCAACGCAAAGGCGATGGCGATGGCGCGACTGATGTACCGACCCAGCGCTGGCTTTTACGCACCCACCTTCGCGCTCTGGGGCAGCTCCGCGGAACTGGTCTTCGGCAGCGCGATGCGCAACAGCAGCGAATATCGCGGCGGAGTGTTCGTGATGGAACAGCTGACGACACAGCTCAACGCGCGAATCGGTGGCGCTTATGCCACGCGCGACTCTAATAGCCGTGTCTTCGATCTGCGTGGAAAAACCGTCTCGCTGAACCTCGACTGGCAGCTCACGCCCAGATTCACAACCTATCTCGGTTACGACTATCGCTACGGCGACGTGGTCTCCACTGGGGCGCCCTCGCTACAGATCGTGGAGGCGGCGAAAGTGATCGAAGCAGATGATGCTTTCGGTGGCTTCAACACCAATGAATTCGCATACCGTTTTGGCGGTCACTCGCAGATCGGAACACTGGGTTTCAACTACACGCTGACACCGCGCATCGCGCTGGACCTGCAAGGGCAGGACATCAACACGCGCGCCGGCTTCGGCAATCACTACAACCGTGCTATCGGCGTACTCAGTTTGCTAGTGAGGTTCTGACGATGAAAGCAACGATCGGCGGGATCACGGTTTCCGCTCTGGCGCTGCTGCTCAGCGCGTGCTCACACTCCACCGACAAGGCGCCGCAGCCGACCAACGACTTCGGCGATGCATTTCCGGCAGATCATTTCCTGCAGTTCCTGAACCGGCAGTACAGTCTCGCGCCCGGCACTTACACGTTGGTCGCGGGAACGCAGACGGCGGGGCAGGCCGGCAGCTACACGCTGCTTGTTACCTATGACGACGGCAGCACGCAATCATTCAGCGGTAGCTGGACTTCGTCTGGTGGCCAGGTCCCGACCGATCCAAACAACCCGTCGCAGGCAGTGACGATGTCGATCCCGGGTGGTCTGACCGCGACGCTGACCAGTGCCGTCGATAGCTGTCTCTATCTGCTGGACTCGGGCAGCACGCCGCTTGCACCCAAGGACGCCACGGGCAGCATCACCTGCGCCTCCAGTATCAGTCTGCCGAAATCGAAGACCGACACGCAGGCATATACGGATGCGTATTACCACGCCGCGGTCCAGCTCAACAGTTCCGCCAACCCGGACAACCGCACGACCTTTGCTGACTGGTTCGCCGCCAACGGTCTCGACAATATCGATCCGACCACCAATGGGGTGTATCACGTCATCTTCCGCGACGCGGTCGATCTCGGCTACGGCCGCGATATCCACTTCTTCTACAAGAAGGCGACCGATTGCAGCATCGCCGTCTACGTCAAGAACTATCAAGTGACCAATGTTCCGGGGCAGAACTACGGTCCCCTCAACGTCGATGCCGCGGTCGATCAGAACGAGAAATATCACGTCGGCACCAACGCCATCGAATGGGGGCCGCCGCCGGGCACATCGGGCAGCTGCGGCAACACTTCCGGTTACTACACCCGGTTCTATTCGTTCGACCCGCAAGATCCTCAACCGCGGCGCGAAACCATCGACATGGACAGTCGCGGCGAGAAGGCGATGCCGGTACCGTGCATCACCTGCCACGGCGGCAAAGCCGAACCGCTGATGCCGAGCGATGTCGATCCGCTGCTGCCGGGCAGCCGCTTCCCGACTAATATCAATACCGGACATGTCGGCGACGCCGTCGCGCATCTGCAGGCGCTGAAGGTGGATTCGTTCGATTACTCCACGCAGGCCGGCTACACGCGCACCGATCAGGAAGCTCAATTCAAGTTGATCAACCAAGCGGTGTTCTACTCTTACGCAGGAAGTTTCCAACCGACGCCGAACTCGAATCAATGGGACTCCACCGGCGCATTGAAAGTCATCGCGAGCTGGTACGGCGGAATCACTTGTCCGCTTCCCCCCAATCCCCCCGGTGGCCCTGCCATCAACAACATCGATGATCCGAGCTTCAGCCCCGCCGGCTGCACGCTCAACAATTCGACTTTCGACGACAGCTACGTGCCGAGCGGTTGGGTACCGGATTCGACGACCGGCACACCACCCGCCAGCTCGAACACCTTGTACACGGACGTGATCTCCAAAGACTGCCGCCTATGCCATCTGCTGCGCGGCACTAACGTGCAGGCCGACATCAACCTTGATAGCTACGACAAGTTCTCTGGCTACGCATCGCGTATCGAGCGACTCGTCTACGATGACGGGCAGATGCCTCTGGCACAGCTCACCTTCGACGATTTCTATTCGGTGACTGGCCGTCCCGAGGAACTTGCCTCGTTCATCCCTGGATTCAGCCATTACGACGCGAATGGATCAGTGTTGCTGCCGGGCCGGCCCGTTGCCGAGCCCGGCCCCGCCCGCACCAGTCCAAGCCCGGTGACGCTGAATGGCGTCGCCAGCGTTCTCACAGACAGCTATCAGTGGCAGATCGCTTCGACGCCGCCCGGCGCGGTCGCGAGTCTTGAAGGCGCATCCACGGTGCGTCCGACGCTGACGGCCGATACGGACGGCGCATATTCGATCCAGCTCGTCGCGTCCCACAATGGCGTCGCCAGTTCACCGGCGGCCGTCACCATCACCATCGACAGCGCAGCGCCCTCACCCGCGCTGCTGAGCTTCGCCACCGACATTAAGCCGCTGCTGCAGGGCGACTGTGTCACCTGCCACAAACCGCATGTACCGGGACCCGGAGTCCCGTTGCCCCCGCTGTTCTACGCCGACCCGAATCCATCCGATCCAAACGTCGCCTATGACCCGAACGTCGCCAACCGCGACGTCTACGCCGACGTGCGCTCGCGCGTAAATCTGGGCGATCCGGAAAACAGTCCGCTGCTGCTTAAACCGTCAGGACATCATCACGGCGGCAACCTCCGCTCCGGCTTCGATCTCTCGCCCGGCGGTGATCGCACGAAATATGACGTGTTCCTGAACTGGATTGCCGAAGGCGCGCGGCCGTAGAACCTGTTGCCGAATACCTGCATGGTTACAGCTCGGGTGGTGAGTGTTGTGTAACCCACCGCCTTCCGATGATTCACCTGCCATCGGTGGGCTGCGCCCACCCTACGTGCTACGTGCTAGTGTTAAGTGGCGAGCGTCCCGGGCGGTAAATCACCACCTTCTATGTCGCATGGGGTTCCCGGCTGGAGTGCTTGCTTCTCAGCCTTCATAGTCTTACGCACGAAGCGAGTAACTCTCCTCCTCGCCTCCTCGGCTTTTTCACCTTCCATTACGTCTCGTTTGAAGACCTCAGAAATGAGTACCGTTTTAATTTCTTCAGTGCCGATCTTCACATCCGGAGAGATGCGGCGGAGTTCGCGCCGGATGGTGCTTAGTACCGGTTCCGTCAACACTAACGCACCCAGAAAAAACCTGCTGAGGGCTTGCCTTTGACTGAAGTAGTCGCTCAGAACAGATTTTGACCAACCCTCTTTGCAGAACAGAAAGAGCGTCGCCGTATCTTTCTCGATCTTTGAATTGAGGCTGCAAATATCGATCTCTAACACGAGATCGTGATCTATGGGCTTTGTAAAAGTGACTTTGTAGAACCGCCAAATTACACCGTTAGTGAGTACAACCCAGTCCACACCTTGATTGGCTGCGTAGTCCACTGCCTGCTTTACATGTGCCTCCTTCAGCTCTAGGCCAATAGCCTTCACTTCGATCAACGACTGCAGCGAACCATCGAGCGTGATCGCCAAGTCACAATAGGTTCCCCGAATCGCATGCTCGGAGGAAATTTCTGAATATTTGTCGTATCCGAACAGGTCCGCCAACATGTCAACTACAATTGTGACCGTGTCAGACTCTCCAACATCTCGTGCCTTCGCCGAAGTGAGCACAGGCTGATACCTCTTAAGGCCCGCCGTAATGCGGTCGGCGACTTTGCTAGAAGGGCTTGCCATTTTTTACTCCGATTTCTCAGTGTCAGCGACTGATTGTTAACCAAAGGAATTAATTCCGTTGTGAGATCATTTGTTCAATAGCCTCACGCAGAGCTGCAACTTCGTGACGGAGCGCAACCAATTCAGGTTCCGATGCATCCGTCGTTGGCGCCAAGAACCAAGCTGCTATAAAGCCGGAGAATGTACTGATCAAGCCGACTCCGGCGAACATAACAATTGAGGCGACCATCCTGCCGTCAGAAGTTACCGGGTAGCGATCGCCATAGCCGACGGTTGTAATGGTCGCAACCGCCCACCACTAGCATCTGCAGCGCTTTTTATGTTCGAGTCCGGTGCAGACTCGCATTGGAGAATCGCGATGCTGGCAAAGATCGTGAGAAGGATGGCTGTAAGGATAATCGTTAGAAACCCATTTTCTGCTCGCCTGCGAAGAATCGCCCTCGCAACGATCTTGGTCGCTCGCAATACACGCAAAACTCGCAATAATCGAGCAATGCGCGCAAGTCGCCCCCAGCGAGTAAAGTTAAGCATGGGTACAGATGAAAGAAGATCAATCCATCCCCATGTAACAAGGTAGGTCAGCTTCTTGGGTGCACGCCAGAGTGAGAAAATAAAATCAAGGAAGAAGACCGCGCAAACGAGGTTGTCAGCGTAGTCAAGAATTCCGTTTATTTCTGGCGCCAAATCGGCGGTCATCCGGACCGCTACCGCCCCGATGGCAAAAACGCATAGAACAAGCATGAAGAACTGATAACCGCTCGACTCGGGAAGACACCGATGGTCTGTGTCCGACATACTTGCCCCCATCCCCTAAACCGTCCTGGAAGATTATAGCGAGCCCGAAGCCCGAAGGCTTCCGCGCCTCCGAACGAACATCTAATTCCACTTCTAAATCCGAAGTGAATTGATGATCCAAGGCCAGGCGACGATGGAGCGAACGCGGGCGTGGTCCCGTTCCAGTTCGTGCAGGGCATCACATAGATGGTTTTCGAGGGTGTCGATAGATTCAAAGACGCGGTTGTGAAACCACTTTTCCCGTAGTTCGTCCCAGAGGTGTTCGACCGGATTGAGTTCCGGTGCATAGGGCGGCAGCTTGAGAAGCTGAAGGTTGGCAGGAAGCTTGAGCGCGCCGCTCTGGTGCCAGCCGGCGCCGTCCAGCACCATGACGATATGTTCGTTTGGGTGGCGTGCGGCGACTTCATCGAGAAAGATCTGCATGCAAACGCCATTGACGTGCGGCAGGATCAGGCTGTCGAGCTCGCCGGTGGTGACGCACACCGCGGCATAGGCATAGGTGTACTCCTGCGTCACCATCGCCCGGCACAGCGGCCTGACCGGTTTGGGACACCAGCAACGGCGCGTATCGCAAATACGTCCGAAGCGCGCTTCGTCTTGGAACATCAAACGGAGCGGTGCCGTCCCCGGCCAGTCCTGCTCGATCTGGGCGATAAGCCCTGGGAGTTTTTTTTCCAGTCAGCCTGAGCCACAGGGTTTGCTTGAGGGTGTCGGGTGTCCGGCGCCAATTTGCGCCAGCCGTGACGATGTAGAAGGTTGTACGCCGACGCCAGAGCCACCTTGCGTCCCAATCGGCGATCCAGCGCCTGCTTGATTTTCCCAACGACCAGGAGGCCACCCGTCTGCGCCTGCTCGAAAAAGGGCTGCAGAAAGGCCGCCTCTTCTTCGCGCGTCATGTTTTGCCGCCGTCGTCCGCCGCGGCCAGGCTTGTCCGCGACCACGCCGCCAGATCGAATGAACTGCTGTCGCAACTGACTGGCCCAGCCAGTCGAAACTCCAATGGCGCGCGCCGTTTGCGCCATCGACAGTCCCAGATCCAGCGGCATCAGCACCGCTTGTGCCTGGCGCATTTCTTCCGCCGTCCTGGCCTTGCGCAGACAGACCCGTGCTTGCTTGACCACCTCCGCCCCGCCTGCTTTTCTCGCCATCGCCCATCTTCGCGTCAGAGACGGGTACATATTATTCGATCTATGATTTAGAAATGGAATAAGAACTAAGGGCGGACAAGCGCTCCATTGCTGGCCCACGCGGGTTTCATCACGACTATCCGCGTGGGCACAAATAACGTGCCCACCCTTGCGACCCTGCATGGTGATCTAAAGCCCAGCATGTGTTGCCCAGAACTTCGCGGGGGTCACAATCGGGTAGCGTTCGGCCATTGCCAGCAGATCCTTGTCACCCGTAATGAGATAGTCGGCATCAGATGTCTTCAGCGCCGCCAGCAAAGTGCCCAGCACCGGCTGGTCATCAATATCGCGCAATTCTGGATCTATACCTGGCAGCGGCTCTATGACTTCAGCTTGTATGGAGAGAGCGTCCACCAAGTCTTCAATCTCCGCCGAGGTCAAACCATGCCGGCGAGTCAGCCGAGGCAGCACGCGTCGCAGCTCGCTCAGAATATATGCAGAGAGAAGCACATCAACGGAACCGTGGCGCCAGGCCGTCATAATCTTGCCCGGCACGCTTGCCGGATAAGCAATGCCTGAAAGCAGTACATTGGTGTCGAGCACCACTCGCAGATTTGCCACAGCGGCTCAGCGCTTTTTGGGCTTCTGGGGCTTCTTGAGCTTCCTGGCCGACACGCGCGTCTGTGTCCGTTCAGCCGCAATGGCGGCCTCGATTTCAGCAAACCCCTCCGCCTCCGGCACATTCGCGAAGCCCGCCTCAATACGTTGGCATAGAGCGTCGAAGCGGCCCTGCATGCGGCGAATGCGTTCGAACAATCGAGCGTCAACGAGTGCGGCCACCGGCTTGCCGTCTTTGTTAATTACCACGCTGTCGTGCCGGTATTGCACCTGATTGAGCATTTCGCCCAGATTTTGTCTGAAGTTAACCGCACTGGTTTCGGTAATCATGGCATATCAACCATAATGGTCATAATGATCATTATGTGCCGAGATCAACAGACGGTCAACGGTTTCCCGGTCGTGGATCCGCTCAATTCACTTGCGGACCAAAGGGACTCGCTTGAATATTTTCACAACGTCAGCGGCGTATCGGATCCGCAACGGTGCCCCTACTTGTAAACCAGCTCGGTATCGAACTGCCCTTTCTTCTGCCGGTGCAGCGTAAGAAAACTCTGGGCGATGCGCCCCGGATCGAACGCGGTACCGGTCTGCACCACGCCGTAAACGGTAACGGTGGCGACATGGATGCCGTCCGCGCCGATCTCCTGGGCCAGCGTGAAGGCCAGATTGCGCAGTGCGGCTTTTGATGCGGACAGCGACGCGAACGCGGCGGCCGGTTCGTGCGCGAAACCGCCACCGGTGAGCAGGATGGTGCCGCGTCCGCGGACCTTCATCGCCGGCGCGACGGCTTGCGCGAGCACCACTGCGCCGCCGACGTTGATGCGGAAATCTTCGATCCATTTCTCGGGTTCGACCTGCAGTGGCTTGCCGCGATGCGCGCTGGCGGCGTTGAAGATCACGACGTCAGGATCACCTAGTTCGGTACCGACGGTTTCGACCAGCCGGCGCAGCGATACAAAGTCGCCGCTGTCCGCCGCGTAGGTCTTGACGCGTCGGCCAGTGGTCTCGGCGATCGAATCGGCGATCGGCCGCAGATGCTGCGGCTGCCGCGAGGCCAGCGCGATATCGCATTGTTCGCCGCGCGCGAACGCGAGTGCACAGGCCTGTCCTATCCCGGGACCCGCCCCAACGATCAGACACACGTTACTCATTGCTTCAATTCTCCTTTTCGTACCCACCCATGGTTTGCGCAGCGGTGGCTAAATACCACAAGAAACCGATCACGTTTACGCGCCGCGCAGTTGTTCCGCATCGAAGGCATCAACAGCGCAGATGGCATCGATTTCTTCGTAAGCCTGGCGCAACTGATGGCCATCATCGACGTCGATGATCGCCGCCGCGATCGCGGCATCGATCATCTGCCGCGGCGCAGCGGCTGGCAAGCGGCCGTCCAGCTGAGCGGCAACGACGCGCCGTTCCAGCGCCTCCATCAGCGGCGACGCCTCCAGCGCCGCTTCGATGCGACTCAATGGTCCACCGGCGGTTCGCGGCGCGAAGCAGAGTGTCCGTAAGCGCTGTCGAGTACCGCTCGATTCGAGCAGGCGCGCGGCGACCGTCGAGACCAGCACGTCGCCGGCCGGGCGCGCATGCCGTCCAAACGGAAAGATGAGCGCGCGCAGTAGCCAACGCACCGGCCACGATGGCACACGGCGCAACGCACCGGCCAGTGAGTTTTGGATCTGCACGAAAGCATCGGTGCATACCCAATCCACCAGCGGCCAGTCCTCGGCGGGACTGCCCTCGTCGTCCCATTTGCGGATGACACTCGCAGCGGTAACCAGGAGTGCCCACACATCAGCAAGCCGCGCGCATAGATTTTCACGTTCACGCAGGCGATTGCCAAGCTGCAGCAAGCTGGCGTCGCCCGCTAGCGCCAGCGCAGCGCTGTAGCGGCTGATGCGCTGTCGATGACGGCGCGCCGAACCGGACGGCACCGGCGCCAGCATCGCACCGCTGAGTCCAAGCACCAACGAACGCGCCGCCGCCGCCAGCACGTGACCGATGTGCGGCCACACCAGCGCATCGAAGCTTTCAAGGCCGCGTGCCGTGTTTTCGTCGCGGGCGGCGTCGATCTCCGCCAGCCAGTACGGGTGGCAGCGCATCAATCCGGGCGCGAATATGAAGCGCGCGCGTATGTGCAGGTTGGCGCCGTCACCGCCGATCGCGATCGGCGCACCCTGCCAGCGCCGCGCCAGCCAGTTGGACGGGCCAAGCATCGCGCCTTTGCCGGCAAGTAGATCCATCGCATCGGTAACAGCGTCGCGTGTGAATGCCGACGCCTGCGTCTTCGCGATCGCCGCGCCAGCCGCGGAATTCTCGCCGCGATCAATCGCGGCAGCGGCGGCACGGCGCAGTGCATCAGTGGCGTAAGCGCGCCCACAAATCCTCGCGAGCGTTTCGCGCACCGCTTCCGAGTCGCTGAGCGGACGACCGAGAGGACGGCGCAAGCGCACGTAAGCGCCGGTCGTGAGTGCCGTGAACACCGCGGTGCCCGCACAAGCTGAAGGCAGCGCAAGGCTGCGACTCAGCGCAACGCATTCCTGCAGCATTGGCCAACCCTTGCCGGCAGCGGTTGGGCCACCGACCAGAAAATCAATCGGGACAAACACGTTGTAGCCCCGCACCGGGCCGATCGGCAGCGGATTGTCGAGCGGGAGATTGCGCGCGCCGACTTCCACGCCGGGCAGGCTGCGCGGCACCAGCGCGCAGCTGAGTCCGGGCATGACGTTGTCGCTGAGGCGGCGTTCGGGATCGGCGAGATTGAAAGCGATGCCAATCACCGTCGCCAATGGCGCCAGCACCACATAACGCTGATCGAAACTCAGGCGGATCCCGACGGTGCGAGTGCCGTGCCAGTCGCCCTCGCAGACAATGCCCTGGTCAGGCAGCAGTCCAAGATCATCGGCGGCCCGGGCCGCGCCCAGTGCGAAGCAGCCGATCGCCTCACCGTTGGCCAGACGCGGCAACCAGAATTGCTTTTGCGGATCGGTGCCGTGGCGGATCAGCAGATCGGGAAGACCTCCCGCATTGGCAGCGTTCACGATACCGGCCACGGTGATGCCGCCGGGCGACGAGGCGATCTTGGCGATCACCGCCGAGCGTGCCATCGCCGAAAATTCGAGTCCGCCGTGGCTGCGCGGAATCGCCATGCCGAGAAAGCCATAGCGGCGCAGGAAGATCCAGGCTTCGTCGCTCAGTCCATGATCGACGCGCGTGATGCGCCACTCGTCGCACAGCCGGCAGAGCGTTTCGACGGCGCCGCCGAGAAAATCGCGCTCGTCATCGTTGAGCGCCGGCATCTGCAGTGTGCGCAGCCGGTGCCAGTCGGGATGTCCGCCGATCAACTCGGATTCCCATCCACCAGTGTTAGCGCCGAGCGCCGCGCGTGAGGCACCGCGCAGGGCCGGCATCTGGCTGCGCAGGGCCGCGAACAGCGGGCGCGTGAACCACTCCTGCCGCAGGGTTTCCAGGTTTAATGGGATCAGCAAGGCCGCCCAAACCAGCACCAGCATGATCGCGGTGGCGATGGAGTGGCCGAATAATCCATAAAACAGGATCGCTGCCGCGTACACGACCGTGACAGTGCGGATCTGCGCGCGCGCATAGGCGAGCGCGATGCCCGCGACGACGAAAAATAGTAACCAGAACACGGCGCTTATTTAACCGGGCCGCCGCGGCGTGCGGCTTCGAATTCGTCGCCATGTTTCCATTCGATGGTGTGCGGCTGCGACGAAGCGAGCCAGCCGAGCGCGAAGCCAAAGCGGGCGAGCTTGGCGTTGCCGCTGAAATCCATGTCCGGCCGGAATTCGTCGCTCGGCTGGTGGTAGCGGTGCTCGACGTAGTCGTCATCCCGTTGCACGCCCCATTCGCGTGTGTGGCCGGCGAACAGCACGCCCTGATCGATCGAAAACGACGGGATGCCGACGCGCGCGAATGAGAAATGATCTGAGCGATAGTAGTGACCGGCGCCAGGCTGCGCGTCCGCTTCGATCGCCAAACCGAAGGACTTGGCGACGCGCTGGACAACCGCATAGAAGCTGGTGCGCTCGGCGCCGGTAACGGTAATGGACTGCGGTTCGCCCAGCGGATCGAGCGCGTCGTAGTTCAGCGCCAGAGCGACATCGGCGGGCGACATCGGTAGATGCCGGCCGAGATGCTCGGAGCCGAGCAGTCCTTTCTCCTCGCCGGTGACCGCCGCAAACAGGATTGGGTGCGGTGGCTTCACGCGCGCAGTCGCAAACGCGTGTGCGAGTTCCATCAGCACGCCGCAGCCGGTGCCGTTGTCCACCGCGCCGTTGTAGATCACATCGCTGCCCGTGCCGGGAACGACGCCAAGATGATCGTAATGCGCGCTGTATGCGACGACCTGCTTCGCCGGCCCTGCTGTCGCGCCCGGCAGCATGGCGACGACGTTGCTCGATTCGAAACTGCGCACCTGACTTTCGATGTGCGCCTGCAACCGTACCGGCAATTCGATCGGGCGAAAATCGCGCCGGTTGGCCGCTCGGTACATCGCGTCGAGATCGAGTCCGGCCGTCGCGAGCAGCTTGCGCGCCACTTCAAGCTGCACCCACGCCGCCGCCCTCAGCTTTGGCTCGGCGTCACCGGCCAGCTGCACCTCCTCGCCGCTCCACGAGTTGCGCACCACGTCCCAGCCGTAGCTCGCCAGATCGGTGCGATGGATGATGATCGCACCCACCGCGCCGCGCCGTGCCGCTTCCTCGTATTTGTAGGTCCAGCGCCCGTAATACGTCAGCGCCGGCCCGGCGAAGAATTTCGGATCGCTGGATTCCGGTTCGTTGACGAACATCAGCAGCACTTTGCCGCGCAGGTCCGTACCTTTGAAATCATCCCAGTCGAACTCCGGTGCATGGATGCCGAAGCCAACGTAAACAATCGGCGCGTCGATATCATCCTTTGGTGCGGCGGTGTCGTCGACGAGGACGAAGTCGTCACCGAACTTCAGCGCCGTCGCCGTTCCTTGCATGGGCGTCAGCGCGACGGTCGTCATATCGGGCCGCAACGTGGCACCGACGAATTTCACTTTCTGCAGATAGCCACCGTTGTCACCGGCCGGTTGTAGACCGTCCAGCGCAAACTGCGTGGCGATATATTCGGCAGCGATGTCGCCGCCGCGCGCGCCGGTGCCGCGTCCTTCGAGCAGATCCGACGCAAGAAAGCGCACATGCGCCGCGATGCGCGGTGCGGCGATTGCGTCCATCGCGGCAGCCGCGGCTGGCGGCAAGTCCGCGACCGGGGTTGCTACTGCGGCAGTCACCAGAGTCATCAACCCGCCCAGAGCGGCCGATCGCATCGCGATTGAGTTCATGGATATTCCGAAAGCGGGATGAGTTGAGGATTGAGAGTGGGCGTCGCGCACACCCTTTGGTGCAGAATAGGAAAATCAACTGGCTGCGACAAATGGCCTGCCATGCCGAATCATAGATCTTCCCCTCCTTCCACCCGCGACTATAGTCCGGTCGACCGCCTGCTGATGCGCACCCAGGAACAACTGACGCGTATTACCGAGCGCCGCCGGTCCGCTGCGGACACATGGCCAGCGCACCCTGGCGCAGCCAAGCCCGACGTTTTCCTCGACTCAGCGGCACGCCGCCATGTCGCCGGCCTGATGCGCATCAACCATGCCGGCGAAGTCTCCGCGCAAGCGTTGTATCGCGGGCAGGCGCTGGTGGCGCGCGATCCCGCCGTGCGCCGGCAACTGCTCGACGCAGCCGCCGAGGAACGCGCCCACCTGCAATGGTGCGAGCAGCGGCTGCGTGAGCTGGACGACGCGCCAAGCGTGCTGACGCCGCTCTGGTACGCCGGATCGTTCGCGATCGGTGCGACCGCCGGTCTGGTCGGCGATCGCACGAGCCTGGGTTTCGTCGAGGAAACCGAACGCCAGGTCTGTGAACATCTGGAAGATCATCTCGGCCAGCTGCCCGAACAGGACGCGCGCAGCCGCGCAATTCTGAAAACCATGCGCGAAGACGAAGAACGCCATGGCCGCGATGCCAAAGCGGCGGGAGCGAGAACGCTGCCGGGACCGGTACGCCGCTTGATGTCGGCGGTCGCGAAAGTGATGAAATTTGGGGCGTATCGGATTTGAAAAACGAAGGCTCAAGCCCTTTCGGGTGTGGGCATTCGCGACATTTTTCTCAAGGCTGGCGCCCGCCAGGGACCGTTGCTGCATGTCTCTTTTGCCAACGCTCCTGCTCTGCTCTCATTCGAGGCGCTTCGCATGCGTTCCATACTGCCTCGCGCAATGGTGATACCCATGCGGCGGGGGCTTTTCGCTGAACAGATAGACGGCGTCACGCTGGGAGCCTTGTGTCCTGTACAACATTTTCACCGCGAAATTGGTTCCAGCTACCAGTGACTCGAGCGGGTGACTGAATCCGCGCAGGCTTTCCGGTGCCGAAACGCCATCGCCGTAAGCAAAATCAAAACGGCACGTGCTTGATCGGCATTCGCCGGTGGTGATGGTTAGACCTTTGACTGCTCCGGCAACAGCACGCACGTCCTGCTCAACCGTCCATGCCCACGCATCGTCACGCGCTTCTTGTTGAAAGATGCCATCCACTGCGCCGAAGAAGCAGTCGCCACCGTGATAACCATTTAGCAAGCGCTCGAACTCAGCCGGGGTTCCCGGTTGAGGAAGCGTGGCTATACGTTTTCCTTGCTGGCATATCCAATCACAGGAATCGTCGTCGTCCGTGGCGGACTCAGCGGCGGACACCGGCTTCGCCAAGCTTTTTGCCTCCCCGGTCTGCGGCTTTTTAATCGGACTTACGGTGGACGCAGCAAGTCGGGGTTCCGGAGTTGGCGGTGAGGACACCTTCTCTTGCTGGGAAGAACGTTGTTCGGCTGGTTCGGGCACAAGAATCGTCCACCAAGCGGCAAAGCTCGCCAAGGCAACGCTAGGAACAAAGCCGCGCGCTTATAGTCCATGGCGACGGAGTCGAAGAGTCATGGAGCGGGTGATGGGAATCGAACCCACGTTAGCAGCTTGGGAAGCTGCAGTTCTACCATTGAACTACACCCGCATGACCACGATTCTAATGAACTATGCCCCGCAGGTTAAGATGGTGGTCTATTTCGTGCGGATTGTTGAATGCGGATTCGACTCAATGGCGACTCGACCGAACTGCCGGACGGCCTGACCGCCGCAGGTTTGATCGAGCACCTGAAGATGAACGGGCAACGTGTTGCGCTGGAAGTGAATGGCGAAGTAGTTCCACGCAGCCGTTGGCTCGAATCCCGCCTCACCGACGGCGATCAAGCCGAGATCGTCCGCGCGATTGGAGGGGGATGAGCCGTGCCGCTTCGCGGGCACGGCGAACGCCCGGGCAGGATGACCAAGCCGGGGGTTCTGAACGCAAGGAAAGTCGCGCCAAGGATGGCGGAACTATGACCACAGAACAGCGGCATCGAACACGACTCCGCACGGTCGCGAACGACCGGCCACAGAAGGCCGGGCTGGGATTTCTGAACGCAACAAAGGTTGCGCCACAGATGGCAACAACTATGGTCACAGAACGACCGCGTCGAGCAAGGCTCGTGGGCACGGCGAACGCCTGGCTAAGGGCCGTGGCAAGGAACAAGGCTCGGAGTGCACAACCCGATTGCCCGTTCTGTGAGGGATGCCCGCCAACGGTTATGATCGGCTGGCAAAATGGCAGCTCGCGGACGCACGCGCGCCATCACCCTCTCGCTATTTTGATTTTTCTGGAGTGAATCAATGAACACTGCTGTCGCCGGAGCTCCAACACCGTCGGCGTCCGACTCACTGCATATCGGCGGCCGCGAATATCGTTCGCGGCTGCTGGTCGGTACCGGCAAATACAAGGATTTCGACGAGACACAGCGCAGTATCGATGCCAGCGGCGCGGAAATCGTCACCATCGCGATCCGCCGCACCAATATCGGCCAGAACGCGAACGAACCGAATCTGCTCGACGTGCTGCCGACGACACGCTACACGATTCTGCCGAATACGGCCGGCTGCTATACCGCCGAGGATGCTGTGCGTACCTGCCGCCTCGCGCGCGAGCTGCTGGACGGGCACAGTCTGGTGAAGCTCGAAGTGCTCGGCGATCCGAAGACGCTGTTCCCCGATGTGACCGCGACGCTGGCGGCTGCGGAAACGCTGGTCCGTGACGGATTTCAGGTCATGGTCTATACCAGTGACGACCCAATTATCGCGCGCCGCCTCGAACAGATCGGCTGCGTCGCGGTGATGCCGCTGGCCGCACCGATCGGTTCCGGCCTCGGCATCCAGAATCGCTATAACATTCTCGAAATCGTCGAGACCCTGAAAGTGCCCGTGCTTGTCGATGCCGGCGTCGGCACTGCGTCCGACGCGGCGATCGCAATGGAACTCGGTTGCGATGGCGTGCTGATGAACACGGCAATCGCGGAGGCGAGAAATCCCGAGCGTATGGCGCTGGCGATGAAGCACGCTGTGATCGCCGGGCGCGAGGCGTTTCTTGCCGGACGCATGCCGCGCCGACGCTATGCATCGGCATCGTCACCGGTCGGCGGAGTCATCGCCTAATGGCGTTGTACACACCCGCCGCGTTCCGCTCGCCCGGCAAGGGAGTGGTCGAAGCGCTGCTGCGCGCCTATCCGTTCGCGACGCTCGTTACGCAGGCATCCAGCGAGACGTTCATTTCGCATCTGCCACTATTGTGGGAACCCGAATCGACGGATGGCGCTCTGATCGGGCATCTTGCCTCCGCCAATCCGCACACCGCGGTGCTGACTGCCGCGCCTTCCGTTGCGATATTTCTTGGTCCGCACTGTTATGTGTCGCCGAGCTGGTACGGCGAACCAGCAATGCAAGTCCCGACGTGGAACTACGCTGCCGTGCACGCACATGGCGTCATGACTTTTCTGGAAGGTGACAGCAAGCTTCAATGCATCGATCAATTGGCCAAGCATTTTGAAACGGGGCGTGCGCGCCCGTGGACAAGACAGCTCGCCGGCAATGAGCTGCAACACAAGCTGAGCAGCATCATTGCTTTTCGCATGCCAATCGCGCGCATCGACGCCAAATTCAAGATGAGCCAGAACCGGGCGCCACGGGATCATCACGGAGTTATCGACGGCCTGCGCGCGCACGGTGGTCACGATGAATCGGCGGTCGCCGACTGGATGCTGACACATGTCAGCCACTGATCGCTTCGAGCATCGTCGTCCGGTGCGTAGTTTCGTACGCCGCGAAGGGCGTATGACCGACGCTCAGAAGGACGCACTGGAACGCCTGTGGTCGCGTTACGGTGTCGAGGCGAGTAGCGGCGCATTGGATATTCCAGCGCTGTTCGGCCGTACGGCTCCTCTGGTTGTGGAGATCGGCTTCGGCAATGGCGATCATCTCGCCGCCAGAGCACAGACACGGCCGGAGTGCGATTTTCTCGGCATTGAAGTGCATCGTCCCGGTGTCGGACGCCTGCTGCTGCAAGCGGAACAGCTTGGTCTCAGCAATGTGCGGGTTGCATGCACCGACGCGGTGGAATTTCTTCGCGACGCGCTGCCGCCAGGCAGCGTCGATGAAGTCGTGATTTTCTTTCCTGACCCGTGGCCGAAGAAGCGGCATCACAAGCGACGCATCGTTCAGCCTGAGTTCTCTGCGCAGATCACTCGCGCGCTGCGTAGTGGTGGGCATCTGCGACTGGCGACGGATTGGGCCGATTACGCGCGGCACATGCTGGCGGTACTCGATGCGGAGCCGCAACTTGAGAACGTGGCCGGAGTCGGCACGTTCGTGCCGCGACCGGAGGATCGGCCGCTGACTAGGTTCGAGGCACGCGGAATCCGCCTCGGACATGAAGTTTTTGATCTCGATTATCGGCGGCGTTAATTCGAACTCTGCCCGTGTCCGAAAAATATCCCATCATCGCGGTAACCGGTTCGTCGGGGGCTGGCACCACCAAAGCCAAAAGCGTGTTCGAACGTATTTTCGATTCGCTCGACGTGAAAGCCGCTTACATCGAGGGTGACAGCTTTCACGCTTACGATCGCGAGCAGATGCGCAAGATGATGGAGCGCTCGCGTATCCGCGGCGAGAACTTCAGCCACTTCGGACCGGGCGCGAACCTGTTCGACAAACTAGAAAAGTTGTTCCGCGACTACGGCGCGCGCGGCACCGGGCAGGTCCGCCATTATCTGCACAAGGAAGCGGAAGCGCAGGAAGCGGAACAATCCGTCGGCACGTTCACACCATGGGCGAAGCTTCCGGCCGATACAGACGCGCTGTTCTACGAGGGCCTGCATGGTGGCGTCGTCACCTCCGAGGTCAACGTCGCGCGCCATGTCGATCTGCTGATCGGCATGACGCCGATCGTGAACCTGGAGTGGATCCAGAAAATCCGCCGCGATTTCGACGAGCGCGGCTACGCTCCCGAAGACGTGGCCAAGACCATCCTGCGCCGGTTGCCGGACTACGTCACCTACATCACACCGCAGTTCTCGCGCACGGATGTCAATTTTCAGCGCGTACCGCTGGTGGATACCAGCAACCCGTTCGTCGAACGCGACATCCCGACGGCGGAAGAAAGCTTGGTGGTGATTCACTTCAACTCCAACTCTCGCGTCGACCCGGACATCGGCAAACTGGTCGATACGATTCCGGGTGCGTTCCTGTCACGGCCGACGACAATTGTCGTACCGGGCCCACAGATGGATCTGGCGATGGAGGCGGCACTGAAACCCGCAGTCGCGCGCCTGACGCGGCGGCGCAAACGAGTTGTGAAGAAAAAGGAGCCGAAATGAGCATGAAGTACGGAGCGCTCGGCCGCACCGATCTGAACGTCAGCCGCATTTGCCTCGGCACAATGACCTGGGGGCAGCAAAACACCGAAGCGGAAGCGCACGAACAACTCGACTACGCGGTCGCGCAAGGTATCAATTTCATCGACACCGCCGAGATGTATCCGGTGCCGCCGATGGCGGAAACACAAGGCCGCAGCGAGCAGTACCTGGGCACTTGGCTAAAAGCGCATGGCAATCGCGACCGCGTCGTCGTCGCGACCAAAGTGATCGGTCCCGGTATGTTTCCGTGGATACGCGGCGGTCCGCGCCTCACGCGCGAGCATGTCCTCGCCGCCTGCGATACCAGTCTGCGGCGGTTGCAGACCGATTACCTCGATCTCTATCAGGTGCATTGGCCCGAACGCGGCACCAACTACTTCGGCCATCTTAACTACCCATATCCTCGCCGTGAATCGGCGACACCCCTGGAGGAAACGCTGTCCGCACTCGCGGAACTGGTGAAGCAAGGCAAGGTGCGATACATCGGTATTTCCAACGAAACGCCATGGGGCGTCGCGGAATACCTGCGACTGGCGCGTGAGGGTGGGTTGCCGCGAGTGGAATCGATCCAAAATCCCTACAGCCTGCTCAACCGCAGCTTCGAGGTCGGGCTATCCGAATTCTCGCACAGGGAACAAATAGGCCTGCTTGCCTACTCACCGCTCGCATTCGGCGTGCTCTCGGGAAAATACCTCGACGGCGCCCGACCATCCACCGGCCGGCTCACACTGTTCGAGCGATTTTCACGCTACAACGGCGAACACGCCGCCGCTGCGACGCGGGAATATGTCGGCCTGGCGAAAGCACACGGGCTCGATCCCGCGCAGATGGCGCTTGCGTTCGTCAACACGCGCCCGTTTCTGGTCTCCACAATCATTGGCGCAACGACGATGGAACAATTGCGCAACAATATCGGATCGATCGATATTAAATTACCGGAAGCGGTCGCAAAGGGAATCGAGGCGATTCATGCGCGGTATACGATTCCGTGTCCGTAGAGAATTTGGCAACTATGCAATGGTTCTAGCTACGCCTCGCCAGCCAAAGAGTTGGAAGCTTGCAACGTCGGCTTCTGCTTTTTTCTGCCGTACTCCCGTAGCGGCGTTTCCACAAAGCGATAAGTTGCATCGGCTGCGAGCAGGAGCGTTACCATCCCAGCGAGCGTTAAGGGAAGCGCTTGCGGATCAGCGCCTGATGTTATCCGGGCCCAAGCTTCCCGCACCGCGAGAAAAACCGGTATATGAGCCAAATACATAGCGTAGGAACGACTGCCGAGCCAACGCAATATCCGTCCGGTTCCTGGAATGTAGTCTGCGTCATACGACGCCATCCACACCAGAATCCCGGCCGCCAAAGCAATACACGCGATCCGAAAGCGGAAATGCTCAAGCGCTCCGAACCACGCCATTGCCGCCAGAACCGCGATGGGGATGGTCACTCTCAATGCGACATGTTGCGACAGGAAGCGTGGCTTGAAGGTCTGGTAGGATGGTTTGCGCGACCACAGGGCGAGCAAAACCCCCAGTATCAAGCCGTCACTCCGGAACACCATCAGCCACGGAGATCTGCCGCTTTGCATTTGCAAGATCATTGCCACGGTAAGGACGATCCACAACTTGCGTCGAAAAAGAATGCAAACTAGGGGCAGTAGCAGATAGAACTGTTCTTCCAGCGACAAACTCCAATAGACAAAGCTCACACCGTATGGATGTGTGGGATGCATGAAGTGCTGGGCGAATCGCACATTCGCATAATCGAATACGGCAGCAAGCGTTGCACGCGCATTCGTCCATACGTCCAAAAATAAGTTGGTTCGATTGAAGAACACGCTCGCCAGCAGGATGAGTGCAAGCCACAGCCAAGCCGCCGGAACCAACCTCCAGATGCGTCTGACCCAAAAAGCAGTAGCAACGCGCCAGCGCTGCGATGCGGACGAAGCCTGCTCCATGCGTGGAAGAAGTCCACGAGCAATAACGAATCCGGAGATAACGAAGAATAAATCAACGCCTGTCCAGAAGCCCAGATGCCTATGCAGATCGGAAAACCATGCGGGCGGATGGACAAGCAAATTCCCATGGGCGTGATGCAAAACCACCATTGTCACGGCGACCGCACGCAAAACTTCAATGCCGGCAATGCGCCCCTCCAGCTGCTTATTGGAGAGCGCGTTATCTGGCTGGGTGCCACTTGAAGCGATTGGCTGCGGTGATTCGGAGTCCAATTCTCCGGCGCGTCCGCCCATAGATGCCACTTGTGTCCCCATATCACTGCGCGGTACAGCAGCGGCGGATTCCGCAAAATTCTCACTCATCAAAGATTCTCAGATCGAACTGCGTCATATGCGGCCTGTTTCGAATAGTTTATGTTTACTTGCGCAAATCAGCTGCTTCAGACTCCGGAATCGTGCGGTGAATTGGGTCGCCAAATAGGCAGGCCACCAGTCTCGGCGTTGGGGCAGCCCTTTCTTATAGCCACCTCGATGCTTTGCCTGCTCAAAATCGCCGCACGTCAGCGCAGCGTTCGTCACGTTGCTGAGAAAGAGATCGTCGTAATCGCCTTGCGTAGAGGAACGCGAGTGGTTTCACGTCTTTTCCCATATGGCAGAATGAGTTTTGCAACTCCCGCTTGCCTTTTCAGCGATAACCACAACATTCTTCCCAAAGAAAGGACCACAAAAAGAATCACACCACCGGCTCAATGGGAAAATGAGACGATCATAAAAAATAAGCGCTTTCCTGTTCACGTTCCCGCTACTGTCGCCGACGAGCCGAAATAATAACGAAGCAAAAAAGCCCAGAGAGTCGATGTAGCAAGCAGAAGTCACAGTAAATTCAGCCGCATGCATTTTCTCGATTAAATCGCGCTTTTTATAGCGCCTGAAGTGTCCGACTTTACGATCCATGCTCGAATACAGAATTTGAAATGCTGGAACATAAATCAGGATGCGACCATCAGGCTGAAGCTTGTCATGGAGCGCTTTTAAAGTTATGACGTCACCCTCAATATGCTCTAATACATTTAGAGAATATATAAAATCAATACTAGAGTCATCGATTTCCTCCAGGCTTGTCGCCACAGGTAACCCAGCCACTTTAATAAGTTGGGCTTGTTTTGCATCCGGTTCCAAACAGCAAATGTTAAATCCTTCAGCGGTAAGAGCTTTTGAGAACGTTGCGATACCGGCACCAAAATCTAAAATGCGCTTGCCAGCAAGCACATTGTTCCGAATTAATGACAACAAAAAATCGTTGTAGTTAATGGCATCCGCCATTACCTCAAGATTGTCTGTTCCTGTGTAGCCTGGCATCGCCATTCTCTTAGTCAACTTCTGTCGGATATACCCAAAAACGACAGCCGTTGTAATTGAATATCAGACCAAACAATGCGCCGACGGCAAGCGGCGCAATGGGAATACCTCTTAGAGCCGGGTATGAAAAAATCAACAGCGAAAATATGCCCATATTCAATAGGGAGCCACCGATTTGAACCGTGAGATAGCGAAAATATTCCTGCTGCTTATGTGAAACCGAAACATCATCTGCTTGAAAGGTAAATCTACGGTTCAGCAGCCATGTTGTAATTGTCGCTGTCGTAAAAGAAGCGATTCTGGATAAATAAATATCGATTTCCATGATGCGGGAAAGCAGCGTCAATATTCCACCGTCAACACAAAATCCAGCACTACCAATCAAGGCAAACATCATGATGTTCTGGCGCAAAGCCCCCTGATTTTTCACGCCATTAGCTAATCGGTGGAACGTGGGTCGCTAGTAAATGCCGCTCGTATTCCAGCTGTTGTTGATGCGCTATGGAGTCCAGCGTCAGACCAATTCCGAGCAGCATCATTGCTACTATTTCCAAACCGGACGCTAGAACCGCTAAGGGCACGTGGCGGATATAGCGCTCCAAGATCCAGTCCTGGAAGACAGGGATAGCGGCCAATAAGCCAGTCATCATCAATAGAAATGAGATCGCCCCAAAAAAGATCAGCGGTCGGTAGTAGCGTAGGATTTGTGCGATGGTGAATAGCACTTTCGCGCCATCTGATACTGTGTTGAGTTTTGAAATACTGCCCGCAGGCCTGTCATGATATTCGATCGGAACCTCAAGGATTCTGAAACGCTTATGGAGTGCGTGCAGAGTCATATCGGTTTCAATTTCGAACCCTTCGACGAGGATCGGATAATTTTTTATAAAGGTCCGATTAAACGCCCGGTAACCGCTCATAATATCAACCAACTGTGCTCGAAATAGAGAGTTTACCAACCAACGTACAAGCTGATTGCCGAAGCCGTGCATCGCGCGACGATTTTCTCTTGCGTAGTGACCATCTGAATGACGATCGCCGACCACCATGTCAGCCCGATTTTTCAGGATAGGTTCAATCAGGTCGCCCGCTCGCTCCGGAGGGTATGTTAAATCAGCATCTGCTAGTAGATAGATGTCGGCTTCAGTATCGAGAAAAGCTCTCCTTAACGCATTGCCTTTCCCTCCACGAGACTCAAAAAGAACGCGCCCGCAAATCCCCAATTTTTTCAGTGTCTCTTCTGCGACCAACCCGGTATTATCGGAGGAGTTATTGTTAACGATAACGAACTCTGACTCCGGCAATGCGCTGTGAAAGCCCGCTATCGTAGCGGCAATTGTGGCTTCTTCGTTATACGCTGGAAGAACTATTGCGATGGTCTTTTTCACGGGAAAGTCAGATCTTCCTTACGTGTTTGTAGTTCCATCTTTCTGGAACGTTGCCGCTCGTATACCAACAGCAGCGCAGCAATAAAAATGGATACGCACGATATCATCAGGCCGCGCCGAAACGTAGCGGACGAGAAATTGAACTCTATTTTATGATTTCCAACCGGAATCGCTATCGCTTTTCCTAGTAGTTGGGCGCTGAATACCGGCGTTGATCGTCCATCAACAACGGCGCTCCAACCCGGATAGTTCGCATCTGCAAGAAATAGCCATCCGGCGCGACTAGCATGGACATTTAATACGTAGTGGGTGGATTCTGCTTCGCGCAGCTCATATTTAATAGCGTCGGGATCATTTGGATGATCATTTGACGGAGCGACAAAACCTTTATCGTCCTCAATGATCAATTCCGATTCCCGCGGTGTTTTGAGCAATGCTAAAGCAGCATCCGCCGAGCTAACCGCAACGTTGCGGGTGTATGTTTGAAGGCGCGGAAGGGCCGCCGTGTTTTCCATGATCCACGTGTTCAAGGAGGAGTCATGGTATGCCACCCGAAAACCGGGTACGTCTCTCGGTGCGTCGACAGCGATGAAGCGGACCCCGAGCACATCGATAGCCCGTTGACCTGGTGCCGTCACATTTTTCCCACGAACTTCGTCTTCAAATAAGGAATCCAACATTTTTCTCGATCTGAGAGGTAACGCGAGAGCTCCGTTTATGGATGGAACGCCCCACATCAGATTTGTTAGAGCGCTTGCTGCCGATAACATCCGCTGCATATTTGCGTCATTATTGTCTAATGGGCTTCCCATAGTGTATGTATGGGCGAAACTGGAATCGAAGAATTTGTAGTCATCAAGTTGATATTTTTTTGAAAGCGCCACCAACGAAGCGGGCTTCTCCAGGAGAGTGGAATCTCCAAAATGAAACTCATGAAGCCGCAGAGAAGCACACTCGATTGTTAGCAAAGTAAATAATAAAATGGGAATGGAGGACGCCCGCTTTATCATCGCCAGCATGAATACTCCAATGAAAGCCAATACAATGGTTGCAAAATTCTGCCATGGAATGTTGGGCACGTAGTAATGGCGTACCACCCAAATCCACGCGGGAATAAAGAATAAAAATACTACTGATAAATGACTTTTTTCTTCATTCAAGTAATTCTTGTCTTTTAGCACTAGAGCCAGCTTGTCAATCGCTGAAGACGAAAGTGCAGCCATCCCAACAATGGAGATGCAAAGATAAATAAACATCGCGCGAAAAAAATGAAGGCCCGGAATTAAATGGCAACGGTAGATGATGCGAAACAGCGGGGATCCCATACATAGCCCCAGTTGGAGCAGGATAAAGGTCGCGACGATGTGACCCTTGATTCTTGGCGATGGATTTAAAAGAAGAATTGCAGACGCCATCACACAAACCAATATGCTTCCAGCACCCGGAAATTGTTGAATTGGGAAAAATCGATGCTGTGCCAGAGAAAAGAGGAATCCGCGTAAATAGATGCTCGCGGGTACCCATGGGAAAAGTATCGCGATACCGTTGCTGCGATGAGAAAGTGAGGCCAATTCCAGAAGCGGAAGTATCTGCACGGCAGCGAATCCAACACCAAGGAGTGCCACGATTCCACCGGCTATTAAAAATTTTTGCCAATTCGTTCGAAAAAAATCTCGTTGATCCTTGAAAAACGGTATCAAGGAGCTTGCGATGTAAATCGCGGCACCATGAACTACTTGAGGGTAACCTGCAAAGACGAGAAAGCAAAACATTACAGCTAATAAGATTGAACGCGCGATTGAAAGTTTTGTAAGCCAAAACTCCGTGGCCCACATGGTGGCGGGAACCCACGCCAGGGCCCCAGCTATCGCCAAGTTGTGGTGAGAATGAATCCACACGGGTGCGAATGTCACGGAGAGCGAACCGAAACCCGCTGCCCAATTTGATGTTCCCAGAGACCTGCAAAACCCAAAGGTACCGATAGCTGAGATCAACATGCAAAAAAACTGGAAAAGGTTGTATCCGTAAATTGGTGGAACGAGCCAAGCCAATAGCAAATTTAAGGGATGCGCAAATGCGCCGGAGCTCTCGGCGAATACCGGGTGGCCCCCAAAGATCTCATTACTCCACAGCAGATTGGCATCACCGTTTAGTGAGCGCGCTTCGAGTGCCAGCATCGGCAGCCCATGCTGAATGGAGTCCCCATGAATAAGCGATTTCCCTTCAAACAGGGTCGGCCACCAAAAGGCAGTGACAAGACCGGCGACGACAAAAAATACAAACAACATTTGCCTTCGGCCGCTCATGTTTTCAGGGGAACGGCTCGCTCGTGTCAATCGCTTCAAGATGGTGCTCATGGAGTGCGGGGCGGATAGGTAAATATCTGGCTGTCGCGAATGGCGCGAGAGTTCCGCTATGTTCCGCGCAGTCTACCCTAACCCGGATGCGTCATGAGTATGTGACGATTGCGGGCTGAAGGGGCGTGGCGTAATTTTTCCGCGATGCGGCGATCGAAAGCAGTGCTTTTCGCGACTACGGGCGCAGCACCC
>Ga0265334_10000258_pt1 | contig 30089 bp, 26 predicted proteins | sample 42023metaG_FD_192442 | JGI IMG/M metagenome (GOLD analysis project Ga0265334, IMG submission 192442) | Rhizosphere microbial communities from Carex aquatilis grown in University of Washington, Seatle, WA, United States - 4-20-23 metaG | ecosystem: Host-associated > Plants > Roots > Rhizosphere... | reverse complement strand
GCGCGTACGCAAACCATGCATCGCCTGGTACCACATTTGGTAGGCGTGCTGTTGCACTGTTTGGCGTCGATACAAACATAATAATAAAGATAAATTTCAATATTAATATATAAATATAAAATATACAAAATTAATATTTAAAATTTCCTAGAAAAAAAAATCAAAAAAAAATATTTTCCACAAGGGTCCAGTCATATTTGAATTTAAATATTTTCCCGCCAAATGTCACATGTCTCCACACCCTCTCACAGACGAGACCGGACCTGTCGAAGCCAACAATTCAAACGGGCACACGCTCTGCGACGACGGCGACCGCGCGAGCTACACGCCACCACCGCACCGCGTGCACCGCCGCGACGAGAACACAAACCGAGACTGTGACCATGATAGCCAACGCCGCGTTCGACGCGATTTCAGCTTCGACGTCGCCGATGGTCTTCTGGTTCGCGTACAGCAGACACACGCCGGCGACGACGAGCCCCAGAACAGAGAGACACACGTACATCATCGCCGCGACAAACTCCTTCTCCTTGAGCTTCCGACCGAGCAGACGCACGCGCTCACCGAGCGTGTACAGCGCTTGGAAAGCCTCGGTGTTGGCGAGCACGACGTCGACGCCTGGCTTCGAGCACGCCTTTTCAGCGGCGAGATTCTTGTCAACGACGCTCGCTTCGTTGACCCACTCTCCGTACGCGACGAAGAACGACACGTCGCGTCGACGTTCGACGACGTCCTCTTCGTCGTCGTCGTCAGCGTCGTCGACACACGCACGCATTTCGCAATGTCGGTTCGCGCGGCCGTCGCGGCGCTCGCGAGTCCGGACGAGGCGCAGACCGAGCACGGCGAGCGCCTCGCGGTCGTGGCGATCCGCGCGGCCGCGGCCGTGCAAAACACGACGCTCGCGACTCCCGACTCGGAGTTCGTGGCGAGCCTCGAGAACGCGCACCTCGCGCGCGCGTTTTCTGTGTTCGTGCTCCCGGGAACACCGGCGGGGACGTACCGATTCGACGTGCGCAACGAGCAGTGCGCGATTCGCGACGCGGTGTTTGCGGTGTGGTGCACCGTCGTGGCGCACGCGCGCGACGAAGAGACGTACGCGCGATGGACGCGCTCGCCCGTGAGCGTCGTCGACTTTGACGACTTTTGCAACGTCGAGCTGTCGTGCGAGGTCGAGATCAGACAGTCCGAGCGCATCGCGCAGATGATGCCGGGGTCGTCCGAGCGCAAGAGCGCGCACGAAGAAGCGCGAGACCGAAACGCGCGCGTCGAGAACATCCGCGAACAGTTCAGAAGCGTCGTCGCGACGATGACGAGCGCGCAGCTCCTCGCGTCCGTCGAGCTTTGGACGTGGCGGCTCACCGACACGCGCAACAAAAAGTGCGGCACTGCGCCGTGGCGAGCATCAGCAAAGGAAATGTTCCTCGCGTTGCGCGCGCGCGCCGTGACGATGGTCGCGTACAAGCTCCCCGTCGACACGGTGGCCGAGCACCACACGCTCGAGAGCGTGACGGGCGCGAACTTGAGCTCGAAGAACCGCGTCGTCCGCCACATTGAGACGCTCGTCGACCCCGACCCCGAACTCGCCGTGTACCGCCAACTCGCCGCCCAACCACCTCGTCCTCCTCCACCTCCGCCCCCGCCACCACCGCCGCCACAACCACGCAAAGACGATTCGCCCGCGTCGAGCGACGTCGAGTCGAGCTCGGACGACGAATCTCTGCCTCCTCCACCATCCGCGCCTGCGCCGGCGCCAGCGCCTGAGCTCGTGACGGACAAGACGGCGGGGATGTTTGATTCGAGCGACGACGACAGCGAGGACGTCAACAGCGCCGACGAGCGCGAGCGCGAACGCGAACGATCGCGTGCGAGACCGAAGCGGCAAAGGACGAGCGACGAAAGTGAGAGCGAGAGCGACGACAGCGACGATGAGGATGGAGGCGCGGGCGAGACGCACGCGCAGCACGTCGCGCGGTTGCGCCACGAGCGCGACGCGGGGGTGCGCAAGCCCGACGGAATCTCGCGCGTGACGGTGCGCACGTCGGTCGGGTTCGCGGCCGAGCTCGCGGTGTACCTCGACTGGATCGAGCGCGAGATCGTCAGCAGCGAGTTGTTGGTTCCGCGGCTGTTCAACCCGTACCCAGTCGAGGCCGGCGCGTTCGACGCGACGGTCGTGCGCGCCGTGGACCGGATGCGCCAAGCCGTCATCGACGACGCGGGAAAGATTGACGAGTACACTCTTCGGCGCGAGTACGACAGGTACGTCCACGCGATGAGGTTTTTGGAGTGCGACATGGAGATTTACAAGATGCGGTTCCCGTACGCTCCTAAACCGAGCAAAATCTTGGCGCTCGCCGAGAAGAGCGAGACCGAAATCGAGCCCGTCAACCGCTCACTCTTTACCGCGAGATGGTTGTACGAGCAAAACATCGAAGAGTTCACCGACTTTGCTCTGAACTACGCGTTCCACGACGCGATCAACCCGCTCAACGGTGCGGCGAACAACATGTACCTCATGGACGCGCTCGAGCTGAAGGGGTGGCATGCGCGCCCAAGAGGTGCGGCCGTCGACTGCGCGATCTTCCGGTTTCATTGGGCCAAGTGCTGGTGCGCGGTCGTGCGCGACGACTGGACAAAAGTGTACGCGTTCAAGACGCTCATGCACGCGTTTGTGTTTTTGCGCGTCAAGAAATACTTGCCCGACTCGTTCTCGCCGCGAGACGAACACGGCGTCGCGTGCGGCCAACGATGCTCGGGTGCAGTGTTTGACGACGTGTTGTTCGCTCGCGCCGCGCGTTGACTCACTCGTTCCCTTCCCTTCCTCTCACGCACACGCACGTCCGGCCGCAGCCGCAGCCGCGGCTGCGGCCTTGGCCTCGTCCGACTCGCGCGGCACCATGGCAAACACGACGGCGTCGGGCTTGTCAAAGAACGACGGTCGAGCGCTCACCGGCACGTGTGTATACTCTTGTTGCTTGGCTTCGAACGCGGCCCACCACGCGGCGGGGTCGTTCTCGTCCGTGTCGTCGTTCGGGTGCAGCGTGTACTTGCGCACAGCGCGAAACCTCGACGCGACGTAGAGCACGCGGCCTCCAGGCGTGACGGCGAGGCTGCTCACGCCGTCCACACTGTCTCCTTGTTCCTCAAACGGCTCGAAATTGAGCGCGCGCTCGCCCGTCACGAGATCGTGAGCGAAAAGGGACGGGCTGTTGTGGTGATCGGTGAACACGACCCAGCGATCGCTGAACGCGGGGTTGCGGATGTCGCCGCTCGAGGTCTTGAGCATGTTCATGCGCGCGCTCGCGGCGTTGGTGGGACTGATCGGACCGTCAAAGTGCCACAGACGCGCGCCGTCGCCTTTGTTCCCCATCCGGCCGTCCGAGCGCGATCCCGTGAACACCATGCGCCCGCAGCGCGACACGGCCACGTGATCCATCGGACGATGCTCACCGCTCACAAAGTACTTGTACGCGCGCTTCTTGGCGACCAAATCAAACATGATGAGCTCGCCGCCCCCGGTCGTGACGACGAGCATCGCTCCGTTGGGTGTGACGCACATCGCCCACGGGTCGTACAGCTCGAACGTGTGCACCGGTTTCATGCACCGCTGCGCGTCGCACGCCACGTCCCACACGTGGATGCCGCCCGCGTTGTGTCCGGCGGTGATGAGGTACTTTCCATCCGGCGTGAACGCGATGGACGAAACTTGATCGGTGTGTGCTTGAAACGTCTTGACGAGCTCGAGGCCGCGGATGCGAAAAAGGAGAACGTCGTTGTTCTTGCCCCCGACGGCGACGAACTCGGAATTCGGCGACGCGGCGATGGCGTTGTTGAGCAGACGCTTGTCGCGCCACAGCAAGTGGCCGTCGTTCGTGATGACAAAAATGTCTCCAGTCTGGCGTTGCTCATGTTTGTCCTTGTAGTAGTCTTGCGGGTGCGTGTGGTAGCGCGTCGTGCACACGAGGTGTCTGCCGTCGGGCGTCACGACGATGTTGGGGTACGCGGCGCCGTCGACGGGCGTTTCCCACTCCATCTCGTAGCGCAGCATCGCGGTTTTGGGTGGTACACGGGCCTCGGCCTCCTCTTGAGCCGGGGTCGGTGCGGGAGCCTCGGCTTGAGCAGGGGCCTGGGCTTGAGCCGGGGTCGGTACGAGAGCCGTGATGAGGACAGCGACCAGGACCGTAACCGGGACAGAGACAGGAAGGAGTCCGATGAACAAAGCGGTGCTGCGACGGAATGGGGCGGGAAACATCGACTTGCGTTGTGTTGTGGTTCGAACCCCGGCCCAGCGAGTGGCGCTGCGACGGAGAGACGCTGCAAACATCGACTTGTGTTGTGATTCACGCCCACCCCGACCCGTACGCCCCGCCCTGCGTACGCCCCGATTGTTGCAGCGCGAGTTGTTGAGCGCGATATTCCATGCTAGGTCTCGGGTCGACACGTGAGGCGTGTGTCCCACGATGCATTCCTTCTTCTTCATGAGGTTGCGGTGCGTGAGCGTGTGCGTGAGCATGGCCAGGAGGGAGCCGTGCGTACGACTTGTCCTCTCCGTCGAAATCGGCGCGGCACCACGAGCAAAAAGGAAACTCGTCGGTGTCGTGCTCGACGGTCGCCGACCCCGGCGCAGCGCCGTGCGCGACGCGAAGGACGACGGCGTGCTTCGCGCAGCACACGAAGCGCGCGCAGTTCACGAGCCCGACGCACCGCGCGCTCTCGCACTTGTCCCAGTACGCCTCGCTCGTGACCATCTCGACGAGCGACGGCAAACGCCAGTAACACGCCGTGTCCGCGCTCATCTCTCTCTCTTTTTTCGACGCTCGTCCGACGCGCGAATAGTTGAGTTGTGTCACAACTCATCGTCGCGTCGATGGGCGGAAAGGTCACCGCACTTCCGTATGAAGCGAAACGCGAGCAAGAAGAGAAACGTGCGCTGGCGTTTGATCGCAAGATCCAGCGCGAGATTGACCTCGAGAGTCGAGCGTGCGCGGTCGCGCGCGATGCCGCCATGACTGCACTCGATTCGGGCGACGTGCGCGCGGACGAGCTCGCGCGACGCGCCGACCGTCTCGACGACCGTCTCGCGATGCTCCAAGCGGCGTTGAGCGAGCACGGCAACGCCGTCGCTCGACGCAAGGCAGAAATGTACCTTCGCGAGAAGAAGGAGTTCCTCGCCGAGAAGAAAAAAATACAAGGTCAAATCACGGGTCTTCCGATAACCGCGCGCTACTTCGACGACCTTGCAGCACGGAGCATCGGTGTTGACGAAACGTTGCGGTTCAAAGCGGACAGGTTGGCGAAAATGAAGCGCATAAAGCCGTGCATCTTCGAGATGCGGCTCGTGCGTCTCAAGGCTCATTTCGACGTGGCGTGGGGGTTGCCGTGACTGCGTGTCGATTCAACTCAACTCTGGACGATCGACGGTTCTACTCCGTTCGAGATGCGAAACGCGCGCGGGCCGAGGCGCAGCGCCGCGTCGGCGAGCGACACAAACGCCACCACGAGCGCGAGCGCGTCGAACACGATCACAGCCGCAAACGCGCTCGAGCTCGGTCCGTTCGGTCCAACCGAGCTCGGCGGAAACGCAAATTGCGGCCCGCTCCACGTCTGCATCGCGACGGCCACGCTCCACCACGCCGCCTCGCACGTGAGCTTCGCGTCCCACCAGAACCGCGTCACGTACATGGCGCGCGACGTCCACGACGTGAGCGGGCGCACGCGGTCGGCGCTCACCGTGCGCGCGCACGCGACGAACGGAAGCACGACCGCCTCGCCGACGTACACGGCCGCGAGCCCGGGCTCGTACAGCGTAAACGCAAACGCGATGTTCGCCAGAACGACAGACACGAGCACGCCCGTCGAGAACAAGAACATCACCGCCGAGCCTTGCGCGAACGCGTCTTGTGCACCGGCGTTCGGACCAACTCCGGCGCCAACGCTCCACGTCGCGACGCGCGTGACGAGGTGCGTGCTCGCGTCAAAGTTCAGCGCCGCGTCCGTCGTGAGCGTCATGCCCGCGAGGACGAGCGCCGCGGCCACGACGTCGGCGGCCGCGCGTCCGGGCGACGTCGTCGGCGCGGCGTTCGCCGACCCGAACAGAACGACGACGATCCACGCGAACAAAGACACGTACGTGATGGTCGTCGGAACGAGCCGCGGGCCGAGACGCTCGAGCGCCGTGTCGGCCGTGGGCGCCGCCACCTCGATCGCCGTGATGGGGTACACGAGACCGAAACACCCCGACACCGCGCGCCGAACCTCGACGAGCGCTGACGACGACGAGACTTGCGGCGTGCGTGTCAACAAATCGCCGCTCGCCTCGATCGGAATCTCGTTGTCGTTGCCCACATCGCCGCCGCGCATCAGAGCAACCGGGTCGTACGCTCTCTCTTTTTCGCGCGCGCGTTGTTGTGGCAAGAGCGGCACGACGGCGCGTTTGCGCGTCGGTCTCGTCTCGTACGTGGCCGCGACCCCAAACGCCGCGCTGTACGCGCGCGCGCGCAGGACGAGCAGCGCGCCGTTTGCAAAGACGCACACGGTGAGCGCCGCGAACGCCGTCCACGCCGGCGCGTTGGCGCTCGGCCCGCCCGTGGCCCCCGGCGCCGCGAGCGCGGCGATCCACGCCACGGGCTGGAACGCGTACAGCGCGAACGCGGGGAGCCACGGGAACCACGCCGGCGCGTTCTCGCCGCCGCACGGCGGAATCGGAACGACCGCGAACGTCGCGACCGCGTACGCAAACGACACCGCCACGACGTACGGCGACACCGTCGACATGTTTGTGTTAAGCCCAATAGAAGAACAGAAGGAGGATGAGGCCGATGACGACGAAGATCGAGCTCACGACAATGGCCGTGGCGTTGACGGCGGTTTGCGACGCCGAGACCGCGAGCGCGACGAGGCCGATGCACAGCGCCACCACGCCCACAATCAGCACGAGAGCCGACGAGTTCTTTTGCAACACGACGAACCCAGCCAGTAATATGACGTACACGAGCGCGCCGCACAAGACGACCACGCCCACGTCGACGCTCAAGCTCAGCGCGACGATGACGAGGATCGGTACGCCGTGAAGAACCACAAACGCCTGCAGAGCCACGAAGAAACGCTCTTGCGTCGGCGTCAACCCGAACCAGTTCACGCGCACGCGAACTGCGCTCGCGCTCGCGCTCTCCGTCTTTGCCGGCGTCGGCGTCGAAGCAGGCGTCGGCGTCGGCGTTGCACCATCGGGGGTCGCGGCGAGCAGGCGTTGTTTCGCGGCTGGGCGTGCTGGTGTCTGCGACGTCTGCGATGCGAGCGCGAGGCGTTCGGCGGTGCGTCGCGCGTGTTCTTGCGCGCGCACGTACAAGTCGTCGAGCACGACCGTGCTCGCGACGACGGCGAACCACGCGACGCACACGAACCATGCCAGGCCAGCAAAAAACACGTACGCGTTTCCGGCGGCCACGATCACAAAGATGAGCGTGAGCTCGGCCGTCACAAACACCGCGACGAACATCGCCCAGAACCACCACCACGACGTCGCGCTTCGTGGAATGCGACGGCGGAACTGGTCGCCGCACGCCAAACTCAGCAGAACCATGATCGCGATCATCACGCCCGCCACAATCGTCAGAGCAGGGAACGACGCCGACGCGTCGAACACCTCGAGCGGCGGCGGAAGCAAAATAGGTTCCGACCGAGCCGACGCGTCGCTCAAATCGGCTTGCCACGCGTACGTCGGCGACCGCGTCGCCGCGCGCTCAGACGACGTGCACTCTTGTCCGCTCGCGCAGTCAACAATCGTCACGTCGTCCGCGCACACGTAGAGCGGCTGCGCGCACGCGCATGCCGCGCCGGTCCACACGTGCCCCTCTGGACACGTCGCGGTCGCCGGAACAAACGCGAGCGCGTCGCCGCTCGCGACGCACGCCGCCGGCCCGCTCGACGCAAACACGTGGCCGGTGTTCGAGTCGCACGACGACGCGGCGCAGTGCGCCCCCGACGCGTCGCGCGCCACGAGCCCTGTGCCACCCCCTCCAACCAACAAACACGGCGGGGCGCGCGGCGCGACCCACGTCGCGTTGCGCGTGAGGCCTTGTGCGACGCACGCGCCGAGCGCGACGAGCGACGCCCCGCCCGATCCGGCGCGCACGGCCACGACGAGCGAGAACGCCTGCGGCGCGCTGACGAACTCGGCGCTCACGCTCGCCGAAAACAGACCTCCGCCTGTCGTCGAAAACCGAACGCGTTTGTGGTTGTTGACGTCGTCGGCGACGACGTAGTCTGTTGATGGTGTCAACGTCGACACGAGCAGGCCGAGCGCGTTGACGAGCGAGACGTTCGCGGACGGCGACGCGGCGGGGTCGGTCCATGCGAGCCCGATCGACACGTCGACTGCGTCTGCTGGAACCGAAAAGCAGAACGACTCGGCCTGCGCGTCGTCGAGCACGCCCTCGACGACGACGAGCGCGCCGAGCGCGGCAGTGGCGTTGAGCGCGCCAAACGCTGCGCGGTGGTGCGCGCCCGTGGCGTCGAGCGCGCTCGACGACGAGCCGTACGGCGCAACGGCGTCAATGGGCGCGGCGGTCGCGACGATCGCGGCGCGAACGGCGGCCGAGCTCGTGACGTTGTGCGCGGCCAGCGCGAGACGCACGAGCTCGGCGACGCTCGCGAGGAACGGTGCGGCCGGGGACGTCCCGCTCACCGTTTGTTCGCCAGCGTGAGGCGTGGCGGGGTCGTTCGGGGCCGCGTCGGCCACGCGCACGTTGACGCCCGGCGCCGCGACGAGCGGGACCATGCGCCCGTCCGACGCGTACCCGATGCTCGAGAACGACGCGACGCGCGCCGAATCAAAGAGAGCAGCGACGCTCAAGACGTTCTTTGCAATGGCGGGCGACGCGACGCCTTTGAGCCCGGCGTTCTCGCCGCAGTTGCCCGCACTCACAACGACCACGAAATCGGGGTTCGACACGAGCCAGTCGTCGATTTGAGCGGCCGCGTCGTCGTACGTCGAGTCGCACCCCGCGCCCCACGAAAGAGACATCACCCTCGCTCCGAGCGCCTTGGCCGTGCTGAACATGTCAGAGAGGTGGACGGGGAGGTCGAGCGTCGCGCCGTCGGGCGCGGCCGACAAATCGAAAAACGCCACGCGCGAGCTCGGCAACAACCCCCTGTCGCCCGACCCGACGCAAGGACGCATCGCGACGACCGAGGCCATTCCTGTTCCGTGGCCGTCCTTCACGTCGGCGTACCCGGTTTGAACAGAGCACGTTGCGTCCGTGCACACCGAGACGTACGCTCGAATCGAGGCGTGCGCGGTGTCGGGGACCGAACTCGACGCTAATGCGATCGTGCGCAACAACGCTGTCGGAACAGCGTGCGCGCCGTCGTAAAACGCACAGTGTCGCGTGTCGATGCCCGTGTCGGCGAGCGCGACGATTGACGGTGACGACGACGAGAGCGACGCGGCGACGACGGCCTCTTCTGCCTCGCCGCCAACAAACGCGAGCGCCATTTGCTCGACGACGTGTTTCTTGAACACCGGCGCCGCGGCGACGTACTCGACGTTGCTCTCAAACGCGCGCGCGAGCCGCGCGGCGACGGCCGTGGCGTTCGCGCCGCGCCGAAGCCGAATCGACAGGCGGCGCGGACCCGCGCGCGCGACCGAGACCGCGTCGTGGTCGCGCCGGATGTCGAAGCGCGACGCGTGCACGGCCTCGGCCGCCGAGCGCGTCCACGCCTTGACGACGAGCACGGGCGCGTCCGACGACACGATCGGGTGCCGCGCCGCGCCGAACGCGTTTTCGATTTCGATTTCGTTCAGACTCGTCTGTGTCTGTGCTTGGTCGTAGACGACGGCGACGCCGCGGCCGATGAAACGCACGTTGGCCCCCGACGAACGCAACGCGTGCGCGTGCGCGCGCGACCCGAGCGTGACGACGCGTGCCGCGTTTGTTGGCTGAGCCCACAACGTAAACGTAAGCGCAACGACACACACGACGAGCACGACGTTCATTTTGTTTTGTTGTCGTGAAACAAAACGGTACATAGATGAGCGCTCGGCTCGCTGATTTTGCGCGCGCGCGTTCGTCGAACGACCGTGCCACGTCGGCGGGCGTCTCGCGCGGAGAAATGGCCGTGCAAGCGGCCGCGAAGAAGAAGAAGGTCGAGACCGAGGTTGAGCCTGCGCCTGTTCAAAAACGTGCGCGCACGACGCGCACGGCGGTGTTGAGCGTCGACACGATCGACCGCGCCGCCAACTCGGTTCGGCTCGTCGACACGGATTTGCGGTCGTTCAGCATTTCGATGCGCCTCGACGTGCTCGTGCGCGACCTCGAACGCACGTCCGCGCGCGACGCCGACTGGCCCGACGTGCGTCTCGTGTACTCGTGCGCGGCGGGCGAGATGCCCAAGACGCCAGAAGACTTTTCGGTCTTTGCGGTCTGCACCACCGCTCAATCTGAATCGTCTGACGCGTCGGTCGAACGCGAGGCGCGTGCGGTCGTCGCGTTCGTCGAACGCAACGCCGCAAACAGCTGGGCGTGTCCGATGAGCGCGCTCGCGACGTACACGAGCGCGGCCAATACCGAGACGGTCGCCGCCGCCGTCGCGCACCTCCGCGACACGGGCGAGCTCGTTCAAGTCGACGACGTGGTGGCGACGCGAGCGGCGCACGACCTCAAGAAGATCGTCGACGAGCTTTTCGGTGTCGCCGGCCCGCTCGCGCCCGACCACCTCCACGCCGCCGTGCTCAGCGCGTATTTGCCCGAGGGCGCAGGCCACCCGAGCCGGTTCGTTGTGGTCGACGGGACGGTGCGCGACGCAGAGGACTTGCTCGACGTGGTTCATGCCGGAGGAACCGTCGGCGGCGAGGTGTTTGTTGTTCCGAACGTGCACGTGTGGACGGCGAGCGAGAGCGCGCACGAGCTGCGCAAGATGATCAAGGCCGCGACGCGCGCGAGGACACAAAAACGAGGCGAGGGAATCACGTTCGTGCTCGTCGGCGACGCAAAAGCGTGCGCGAATTCCAACTTCAACGTCATGCGGTGCGTCGACGTGCTGACGTGTCGGCGCGCGACGCCGGCGCCCGTCCTTCCAGTCGTCGCAAGCGCGCAGGCGTTCTTTGCGCGCATCGCAGCCGACACGCTCGCCGAGTCGCTTTCTGTGCCCGATGCGACGACAAAACAAAAGAGGGCGGTGGTTGTGGGTCTGTGCACGGCGCAAGACGCGGCGGTGGGGCTGGCCAAGGCGCGCCACTTGACGAGCATCGTCGTGGCCGAGTCGCTCGTGGGGCTGCGCGAACGCGGCGCGCTCGTGCGCGCGATGTTTGGGACAGGAACAACAACAGCGACAGCAACAGCGTTTTGGTGCTTGCGCCCGAGCGCCAAAGTTCGTCGCGCCAAGACCGCGAGCGCGGTCGATCGGGGGTGGCGCGTCGTCACGTCGCACGGCGACCACGTCTCGGCCAAGATGGACGACGAGGACGTCGACGCGTTCCGCGTCGCGAGCGGGACGCTTCTCGAGACACGAACCGAAGCCGTCGCGCTCGGCGCGCGCGCCGACGTGGTGGTCGTGCTCGCGACGCCCGACACGAAACCGAGTCACATGGCTCAACTGCGCGGCCGCGCGCGACTGGGGTTCTTGGTGGCGACGCTCGACGAAAAAGAGTGCGGGTCGTCGCACCCCGACCCGCGCTCGCTCGCTGAAGCGCTCGCCGGGAGGCCAGTGACGGTGTGAGCGAACACAATTTAACGTGCGCTCAAACAATATCACACCTCATCGCACGATGGCGACGACGATCAACGCGCTGATGTGGACGTGCACGAACGAACAACGAGCTGCTGTGCGTGCGGTTGCGTGGTCACCGAACAACAAGTACATCATCACCGGAACGGAGAACCGAGATGTTCGCGTGCACGACGCGAAAACAGGTACGGTGCTCTTCACGACGCCACTGGAGAGCAACGGCGACTTGGAAACGTGCGCATCGGACATCGTCGTGTCGCCGGATTCGTCCTTCGTCGTTGTTCGAGTGCAGCCTGGAGATCGGTTTGTGCGCATTTCTTTGACGTGTCATGAACAACAAGAATCCGTGAAATGCATCGGATATTTCCAGGGGGTCGACATGTCTCGAAATGGCGAGTACATATTTGGAGCGCGCGCAGGTGGCGCGCTTGAAGTGTACTCGAGCTCGACGTTGACGCTTGTCAAGCGCGTGAGGTTTCCTGCCGCCCTCACCGTCGTTGCAGCTACTCCGAACGCAGATGTGGTTGTGCTCGGGTTCCTTCGCGCTGTGGACGCGTTTCATTCCACCACAGTTGTGCGCCTCGTGAACTGGAAGACAGAAGACATCGTTTTGGAAATGCCCATACAACTGATTCACGTGGTGAGCGCTTGTGTCTCCAAATGCGGGCGTTGGGTTCTCTTTGGGGCACCCGCAGGCCAAGTGCGTTTGTTGGATACCTGCGCATACGCGAGCGCGAACGTCTTCGATATAGCGACGCAAACCTACTCAACAATTACAGGCGTCGCGTTTTCTCCGAATTCGAGGTTTTACGCAATCGCGGAACCTAAATTCGTGCACGTCTGGGCTTTGGCAACTCGCGAACTCGTTCGAATATTCACGTGCGCCGACGAACCGATCGAGTGGTGCAAAGTTGCATTTTCTGCAGACAACACGCGGATCGTCGCTGTGGACGGACGGTGTGGTCACACAACGGTGTGGGACCTCTACCACAACGCTCGGCTGAAGATCTTGGCGACGCTCGGCCACCTGTCGTGGTCGCGTTTCCTCCTTGACAAGGACGGCGATCATGCGATTGCGAGCCGTGTATTTGAGTTCTTGATCGATGCGTGAGAGTTGCGAACACACCTTAAATCTCACGAGGTTGCAACACCGCAAATGGACCGCGAGCGTGTCTTGCAGGCGGTGTGGTATTTCTCGCAGAACTACACGTATGAATTCTTCTTCTGTATATGGTGGGGACTCATCGCGTTGGGAGTCTGTATAGGAGAGTGTTTCAATGTTCTCCGTCGGCATGTGAAGCGCACAGTGTAATATAGCGCGGACGGCTCGTGATGTTGTGAACACAACTCAACGCAACACGCGCTCAAACAATGTCGCTCGCAACATCCGCCTCGCCCCCTCCCACACACACTCACCTTGGCATGTACATTGGCCAACCAGTGTGGTCTCGCGCCGTTGAACGAAACGCAGGTGTGCATGCAGTCTCGTGGTCTCCAGACAACAAATACGTGATTGTTGGAACGTCCCACAAGGACATTCGCGGCTACGATGCCAAGACTGGCGACGACGCGTTCACCATTACGTGTGCAGAATTCACAGGAGAATGCATAACGAGTATTGTCGTGTCTCCAGATTCAAGCTTCTTCATCGCATTCGTTCTGTATCGTCGTCTGTTCTGTCGCGCATCTCTTACAGACCCAGCCCAAGAAAAGGTCATCGTAAACACAGACGACGTCATCCGGCGCGTCGACATCTCACGTGACAACAAGAACGTCTTTGTCTCGATTTTGGAAGGAGTGAACGTGTACTCGAGCTCAACGATGGAGCTCATCAACCACGTACATCTCACAGGGTCGTGGCGTATTCTAGCATGCATGTCGGACTCTCGTTTCGCATTGACTGTCGAGGATCGTGGCATCCAAATCACGCGTGGTTCGCGTGTTCGGATCGAGAATTGGACGACGGGTGAAAATGTTCTTCAGTTGCAAGGCCAGGTTCATGGATATGTTAGTTGCTCAGCCGTGTCGCAGTGCGGTCAGTGGGCGCTGACTTGTTCTTCAGACGGCATTGTGCAGGTGTGGTCGCCTCGAGCGGACTCGCCAGGTCCAGAGGTGTTCGCCAAGATTGGCGGGACGCTTACGTCTGTGGCCATCTCGCCGAATTCGCGCTTTTGCGCAATGGCGGATATGCGCCGAGTCCTCGTGTGGTCTCTCGCCACGAGAGAACTCGAGCGAGTCCTCGACATTTACGACAGGCAACACGACGTTGATTTGCGGTTCTGCAATGTGGCGTTCTCGCCGGACAGCACGCGCATCGTGGCCGGTTCAAACTTTCGCGGCCACACGAGCGTGTGGGACCTGTACCACAACGCGCGCAAGGTGATTCTCGCGGCACTCAGCCACGAGTCATGGTCGCGCTTCTTTCTCGACCGAGACGGCGACCACGCGATTGTGAGTCGAGTCGTCGGGTTCATGTGAGTTGAGTAAACACATCTCATTTCACGCGAGACAATGCCAGCCCCTCGTGCAAAGCGCGCGAAACGCGACGCGCGCACGTTTCGCACGACGGATGTGCCGGTCCCGGTCGCGATCGCAAAGAAGGACGGCGTGCACACGTGCGACTGCGACGAGTGGAACATCTGCACCGAGTGCAAGCCGTGCGCGTGCGGCGAATTCGAGTACTGTCTCGAGTGCTACACATGCGGAAACGGAGGAATGTGCGACGACGAGCACTGTGCCGCGTGCAAACGTTGTGCCATGTGCAGCCTGTTCGGTCGCGTCGCTGGCGTGCCCCTCGGCAAGCTCACGCCGCTCGAGGTCGTTTCGGCCATGCGCGCCGAACTTCGCAGCGCCACTGGTGCCGTTGCGAACGACCGACGCGTGGTGCGTCTCGTCGCGGCGTTCGACGCTCTCGAGGCCGATTTGCAAGAGAAGATCACAAACTACCCAGGATTCTTCGCGGGCTTTGAGTGGCGGTTGAACGACGACGACATGTCGTGCGCGCTCGCGCACATCTCTGACGTTAGCGTGCATGCGCTCGACGCGCAAGACGCGTGGGTTGAGTTTGCAGATCATCATTGAATGCACACCGAAACATTTGCGACGCGATGTCGCCGCGACCGTCGTCGTCAACGTCGTCGTCGTCGTCGACGTCGCGCCGCGCGAACCAGCTCGGACGCGTCGCGCGCGAAGTGCGCACCGTCTTGCGCCAGCTGTGCGTGTGTCCTCTTCCTGCGTCGTCGTCAACAACGTCAACGCCCATCACGAAAGACGAGCACATCGAGGCGTACGCGCGCGAGCTCGAGCGGCTCAACGGCGCGTACGCGCCGCACGTCACGAGCGGTGGCGCCAAGCGGCTCGCGCTCGCGCACGTACGGTTCATGATGCAAGGCGTGCGCGTGCGCGGCGCCGTCGTCGCCGCGCGCGACACTTTGCTGCAGACGCTCGTCCCTCGCGACACGTCGATCGAGCGCGAGACGAGCGGACAAATCAAGCTCTCTGATTTCGCAACCGGGTACAAGGCCGCCATGCGCGCGGTCGAGGCCGCGGCGCAACAAAACGGCGGCGTCGTTCCGCCCGAAATGTGCGTGCGCGACCACGACGCCGTCCTCGCCGCGCGCACAGACGACTCGCTCGCTCTGCGCGCCGTTCAGACGCCCCGTTCTGTTTCTGTACCCGTCTCTGCCTCGTCCAAGAGACCAGCACAAGTGCCAGCACAAGCACCAGTGCGCCCGGCGCTCTCGCTCTCGCTCGCGCTCGGCGTCGTTCCGGACGGCGCGACATCGCCGCGCGTCGATTTTAGACTCCCCTTGCGGCTTCTCTGATTTGATTTTCGTACTCGTGCTCGCACTCACACGCTGCTGACGCTCTCGGTCGTGGTCGAGACGCGCTCTCGCTCTCGCTCTCGACCGCGGTTCGACGACGAAAACGCTTGCGCGCGACGCCACGCGTGCGCGAGCGCCGACACGTCGCCGTCACCGCTTGAGGCGCTCGCCGACGTTGTTGTTGGCATCGACACGAGTTCTGTTCCGCTCGCGCTCGACGCGACGCTCGCGCTCGACGAGACGATCCAAACGCCCGCGGCCGCGAGGCCGAGCGACGCAAAGAACTCGGTCGTCGTCGCCGTCGACGAACTTGAAAACGCCCCAAACTCGCCGAACATCAACCCGCTCACCGCGAGCGTCGACAACAGAATCGACAGCCAGTACACCGGCAACACGCGAATCGGGTCGCTCGTCGCGAGCGCCGACAGGTACAAGTACTGCTGAACGCACGCGTACGCCGTGGCGAGAATCGCCGTCAGCACGCACGGCGCGACGGCCGACGCGCACCCCATCGCGGCGCGACGCCCGTAGTGCTGCGTCGCCTTGAACACCGACTGCGTGAACCCCGCCACCACCCCCGCCGCGAGCGCGCGAGCCGGCGCGTTCATGCGCTCCGACTCGGTCATGAACGTGTACACCGGGATCATCCCAGTGAGCCCGAACGTCACGACGCGCTCGGTGCTCGAGAACTCCGGTACGACGCTCGGCGCATACGTCGCTGCACCCGCGCACCCGAGCGCCATCACCGCCACGCCGCGCCACGGAACCGTGCGCCATCCCCGACGCGCGCCGTGAATCAGAGCCGAAAACACAACCACCGTCGACCCGTACGGCGACAGAAGCATGATCGGCGCGTAGTTCAGCGCGACGCCCTCGCACGTCACCGAGAACACCACCTGCATCGCGATACCGAGGGCCATGAGCTTCTTGCTTCGTGGGACGCGCGTCATCCCGATGTGAAAAATCTCTGCCCCGAGCGCGCCGCCAAACAACGTCCCAATGAGCTCAAACATCACGCCGATCCAAAACGTCCCGTGCGTCAACACCGCGCTCGCCTCGGCGCGCGCGCTGCACGCCGCGCGCTCGTCCATTCTCCTCACGCGCTCGCTTTGCGGTTTGCTTTCTCTCTCTCTTTGCTCGCGTCGTCGTCGTCGTCGTCCGACTCGCCGTCGTCGTTGGCCTCGACGCCGAGGTGTTGCAGCCGTCGCCGCGCGAACCGTTCTTGCGCGGCGCGCACGCCGCTCGACACCTTGTCGTGTTGGGCAGAGCCAACACCGACGACGTCGGCCGCTGCTTCGAGAACGGCGTCGGCGTCGCCGGCGACGTACGTCTTGGTGACGATGTTCGCCGTGTGCTGCGCGGCTTGCGTCTTGCTCGTGTTGAACTTGACGCGCGCGATGGTCTGGCTCACGACGGCGATGTCGTTCTCTGTTCTTTGAATCGTGCGCCGGACGTCGCGCAAGTTCCGCTCGAGCTCGGCGATGGTGAGGTCGCACTCGACGGCCGAGGCCGAGTCGTCCTCGACCACGAACCGCTCGTAGTTTCGGCGCTCGGCCGCCACGCGCTGTTCGAGACGGTTGCGTTCGACGATGAACCCCTGCATCGCGGCGATCATCTGCATCATGTTGTCGGTTGCCTTTCTCTCCTCGCGCTCGACCGAGTACGGAAGCCACGACGACATTGGGCTTATCTTTCGCGGTCGCACCGAGCACCAAAACAAATGGAACCAGTGTGGAGCGGCACTGGCGATCGTCCTCGCCCATTGTTCGACGTGACCGAGTACGTCGTCGACGCGCCCGTCGAGAACGTCAACTCGCTCGCGACGGACGTCGCCGTCGTTGACAACCTCGTCGACGTCGCGTGCGTCAAGATTCACATTGCGTGCGCTGGCCTCGAGCTCGTGCGCCTCACGCCGAAGAGCGACGCGTGGCGCAAAGCCGCAAAAGAGAGATACGAGGCAATCCTCGACGTCGCGCTGCGCGACGGAGTCTTTGTGTACCGCTACTGCGCGTCGACGCGCCCCGTGCGCGCGCGCCTCCACTCGGCGTTCAAGCACGCGACCGTCGTCATCGAGACGTACCTCTTGTACGACACGGATGGGTTCGTGCTCAAAGAGCCGACGCTCGACGTCGTCCACCACATGCTCGCCGAGTACGAAGACATCCTCGCGAACGACGAGGCGTTTCCGTTCGTGCACGCGTTCGACGCCGAGACTGTGCGCGCGTACGTCGCCGAGCGGGAGAGCGGCTTGGCCGTCGCCATCTTGAAGTCGAACGACAACATGTTCGCGCTGATTAACGACTGGTCCGCCCTCGAGGGCATCATGCGCGAGCAACAAGGCCGGTACGGCGGCGTGTTTGAGCACGTCAACCCCATCGCGATGTGGAACCGTCACGACAGCAACGCGACGACGCGCGCGTCGCGCGAGACGCGCAACTACTACTGGGGCATTTTTCCAATTCACGCGTACTGGCCGGGCGAGCACGATTACTGGGACACGCTCAATCTCGCGCTGAGAAACACGCACGGGTCGAAAGAACGGCGCAACGTGTTTGACGCGTTTCGCGCCGCGTGGCGCCGCGACGAAGCGTTGCTTCTGCGCCTCGCGGCCATCGTGCGCGCGACGCACCGCGCGGCGCCGCTCGCACAAGCGCGCGCGTGGCTCAACTGGTTCGGTGGCGACGTCTCGCGTCCGCTCTCTTAACACCGCCACACGCTCGCTCGTTCCTCGTCGTCTCTCTCTCTCTCCTTCTCCACCCACCCACCCACCCCCACACACTCAAAAGAACGCGAGGTCCGTGCCGTTTCCGTTGCTGGCACCGTTGCCCTCGCCCTCGACGTCGGGAAGCGGGTCGTCGTCGCTCGACGACGCCTCGGCTTCGGCCTCCGCCTTGGCCTCGGCCTTTTTGCTCTTGCGCTTGCTCTTCTTGCTCTTCTTCTTGGCCTCGTGGAGCCCTGTCTCCGAGTCGGTGTCGACGTCGCGCGCGCGCTTCGTGGGGCGCGCCTTTTTGCTCTTGCTCGCGGTCTTCTTCGACGCCTTCTTCGCCTTGGGCTCGGTCGCGTCCTTGGTCGACGCGGGCTTGTAGAGCGACTCGATCGCGCGGCTGTTGGCGTCGCAGTACTCCTCGAGCTTGAACATGGTCGCGACGATGAACTCGCGAAGCACCGACGCGATTTTGTTGCGCCGGTCGACGATGCACGCCTCGCCGAACGCGTCGTCGTGGACGGTGTCGAGCCCGTCGTGCGCCGCGGCATCGTTCACAGCGCTCACGTGAGTCTCGAGACCGTGCTGCGAGCTCGTGTGGATCGAGTCATTGTTCGCCACGAGCCACGCTTGGTCTTGCGGAAGAGCGTCGCCACCGTCCTTGTCCTTGCACGCCTCGACGACGCCGACGCGCGCGACGGCGTAGTTGCCGATGCTCGCGAGCGCGGCCGTGCGAGCGTGCGCGTGAGCGTGAGAAGCGTGAGTGGTGCTTGATTTCTTGTTGTCGACGACGATGGGAAAGACGCGCAGCTGGTGCGCCTCGGGCTCGACGAGGTGCGCGAGCGAGTGCGGGAGCGCGCGCGACTCCTTCGACACGAGCGCGTCGTACGTCACGAGCGCGAACAGCATCGTCGCAGACATGCGCTGGTTGCGCGCTCCTTGAGCGAGGTACATGCGCGCGGTGATGTCGTTGTGCACGTCGGGCATCTCGCTCTTGATCGTGTCGGTGTGCGTCTTGAGGTACGTCGCCACGAACGCGAGCGCGTCGAGCGTCGACTTGGGCTCCTCGAACGCGTTCTTCATGGCCTGCTGCGCGGCCACAGGACGCAAAGAGCCGTTCGCGCGCGCGCCGTGCGACGCGCGAACGACGCGCGCTTTGGGCGCCTCGTCCTGCTCGTCGCTCTCACCCGACTCGGCCACCGTGACCGCAGCAGCAGCCGCCGACTTTGGGCGCACCTCCGAGCACAAGCTCTCGAGGAGAGCGAGCGCGACGCACCCCTCTGCGAGGAGCGTGCGCGAGCGCGTCTCGCCTGGCGCCGCGAACCCCGTGATCAGGACGTGCTGCACGCCGAGCACGTGCGACGGCGCGACCGTGAGCATGCGCAGGAACGGGCGGCACGCGAGCGCGTCCGACCCAAAGAGCGACTTGATGGGCGTGCACCGCGCGACGACGACAGCCGACGCGAGGCGGCGGAACAGACCGTTGAGCTTCTCGAGGACGTCCTCGGCCGCGGCGGTGTTCGACTCGTCGGCGCTCGCGCTCAGACGGTGCTTGATGGTCACGTGCCACAGACGCTCGGAGTTGCGCAGACCGTACGTCTCGAGCGCGCGCGTGAGCATCGTCGTCATGCGCGCAGCGTTGGGCGCCTCGTTCACGTTCATCTCGTTGAGGTCGGACAGCTTGTTCTGGCCCTTGCCGTCGGCGAGCACGCCCGAGCGGTAAGCGACCAGAACGGCCGCGAGCGCGTTGTAGACGCGGATGTACGTGGTGTTGGCCGTCGTCGGAAACGAAAGCTCGCGCATGATGTCCTCGAGCACGCCGTGCCACTCGACGTTCTCGAACTTGTTCTCGAGCCCGATGCACCTGAGCGAGCGCGACGCCGCCTTGTCGACTTGGACCTTGATGTCGTCCTCGTTGCTCATCGCGTAGCGCGTCGCGTTGATGTCCGAGTACAGCTGCGCGAGCACCTCGTTCGAGAGGTGGCCCGTGTGCATCGTGACGGTGCACTGCAGCGAGTTGCGCAGCACGTCGACGGCCGAGTAGAGGTGCTTGTAGACGTTCTCTCCGTCGGCGGTCTCGACGTCGAAAAACGCCTTGTACGCGTCGAGCTCGAACAGCTCGCCAATCTCGGCGAGCGCGCGCAGAACAGGACGCATCGGCCCGCTCGTGCGGTCAAAGTACGCCGGCACGGCGAGACGAGCGCGCGCCGGTTCGACGTCCATGGCCTCGCCGTGCTCGCCCCCGCCCTCGCCGACGTCGGCGTCGTCGTCGTCGCCGGTCCCGGTCCCGCCGACGTGCGCAAAGTCGCGCAGGTCGTCGGCGAGGCGCACGAGGCGCTGCGCGCCGTCGGTGACAACGCCGCCCTCGGCGAGCTGCACGAAGAACCCAGAGAGCAGCGGCGCGAGAACTTCGATCTGCACGCGCAGCGAGCTGACGTCGAGCGTCGTGTCGATGGGGGTGTCGTCGGTGGGGGCCGACCCGGTCGAGATGAGCGCGACGAGGTCGTTGAACATCTTTCCGACGGTGATCTTCGTGGCGCCGATGCTGATGGTCTGGCGCGCCTCGGCGTCAATCGTGCGGTTCTTGCGGCGCGCGCGCTCGGCCACGACGCTCGCCATCTTCGACGCGAGCATTCCAGCGAGGAGGTAGTGCGTCACGACGCGGTGCTGCCCGTCGACGATGAGCACGCACTGCGGGTTGCGCTCGTCGCGCGCGAGCTCGATCGACCCGAGCGGCTTCGTCTGGCACACCGTGCGCGACTGGTCCCATCGCGCCTCGTTGCGCAGCTTGATGTTGTTGAGCGCGATCTGCAGAGCGTTGCACACGAACGTGCGCACGTTCGACGTCGCCCAGTGGTACCAGCGCTGGAAGTCGGGCGTCGTGAGGTGAGCGCCTTGCGCGCTCGCGGGCTTGACGGCGTCGGCGACGAGCGACGCAAAGTTCGTCTTGAACGTCGTGACGGCGAGGTTGGTGCTTGCCTCGCCGCCGCTCGCGACGCTCACCTCGACGCACGCGTTCTCGACCGCGCGCGCACGAGCGGCGTGAACCGCATCGAGCGAACGGACCGTCTTGCGCTCGGTCGCCGTCGCCTTTTGCTTGGGCGCCTTTTTGTTGTCGGACGCACCAGCACTAGCCGCCGCCTTTTTGCTCACGCGCTTCGTGCGCGGAGCGCGAGCAGGCGCGGACGCAGACGCCGCCTCCTGCGCAGGAGGCGGCGTCTGAACACGGCGATGGCCGTCGTCGACGACCTCCTCGTGCACAATGTCCTCCTCGTCTTGCTCGTCCTCGTCCTCGTCTTGCTCATCGTCTTGCTCGTCCTCGTCGTCGTCTTTCTTCTCGAGGTGGCGACGGAGCGACGCGGCCTTGGACGCGGCCGCGCTGCCGTACGCCGCCGACGTCGTCGTGGCCGGGACGACCTTGGTCGGCGACTTGGGCGCGGCGGCAGCAGCGGCAGCGGTCTTGGCCGCGAGCGCGGCCGCGAACTTGGCGGCCGCCGGAGGTGCGGCTGGGGCTGGGGCTGCGGCCGGGACGGGAGCGGGCGCGCTCTTGGCGGAACTCTTGGCCGCGAGAGCGGCCGCAAACGCGGCCGAGGCCGAGGTCGGGGCAGAGGCCGAGACCGGGACACGTGCGGGCTTGGTGGGGGTTGGCATAATTGCTCTAATTGAGCCTTTTTGCGTTTGGGACGGGCGGCGCGACGCGGCGCGGGGCGCGCGCGATGAGTTGTGTCGAGTCGCGACTCTCGGCGCGTTTTCGCGAGTGAGACGCGCGCGTCGCGGCGCGAAAAAAATGTGACGCGGAGATACAGCCGACACACATGCGGCTCACAACTCCATCTCGTCGTGCGACCATGAGTGCGAATGCGACTGCAAAGAAAGACGATGTCTCTGCTCCGACGTTGCCCGAGACTGCGCGCGTGACGACTGGGTTGCGCTGGGTGCAGAACGACGGAGAGACGCACAGCAGGTTCAGCGTCGCAAAGCGAGAGCTCGAGTCGAAGCTCAAGGCACAGTTTGCGCGCCTTCACCGCGAGAGTTACGCCGTGCAAGAGAAGGCGTACGTGCATCAGCAGCTCGCGGCGATTCACTCGGAGGACCCGAAGCAGCGCGCGACGCGCTACGCCGCCATGTGCAGCGACGTCATGGAGAGCGGTCTTTTGTCGCCCGACATCAAGTTGGACTACCTCACCTCGCGGCCCGAAAAGAGGTTCAAGGTGCATCAGCAGATGGCGGACGCTGTCAAGAAGTCGGAGATTGAGTTTCTCGGCGCGATGACGGACCTCCAAGATCTCGCGGCTCATCTCGGCCAGGCGTGGACGCAAATGTCGGTCGACGTTGCAAACGTTCGATTCACGGCCGACGCGCTCGATTACCAAGGTCGTCCCGAGGACTACGACGACAGCCGCGTCCCGACGCGTGCGTTTGCAAAGGAGATTGACGAGTACGCCGACGCGCGCAAAGAGGAAGAGGACGTCGCGTTTGCGCAAGAGAAGGAGGAGACGGAACGCCTCGCCGCTGCGGCTGCGCCTCCTGCTGCCGCTGCCGCGGTCGATTCTGTTCCTCCTGCTGCCGCTACCGCAGTCGATGCTGTGCCTCCTGCTACTGCCCCCGCGGTCGCCGAGACTGCGCCTCCCGCCGCCGCTCCTGCTGCCGAGTCTGCTCCAGCCCCAGCTCCTGCGGCCGACGTCAACGCGACGGTCGCGGCTGTTGTCGACGGCGTGCTCGCGGCGGCTGCGGCGGCTGCCAAGACCGAGCCCCAGACCGACACCACGCCCGTGCAAGCGACTGCGACAGTGTAGTCACGAACGAGAGGGGGAGCGACGTGTGTGAGAGCGAGAGCGAGAGCGAGACCCGCAAGACGTATGTCTGCAACCGAGCTCACAACACAAAACATGTCGGACGGACCGACTTTCACGTCGAGGCGGTACGCGCCCCAAGGCGACGATGGCGAGGTTCGTGGCGAGATCGTCGGCGTCACAGACACCGTCTGTCGCAACGTGAAGATTGTCGTGGCCGTTCTTGCGTCCAGCCCTGAAGAGGCGAAGGAGTTGGCCGCGCGCAAGCTCGCCGCCTCGTTGAGCGGCGCGTGCGTCAACGTCGCGGCGGCGATCGCCAAGGAGAGTGGCGGAGATTTGCGCGCCGTTCCTGTTCAGTCGCACTCGCGCGCGAGTGCGACCTAAGTGTACGGTGCGGGTGTGCGCGTGTGTGCGAGCGGCGGCCGGTCTTCGTAACAGCGCACACGTCAATTCGTCTCCTCATCGATGCCGCGCTCTCGAAAACCGCTCGTGCCGTGGGTCGAGCGCGCGATCAGGTGCCTCCAGCACACGTCGACGCGTTTGCCGACCTTTGTGATCATGCGCGCTCTGCGCGCGCGCGTGAGCATCGCGCAAATCGTGCGCTTGCGCAACGACGAGTGGGTCAGTCCTGTCGTCGACGCGAGCGCCGCAAAGGACGAAATCGCCGCAGTGCTCACTGCGTTCGTGACGTGCATGGACAACAAGTACGCCGACGACGTCGCCGTTCTGCTCGGTCACGCGGTTCCGACCGCGCACGAGCCCGTGTTTGTCGACGTCGGTGTCGCTGACGGGTCCGAACCAACCGATTCGGATTCGGACTCGGACACCGACGCTGACAAAGAGTGGGCGGCGTACATGGAGCGCGAACGTCGCGAGGCCGCGCGTCGTCGCGAGACGCGCGCCGCCGTCGCTCTCGCGAGCGGACACGCTTTTCCGCCGCCTGCGTCTTCATCTCAGCCTCCGATCGGCGCGCTCGGGTGCTGGCGCCGCTCTCCGACGGCGTTTGTTCTGTCGTTCCGTGCGTGGATGCGCGTCGCGCGCCGCCGCGGGACGTACCCGATGCATCTGAGCGTCGAGAACATCGTCGCTGCGATGGCGCGCGCGAGCGAGGTCGGGCCGAACGACGCCGTGCGCCAGAGCGACTCGGTGTCGTCGTGGATCAGCGTCGCGCCGCTCGTGCGCGTCGACGACCCGTGCTCGCCGCGCTTTTATCTCGTCCCGTCGCCGTCGCGCGCCGCAGAGCAGTTCGGGCTCGGCAAGGACGTGACGACGATGTTCTTGCTCGACCACGTCGCCACGAGCAACCTCGCCGACGTGCTCGGAATGTGCGACGCCGTGTCGAACGTGTGGGCGCGCAAATACGGATGGTGGAGCGACGGAGAATAATCAGACCCGATTCGATGCAGCGCGCGCGCACCGCGAGGCGCGCCGAGGCGCGCCGCGCCGCAAAGGAGCGCGTCGCCGTACAAAACCAAGTCTCGATTGCCGAGAAGTCCATCGCCGATTGGCTCGCCGTTCTCGGCACGCGCACGCAAACAGCGGCGGCGGCGAGCTCGATCGCCAACTCGATCGAACCCATCGCGTTCTACGTGTTTCCTGATTTCGGCATGCTCAGCACCGGGCACAAGAACAACATTGCAGGCATCGCCGCGTGTTGTCCGTACGCCGGTCGCACGGGCACGAAGATCAGATGGACGCACAACGTGAAGGACGCGCTCGAGGAGCTCAAGATTTTGGCGGGTGTTCTCGCGCACGTGTACGGCCGCAACGTCTACGATGCGGGGACCGCGCTTTTTGTGCTTCCGCTCGCACCGCCGAGCCACGTCGAGGTCATTCCAGCGCAACACATGATCCACTTTGTGTTCGGACACAAGTTCTGCGAGATGAGCTTGTTCCACGAGAAGCTCGAGAAAGCGACGACGTCGGAGCTCGTCGCGCTCGCCGACCACCTCCGCTCGACGTGGGGAGACAAGAACGCGATGCACTCGAAGCTCGAGCATCGTCGCGTTGCTCCCGCTCATGCTCCCGCCACCACCGAAGATCGCGTCTACAGCACGTCGGCGTCGTCGTCATCGTCGTCGCAAGCGCAAGCGCACGTACCGGCGCACGCCGACGCCTCGCCCGAGCCTCCCGAGCGCCCAGTGGCGCCGCCCCCGACGTCGACGATGTCGACCGAGGCCGGTCCCGACGCGGACGAGCTTCCGTTCGACTTTGAGATGCTCGACGACCCGCCAATGTAGAGCGTGTGGTGGCGCGCATGGTTGCGAGTGCGATTGCGATTGCGGTCGCGTCCAAACGCAGCGGCGATGGTGTCGAGGTCGGCCTCGCGCGCCTTTCGATCGTCGCACAGACCGAGCGCGTGCATCACGCTGAGCATCGCGGCCTCTTCGACGCGCTGGACGTACGGGCGGAACGTCGTCTCGTCGCGCGCGAGCGCGCGCGCGCTGCTCGGGCTCACGCGTCGCAGCACGAGCTCGACGTCGATGCCGCGACGCACAAACGCCGGCCACGCGTGCGCGATCGCGTCTTGCTCCCACATGTACACGTCCGTTCGCAGCGCGTGCTCGATGGTGTCGTTCGAGGCCGAGCGCACAATCGCCGCCGCGTGCGTCTTGGTGATGGGGTTTCCAAAGACGTACATGCGCACGAGCGCGTCGACGGCGGCGTGCGCGCGCGGGCTCGGCGGCGTGCGCGCCGCGGCGAGACGCTCCTCCTCGTCGCGCATGCGCTCGACGAGCAGCGCGGCCGTGTTTGCGGCGACGACCGTGCGCGGCGCGACGTAAATCATCGTCGTCGGGTGCACGCCCGCGCCTGAACGCCCGGCGCTCCACTCACGGCGCATGTAGTTGAGCGCGAACACGTGGCCGTCGCACGCCTCGAACACCGCAAAGACGTCGAGGTGTCCGACGGCGTCGATGCGCTCGAACCACTCGCACATGTCGCGCTCGGACGCCTCGAGGTTGCGGTCGCCCGCGTACCCGAACCGCTTCTTGAGCTCGCCGAGCAAACGGTCGATGCGCTGCTGCAGCGACCCCTCGCGCTTGTACGTCTCGCTCGCGGCCTCGTCCATCGCGCGCTTGTCGCTCTCCTCGAGCGCGGTGAGCTGATCAGACAGAGCGTTCCAACTCGACAAAAGACCCGTCATCGTTGTTGATGTTGTTTCGGGTGTGAACCGTCGCGCCGCGACGCGCCACACCGTATTGTTGCGCGACCCGTCGTCCGACCGTTTCGGGTCGGACCGATCCAGTACCGACCCGTCGTTCGACCGTTTCTTTTTTTTGATTATGTCTCCGACGGTCGAGGTGTCCCTCGCGAGCGCGTTCGCGCGGTCGGTGAGCATCGACAGCGCCGCGCACGACGCGTTTCACGCTTTGCGCCGAGGCGAGGTCGATCGCGCGGCTCGTCTGGCCGGCGCGGACACAAACGCTACTTGGCCGTTTGTTCGTTTTCGGCTGTTTGTTCCGCTCGACGACGACTATTTCGACCCCGAGTTTGAGCGCGAGCCGCGCGACTTCGCGGGCATGTCGCTTGAAAAAACAAACGACGGGCGAGGCGAACAAGGCGCGTGGGTGTTCGAGCGCGACCGTTTCACAATGTGGGGTCTCGCACGCGCGTGCGCGCACTTTTGCAATGCGCTCACGCCGTCGTGCCGCTACGACGTCAGGTTTCAGCGCGCGCACACGGGCGAGTTTGTGTCGGTCGTCGCGCGCCGCATTCTGTGATTGATGGACCAATCAAATCACGCGCGGCGCACGCTCGCGGCCGTCGGCGTCGGCGTGGGTGCAGCCGTCGTCGTCGTCGTGTGGTTGTGAACCGGCGCGCCCGTCGCGATCGCCGCAGCCGCCGTCGGAGAAGCAGAGACGGGTGTGCGGTGGTAGACGGCGCTGTCGACGATGCACGCCGACGCGAGGCACAGAAGGACTGTGCCTGAGACGACAAACACGCGCCACAGCTTGAGCGTTGGGCGCGAGCGCGAGAGTTGGACTCCGATGATGATGAGCACGGCCGCGCCGAGCAGAGACGCCGTTCCGTGCGTGTCGCACACGCCCATCGCGCCGTACACGAGCGACGCGATGAACGCAAAGAACCCAAACATGATGTACTCGCGTCGGAGCAAAAATGCGAGCGCGGGATCCTCCGTGACGGGCGTCGCGTACGACGACGAGAGCGACATCGGCGTCGACATGATCGTGGCGCGTTGACGTGTGAGGAGATGTTCACAACGCATTCTCATTGTTTCATGCCGCGCACGGAAGGTCGCTTCACCGAGGCGCCGCTCGTGTCGAGCCGCGGAGCGCGTTCGCACATTGTGCAACGTTTCGTCGCGCAGCAAGAGAAGTTCGACAAGGAGTTTCCATCCAGAGTGCACAAGCTCGTGAGGTTCGCGCTGGACGATGCTGACGGATCCCAAATTCCGACATCGTTTTACATTACACCAAAGCACTTTGACCTCGCCGAGCTTAGCTACAATTACGTCGAAGCATTCGACGATCCGCGTGTGTTGGATAGGCTCAAGAAGTGTCTCGGCAACGAGGGCATTTCGTCGATCGTGATTTCGTGGGATGCAGATGGGAACATCAAGTCGATCAAGGCGTCCATCTGGCCCGACTCCGAAACGCGCAAGCGCGAGATCGAGGAGGAGAAGAGCGCGCGTTCGAAATACATGGCGAACGACCGTGATGAGAGCGCGCGTGCGAGTGTCTTCGACGAAGACGATCATCCGTGAACCAACCGGCGCGACACACACTCGTCTCATACGCGTTCGCGCGCTCCGCCACGTCGGTGCAGACGCGATGCGGTTGACACTGACGCACCCGTCCGAAACAGAGCAACCGCGGCATCGGCGCCAACGTCATCTTCTGCGATGAGTTCGCGTTTGTCAAGCGCGTCATGTTCTTGCGCGTCATCACGCCGCTCTTGCTCGTCAAGAACACCTCGTGTATATGCATGACGACGTTCAACGGCAAGACGCAGTCGGACTACGACCGCATGTTCGAGGAGGACGAGGGCGATCGACAAGCGGGCGAGACGAACGCGGGGTCGCGAAACGCGGGGCGGTTCAAGCGCTTCAACTTCTCGTTTGTGTGTCCCCGGTGCTTGTTGCGCGGCATCACCACGCAGTGCGACCACACCAAGACGCGCATCCCAGAATGGCAGAGCGAGGAGCGCATCGCGCTCGTGCAGTGGATGATGCGGCACGACGAGGACGACATGAAGCGCGAGGCGCTCGGCATCTCGACCGGCAACGGCAACCAGTGCTTGCGCTCTGAGCTCGTCGACCGGTTCATAAGCTTGCCGCGTCTCCCGCCGCCCGACTTTGACGTTCCGTACTTGTTCGTGGCCATCGACCCGTGCAACGGGAAACACTCGGTCGGACAGCGCGCGACGTCCGAGTTCACGTTCCTCACGACGTACGTCAACCCGGCCACGCACCAGACGGTGCTCGTCGGCCTCGACGCGCACGAGATTGTCGAGCCAGAAGACTGGATTCCAACGATGCACAACCACGCCGCTCTTTTGCTGCGCCGCCCCGAGTTCAAGAGCTCGACGCTCGTGCTGATGATCGAGAACATGAGCGGCAGCGACGCGGGGTTCATCCGCATGCACATGGAAAAGAAGTTCAGGAACATCATCGTGATGCACGAAAAGGGCACTGAGAAGACGGGCATCCCGACGGACGCGGCCGTGAAACGCAACATGGTCGTGATGATGCGCCAGCGCATGCAACAGAGCCTCATGCGCATTTCGGCGCACGTGACGTCGGCGAGGAACAACGCCAACGAAAACCTCGCGCGTCTCGCGACGCAGCTCAAGACGTACGTCCGCGTCAAGAAAGCAGGCGCCGAGCCGCACATGCCCGTGCGCGAGTCGTACACGGGAAAGGTCGGCGGCGCGCCTGACGACATGGCAACGATGCTCATGTGGAACAACCTACAAAAGGACGTGTTTCTGACGGCGCCCGAGTACGAGCACTTGCGCCACATCCAAATCGCGCATTGAGTGGAATGAACGTGCTGTTTGAACGCCGCGATGGCGAGTCGGCCAATGACCTCGCGTCCCGGGTGTTTGACGCGTTTCACTCGTTTTGGCTTTCGCCGCCAGCCATGGCCGACGTCTTCGTTCCAGACGGCCACAACTTCGCGATCGGTGATCCTGAGCGTTATTACCAGGCAACATTGTGGCGAGCGTTGAATGACAAGGGCTTCGTTGTCGTGAGCGGTGATCAACGTCGCGTGACGGTGCGCTGGCCGCGCCCGGCAACGCTCCACTGATTTCGCGCCCCTCACTCACATCACAATCGCGCATCGAGTCGTTGATGTGGAACGATCAACGTTTGCACCACCGAATCCGTCTCTACCTCTTTGGCGCGCTCGTCGCGTTTCTCTTTTTGGCGTGAAAAACCAACCATGTCGAAGCGCCAGAAATTCGCTTCTGCTCCAGCGCGTCGTGATCGTTACGCAATTCCAGCGTGGCAACACGCCGATCGCGTTGCTCTCATGGAGTGGATTCTCCAGAACGAGATGGAGGTTCACGAGCGCGAGGTCGCCGCGCGTGCCCGCGAGAGCGCCGAACGGCGCCGGGTTCACAACACTTCGGCGACTCCGACCTCATTTGGACCAACACCCATGTCGAGCGACGCCGTCCACATTGAGCGGCGCGAGAACGAGACGTTCAAACAGCTCGCGCGACGCGTGCACAACGAGCTGCGTTTTCAGTCGAAGCTCGTCGACGTGACGCTCCCTGGCGACCGTGAGCTCGTGCAGCCTTTTCACGACGCGTTGTGGACCGAACTCGAACGTCTGGGTGCGGTTGTGACGTCGGCGAGCCCGGGAGGAATGACGACCCGTCTCGCGCGCGACGGCGAGCTCGACCGCTCGCTCGTGACGCGCGTCGGCGACGCCGTCGCGCGCGTGTTGTCGTGACGTAACACACGCACGCCTACGATTCTGCACGTTTTACAATTATGCACAATTAGAGCAATTAGCACACATACCAAATGTGCGACCAGGCGATGCATGGTTTGCGTACGCCCAGACCTGTGGCGGG
>Ga0265334_10000257_pt1 | contig 30189 bp, 22 predicted proteins | sample 42023metaG_FD_192442 | JGI IMG/M metagenome (GOLD analysis project Ga0265334, IMG submission 192442) | Rhizosphere microbial communities from Carex aquatilis grown in University of Washington, Seatle, WA, United States - 4-20-23 metaG | ecosystem: Host-associated > Plants > Roots > Rhizosphere... | reverse complement strand
CCTGCGGCGCCATTTGGAGAAGAACAAGACCGCCGCCGAGATCATCTCCGAGGGTTTCGACGCGGAAACCGTCGGGTGGGTCCTCAAAACGCTGGATTTGAGCGAGTATAAGCGCCGCCAGATGGCGCCCGGCCTCAAGGTGACGCCCAAGGCCTTCGGGGTGGGTCGACGGATCCCAATCGCGCAGAAGTACCGAGAGGCATAAGCGGCGCCGTTTGCCGCTAGCCGTCGGCCGTTAGCTTCAACCAAAAAAGAAATTCAACCGCCTAGCGGAAAACTTAACCCTTAAAATAAAAAACGTAAGACTAATAAATCAAAATTCAAAACTACGGGGCTAAAAGATGGCATCGGTGGAAATCAAGAAAGAGATCACCTTCGAGGCTGCCCATTACCTCCATAACCCCCAGTGGGACCGGGCCCAAAACCTGGCTGTCTTCAAGAAATGCGCCGGGTACCGGATGGACGACCCGAAGGCCGGGGAGCTTCCCCACGGCCATTCCTACAAGGTCGGGGTGACGGTGAAGGGGCCCGTGGACCCCGAGACGGGCTTCGTGATGGATTTCCGCGCCCTCAAGGCCATCCTGAAGGTGGAAGTGCACGACCGGTTCGACCACCGGTTTTTGAACAAGGAAGTGGCCCCCTTCAAGGGCGGCAAAGTCCAGCCCACCGCCGAGAACCTGGCCGTGGTGATTTGGGGCAACCTAGTCGCGCCGCTCAAGAAGGAGAAGGTGAAGCTGGTGTCCGTGGAGATCTGGGAAACCGAGGACAGCTGCGCCGCCTATCGCGGCGGAAAATAACGGCCCAACGATTGCAACCACTGATTCACACGGATTATTCTTTTTGAGTTAAAGCCTCGTCCCATTCATCTGTGGCTCAATCATTTTGTTTCACTTTAGGGCTTGCGGGCCGCGACGGCGAAGGAATCCATCCGGTCCGGCACCTGGTCCTTCGATTCCACCACCTCAAACCCCAGGTGCTTGAGGAATTCCACCGCGTCCTCCGTCACCCAAACATGGTGGTGCACGACCCCCAAGACCGCCTGCTCCTCCAGCCGGATGTTCCCATAGTGCGGGGCCCGGCCCTGATCGATCACCAACCTCTTCCATTCCTCCAGGTGGGTCTTGTCCCCGTCCAGGGTCCCCTTCCCGAAGTCTCCCATGAGGTGGGCCAAAGGCGTGCGGGGGCGGTCCCGGTCGAAGGTTCGGTCCTTGTGGGGCAGGAAGAGGACCAGGCTTCCCCCCGGTTTAAGCACCCGCTTCCATTCCAGCAGGACCTTGAGGGGGTTGGCCGCGTGCTCCAGGGTGTGTTCGGAAAGCAGGAAGGAAAAGCTGGCGTCGGCGTAGGGGATCGCGTCGAACTTGAAGAAAGCCTTGGCCAGGGACGCTTCCCCCCCGTGGCTTTCGAACCCGTCCGAGAGGATCGTCCGGGTCACGGGCGCCAGGGTCTGGTGGCCCACCCCGATCTCCAGCCCGATCCCTTTCCCCGCGAATCGGCCGAGGAGGCCCCGGGACCAGGGACGGCGGTAGTCCTTGCGGAACTGCTTGTAGAGGGCCTTCCAACCCACGCGTTCCCGCAGGTTTCGGAAGTAGAAGGCGTACTCCGAGGTCGGGAAGGGGTAGTCGGCGGGGTTCTTCAGGTCCATGGAAGCATTCTAGCGGAAGGGATGGGTGTCTCGCCCCCAACTTGCTCTAGTTCAACTAATCCGGATTCGTCCTTCAGGCGGTGGGCATGAACCTCGCCCTTTTTCATCGAAGACACGAACTTTGGGAGAGGGCTCGTTGGGTGTGCCCACCCCTTTAAATCAACAAGCCCCCCTCTTTGGAGAGGGGGGTAAGCCGACGCTCCCACTGAAGTTAGGAGTCTATTGAGCCGGAATATTCCCGTTAGGTGGTGGGCATTACTGGACATCGAACCGGGCAGAGCCCTCCCAGGGGAAACTGCCCCCTGGGTACCCCGTTGAACATCGTGGGGAAGCCCCTTCCCCACACCCCTTCCTGGTTCTCGTCCGGCATTGCCCACACCAATAAAAAAGCCCCACCCGCCGGAGGCGGATGGGGCCTTTACACTTGGTGGGCATTACTGGACTCGAACCAGTGACCTTTGCGATGTGAACGCAACGCTCTAACCAGCTGAGCTAAATGCCCGTCTACAGCTTTTGCCGCGAAAGCGGCAACCAACACAAGGACGGGATTTGACCCTCAGGCCGAAGGCCTGACGGGTAAATGCCCGTCTCCAAAGTTTCGCCGGGAACGGCATACGACGCAAGGGTCGGCGTTTGACCCTCAGGCCGAAGGGGCCCACAGGGGCGTTAGTTTATATAACCGGGCGCCTTTGGGCAAGAATCTCCATAAAAACAAAAGCCCGCCCCGGTGGGCCGGGGCGGGCTTTCACACCGCATTTAGTAGGTGTTGGCGCCCGAGAAACTGAAGTTGACGGCCGTCGTGCCGGTATTGGACAGGTACAGGCCCTCATTATCGTAAAGGTCGCCCGCATCGAGCGTTCCGTCCCCGTTCACGTCGTACCAGGCCCTCAAGTAGTTCGAGCTCGGGACGGTCTGGCCCAGAAGGGCCGCGTCGTAGCGGGTGCCGCTGCTGGAGTCCTTCGCGTCCGTCAACTTGCTCGCGTAGAACGAATCCGAGTAGACCGATACATAGATCCGGTGGCTGTTGTCCACGGTCCCAACGCCCGTGTAGGTCAATGTCCCCGTGTAGCCGTAGAACTGGCAGGTGGCCCCGAAGGTCCAGTTCATCGTGGCCGAGGGGCTGACCGTCAACCCCGTGGCCGGGAAGGCGCAGGTCCCGTTGTCCACTTGGTAGGAATCGCCCACGTGGGGACCCCCGGTGTTGCCGCCGTACCCCAACCCCGAGGCGTCGTACACCGCGGCCATGTACCAAGTCCCGGGGCCGGACACCGAAGCCAGGTAGTAGCCCCCGTTCACCGTGATCGTCGCGTCCTGGCTGCCGCTTCCATTGAAGGTCGAGCTTGAGTCCGTGTGCACCAAGAGGGTATGGCTGGCGCTCACGCTACCCGGGGTATAGTTGACCGTTCCCTGGACGAAGTAACCCGTCCAAGTCTGGCTGTCGTCGAAGGTGATGTTCCGGGTCAAGTTCGGGGAGGCCGTGAAGGTCCCCGGCGCCAGGTAGGGGTCTCCCACGCTCAGGTCTCCACTGTTGTCCGCGTCGAAGTAGGCCAGTTGGTAGGCCGTGGCGCCGTTCGGCACGATCAACTGGTAGGGGTCCCCGCTGTTGGAGACGTCCGACTTGAACCCCACCTGGGTGGTGTAGGTGTTGTCGGTGTAGGCCACCAAGTGGATCCGGTGGGAATTGTCCACCGTCCCCGACCCCGTATAGCTCGCCGTGCCCTGGACCCCCGTCAACCGGCAGGTGTCGATGATCGCGAAGTCCTGGGTCGTCGGCCCGCTCACCGCGAGGCCGTCCGGTGGGATCGTACAACCCGGCGAGACATGGTAGGAGATGTAGGGATCGCCCATGGAGGGTCCGTTCGACCCCGGCGTCGTGGCGCTATAGAACGCCACCACGTAATAGCTTTGATTGGCCGGGAGGTCGACCAGGTAATCCGAAGAGGGGTTGATCCCCAGGTACTGGCCGGAGGAACTGTTCAGGGTGTTGTCGGGGAAAATCGCGAGCCACAGGGGGTGGCCGGCCGACACCGTCCCCAAGGACCCGCCGTAAGTCAAGGAACCCGAAAGCCGATAAGGGCTCGTGGCGTTCGGCGTCTGGGTTCCCCAGGAATTGGAGTCGCTGATCGTCACATCCCTGGACTTCGCCGCCGTCCCGTCGAAATACCCCATCACCACGAAAGGATCCCCCGGGGACAAGGAGCCGTTCCCGTCCGCGTCGAAATACCCCAGGAGGTAAACCGAGGTGGAGTTCGGCGTGACCACATCATACCGGGACGCGTTCGTTTGGACGTTCGCCTTGCCCGCGAGATCCAGGGGCGTAAGGTAGGAGGGGTCGCTGTAGGCCTGGAAGCGGATTTGGTTTGACGAGCTGACCGTCCCGGACCCGCTGTAGGTCACGGTTCCCGTGACACCCGGGAAAGTCCGGCTGCCCGTCAGGGTCACCGCGACATCGGTCGTCACCCCCGCTCCCGCGACGATGGCCGTCCCGGGGGGCAGGGTCTTGTTGCTGTAGATCTCATAGGGGTCCCCGACATGGGGGCCGTTGGTGGAGCCGTCGCCCACGCTGTTTCGGTAGGCCACCAGGTACCAGTTCCCCGCCGTGACCGGCACCACGACCGCCGCGCCGTTGGATGTGGCGAAGCCGTCGACGCCGCTCGAGCCCGAGAAATTCGGGTTCTGGTCGAAATGCAGGCCCACCGGATAGGACGCGCTCACCGTCGGGGTGGAATTCACCGCGACCCGGATCGCGGTGTTCGGGGTGGGGGTAAAGGTCGCCGTCGGCGTGGGGGTGTCCGTGGAGGTGGGCGTGCCCGTGGTGGTGGGGGTTGCGGTCGGCGACTGGGTCCCCGTCGTGGTCCAGGTGGGCGTCGAAGTAGTCGTGGAGGTGAAGGTCGATGTGGGGGTGGAAGTCGAGGTCGAACTAAAGGTCGCGGTGCCGGTGGAGGTCGGCGTAAAGGAGAAAGTCCCGGTGGGCGGCGATGTCGGGGACAGGGTCGCCGTATAGCTCGGGGTGAAAGTCGACGTCGGGGTGTTGCTTCCCGTCAAGGTGGGAGTCGCCGTGGTCACGGTGAAGGTTGGGGTGGAGGTCAGGAGGGGCGTGACGACCGATATGGTATTGGTGGCCGTGAAGGTCGCGGTGTTAACTGGCAGGGTTCCGGTCGGGGTGAAGGTCGAAGTGTCGGCCGGCGGGGGCGGGGACGAAGGGGACGAGGGGCTGGAGGACTTGCTGCAGGCTTGGACCAGCGCCAAACCCAAAAGGATCACTGAAAATAACTTGAGACCTTTGGAAATCATGGCTTCCCCCGGGGTTCCCTGAAACGGGTGCGGCCCGCTTCCTGGGACGTTTCAATTGGTTTGAAGATGGGGAAACTATATGGGATGGGACAACGAATGACCAGGGCCCTGGGGTGTCATCGGTGTAAAAAAAGGGGGGAGTGAACAATTTGGTGGTTTCAGCCATTTAAACTAAGCCAAGAAACCTAAAAAAAGGGGGGACGGTTTAACGTCATTACATCTCGATCATTTGGTGTTCAGGCCGGTTCCACGTGGATCTGCACCCGGGCCACCTCGGGCATCCGATGCCGGAGGGTCTCCTCCAACATGCTGGAGAGGCGGTGGGCCTCGGCGACGGTCCGGTCGCCGTCCAGGTCGCAGTGGAGCGCCACCATGAGGCGACCCTCCTGTCGATATAATTGGAGGTCGTGGAAGCTCAGTCCGGCCAGGTCCCGCAGGGCGTCCCGAAGTTGGGCCTCGACCCTCTCCCGGGCGTCCTCGGCCTTTTCACCGCTGAGGACCATGTCCGCGCGGTTCTCGATGTGGGTGTTCACCTCGTCCACGCCGGGCAGTTGGCCCCGCACCTCTTCCTCGATCCGGTCGGCCAGGGCGTGGGCTTCCTTGAGCGTCAACAGGGGGTCCACCTCGAGGTGGTAGAAGATCGAGCGCTTCCCCCCCACGTCGCTCACCCGGACGTCATGGACGTATTGCCCCATCTTTCCCGCCACGGCCTGGACCCGGTCGCTCCAGCCCTCGCCCGGGAGTTCGACGGGCTCGAAGTGCACCGTCAGGTCGGCGGACGGGTGCTTGCGGCGCACCAGTTCCTCCAGCTGGTCGGTGACCTCGTGGGCTTGTTCCAGCGGCATGGTGCGGGGCACGTCGAGCACCAAATCGGCGAACTGGATCGGGCCCACCCGCCGCACCCGCACCCTCCGGCAATCCACCACGCCGGGGATCCCCTTGGCCAATGCCGTGACTTCCTCGGCGAATCCCTTCGGCGCCCGGTCGAGCAGGACGTCCAACGTCGAGAGGACCATCCTCCAGCTCACCCACAGCACGATCACCGCCACGCCCATGGCCGCCACGGCGTCGGCCTTTTGCAGGACCTCGGCGTGGCCGAACCAGTCGGCGGACTTCACGAGCAGGAGGCCCAACAACACCACCGCGGAGGACCAGATGTCCGTGGAGAAATGCAGGGCGTCGGCCTCCAGGGCCTGGCTCTTGAACTTCTTGGCCACCTTGAGGAGCGCGCGGGACCGGCCGAAATCGATGACGATGGACAAGCCCATGACCAGGAAGGCCCAGGGGGTGGACTCCACCAGGACGCTCTTGAAGAACAACCGTTCCACCGCCTCAAACATGACCCAACCGCAGGTGGCCAGGAGGAGCATCGTCTCGAAAAGGGCTGAAAAACTCTCGATCTTGCCGTGGCCGTAGGGATGGTCCTCGTCGGCGGGCTTGTCCGACAGGTGCACGGCCAGGAGGGTGACCGCGGCGGCCACCAGGTCCAACCCCGAGTGGATGGCCTCGGCCAGGATGCCCAAGCTCCCGGTCATGATCCCCACGACGATCTTGAAGCCGGTCAGGAAGACGGCGGCGATCACCGAGGTGAGGGCCACCCGCTTCTTCTCGGTTTCACCGTAGGACGGGAGGGTTTCGGGGCTCATGGGGGCATTGTAACAGGCGCAAGGGCCCCGGGTTTTACCCGACATCCCAAAAACCTCTTGAACCACAAAGGTCACAACCCGTCAGCCTTCGGCCGAGGGCGTAAACGAGTTCACAAAGATGAAGGTCATCATCCGGTCAACTTCGTGGGTTTTCCCAGGTGATCTTGAGGGTAAATCGGCTTTGACTCCTTCGGCGTGGACCCGGTCCCGATGCCGGGGTCTCCCAAAATCATTTGAACCGCGCCCATCCCCCTCGGGAGTAGGCTTCAACGTGTTCACCCAGGGCACCCGGAGGATCGTTTGAATCAAAACAAGGCCTTTCTTCGTGGACTTTGTGAACTTGGTGGTGAAATAGGGTTGCAGTTGCTTGGTTGGGCTTCCCGGGGGGCTTCCCTTCCCTTATATATAGGAGGCCATGAACCACCCGATCCCACCGGCCCTGCGGGGCGACTACGCCGCCTGCGCCCAATTGGCCCGGTCCCATTACGAGAACTTCCCGGTGGCCTCCCATCTCCTCCCTCCCACCGCACGGCCCCACATCGCGGCCCTCTACGCCTTCGCCCGCACCGCCGACGACTTCGCCGACGAGCCTCGCTACGAGGGCAACCGCCTGGTGGAGCTGGACCGTTGGGAGCGGGACTTCAAGCTGGCCCTGGCCAACAAGCCCGCCCACCCCTTCTGCCGGGCCTTCGCGCACTCGGTGACGGCCTTCGGGATCCCGCCGGAACTTCCCCTCAAGCTTTTGACCGCCTTCCGCATGGACGTCAAGACCAAGCGCTGGAAGGATTGGGACGCCTTGTTGCATTACTGTTCCCACAGCGCGGACCCGGTGGGCCGCTGCGTCCTGGCCTTCTGCGGGGTGGGGGAGGAGCGGTTGTTCAGGCTATCCGACAAGGTCTGCACCGGGCTCCAGCTCATCAACTTCTGGCAGGACAGCTCGGTGGACCTGGCGAACGGGCGGATCTACTACCCCAAGAGCGAATGGAAGCTTCATCAGCTGCGGGAACCGGATTTTAGGGACCCCCTCGGGTCCGCCAAGGTTCGGGCCCTGGTGAAATCCTCCGTGGACCGGACGGAAACCCTGTTCCGGGAGGGGTTCCCCCTCGCCGAGGCGGTCCCGGGCCGGTTGAAATGGGAGCTGAAGGGCACCTTCCAGGGCGGATTGGCCATCCTGGCGAAGATCCGCCGGATGGACTATAACGTTTACGCCGCGCGCCCCCAGCTGAACGCTTGGGACAAGGCCCGGATCCTCGCCTCCACGCTGTTGGGTTGATCATGTCTTGGCCTGGCTAACCGCCTTCCGCCAACCGCCAACGGCTGCCGTTTTGCCGTCTTAGTGTTCCCTGTGGTTAAATGTTTCGGTTGTTTTCGCGGTGGCTTGGCTAAGCGCCATCCGCCAACCGCTATCCGCCCTTTGGAGTTGTGGCTTGCCCATTCCCCAAGGTTCCCTCGAGCGGAAGACCAGCTTCTTCCTGCCCCTGCTCCTCCTGGACTCCCCGCGCCGGAAGGGGTTGGAGCTTTTGTACCGCTTCTGTTGGGCCGCCGACGACCTGGCCGACGGCCCGGGATCCCCGGCCGAGAAACGAAGCCGACTCAAGGCGTTCCAGCGCGACTTCGAGTCCTGCCTAAGGGGCCGCCCTTCCGGGGGGTTCTGGCGGGACTTCGGCGCGGCGGTGGGGTCCTTCCGCCTTTCCCCCGGGCCCCTGAGGGCCATCCTGGTGGGCGTGACGCGCGACCTAAAACCCATCCACTTCAAACGGTTCTCCGAACTCCACTCCTACGCCCTGCAGGTGGCCGGCGGGCCGGGCCTGGCCGCCATGGAGATCTTCGGGGGGCGCACCCCCGCCCATCGGCGCTACGCCGAAAACCTCGGGGTGTACCTGCAGATCACCAACATCACCCGCGATTTTTTGGAGGACCGCTCCCTGGGGCGCCAGTACCTGCCCCTGGAGGATTTCAAGTCGCACGGGATCGATCCACACCATCCCGTTCCAGGCACGGCCTGGGATTTCTTCGTGCGGTTCCAGCTCGACCGGGCCCGATCCCATTGGGACGCCGCCTGCGCGGCCCTTCCCAAGCGCGAGCGGGGACGCCTCGCCACCGCCGAGGGCATCGCGGCGGTGTACGGCGTCCTGCACCGTAAACTTTGGTGGCACCCGGGCCGCGTCCTCGAGGGCAAAGTGTCGCTCAGCCGACGGGAGAAGGCCTTCGCCACCCTGGGCGCCGCCGCGCGCTGCGCCGTTTGGCGCGTGAAACCCATCCCCGACGATTGCGGCTGTTGAGGCCCGGGACCATGAGAATCCACGTCGTCGGGGGCGGCTTCGCCGGGGTCTCGGCGGCGGTGCGCCTGGCCGAATCGGGGCACGCCGTCCACTTGTTCGAGTCCCGCGGCGCCCTCGGGGGCCGCTGCAATTCCGTGGCGCCCCCTCCCGGCTTTCCCTTGCCCCTCGACAACGGCCCCCATCTCTTCATGGGCGCTTACCACGAGACCCGCGCCCTTCTGGAAACCCTCCGGATCCCCGATCCATTCCATTGGATCGATCCCCTGACCTTGGCCTGGCTCCTCCCGGGGGGACGGCGGGTTTCGCTTGAGGCCGCGCCCCTCCCGGCGCCCTTCCATCTCCTGTTTGGGTTGCTGGAATCGGACGCCTTTTCGCCCGGCGACAAACGACGCCTCGTCCTCGCCTTGGTGAAACTCCGCTTCGCGCGGTATCCCGGGTTGACCGTGGTCCAGTTCGTGAAACGGGAAGGTTTCGGTTTGGGCGCCCAGGACCGGTTCTGGGGCCCCCTCACCCGGGCTATCTGCAATGTCGCGCCCGAACAGGCGCCCCTCGAGGCCTTGGCGGAGGTTTTCAGGAAGGCGTTCTTCGGTCGTCGATTCGATTCGGCCCTGGCCGTGCCCCGGGTACCCCTGGGGGAAATCCTCGGGGATTCGGTGGCCCGTTACCTCGCCGATCGGGGCGGAGAGGTCCATTTGCGCGAAGGTTTCACCGCGATGGGCCGTGACGACCTGCAGTTGGTGGGGCAAACCCCGAAGGCGGAAGCCCTCCGGGCGGACGCCTGGGTCTTGGCGGTGCCGCCCGAGCGTCTCGCCGCCCTGTTACCGGGGGAGCTTTGGGCCCAACCCCCGGCTGGGCTCGGCAAGTCCCCCATCGTGACGGCCCACCTGCGCCTCAGCCACCCCGTTTTGGAGGGCCACCTGGTCGGCCTCTCGGGCGCCGCCTTTGAGTGGGTCTTCAACCGCAACGCCAACCAGGATTTGAGGATGGAGGGACAGGTCCTGTCCCTGGTCTGCAGCGCGGATGAGGCCCTGGCGAAAAAACCAGAGTCCGAATTACTGGCGCTGGCCTGGGGCGAACTTCGGGACCGTTGCCCCGCGGCGAAAAAAGCCGAGCTGGTGGCGGGCCGGGTGACGAAAGAGCCTGCCGCGACCTTCCGGCTCACCCTGGAGACGGCGCCCCTGCGCCCCGGGCCCTCCACCCCCCTTCCGAAGGTCGTCCTCGCGGGCGATTGGACCGACACGGGCCTGCCCGCCACCGTGGAGGGCGCCGTGCTCTCGGGCCGCATGGCCGCGGGAAACCTCCTGCGGCACCCGGCGCGGTAACCCCATGGCCCTCTCGGATTTCCTGAACGTGGACTTGGCGGCCCAGGCCGAGGACCTGGCCGGCGAGATCCACAAGGTGTACCAGCGAACGAACCTGGCGGGAAAGAACGCCGCCGTGGACCGCCTGCGCCGCGAGGTCAACGCCTTCGCCCAAAAGGTCCGGGAAGCCCAAGCCGCCAAGACCCCCGCCCGCACCCGCGCGCTCCTCGCGGAGGCCCAACAGCTCCTCCATGAATGCGTGCCCCTGATCGATCTCTGCCTGAAGAAGGTCCTTCTGTCGCCCGAACTCCACCAACGTTGGACGAAGTGGCTCTCCCGGTTGGAGGAAGGCCTCCGGGCCTGGAACCCGCCCAATGGATGATCCCGGGCCGGGTCGTTGATCGGGTGGGGGCCCGGAGAACATCCGGCCGGGGGATGGCCCCCTCGGTTCACCCGCCGAACTTGACCCGGTTCCCCACATCCTTCCGCTCGGGGTCCTCCCTTGGTAGGATAAGACCCCATGGCCTCCCGCAATGACGCCCGCGCCCCGAACCGTCCTCCCCTTCCTCCAGCCCCTTCAATCCCGCTAGCCCTCTATCCAGCCCTCTACCTTTTTTCAGGTGTACTACTGTCCTATGTCCCGCTTCCCCTGACGGCGAAGCTTTGGATCGGGTTCTTCGGCTTGGTGCTTCCCGGGATAGTCCAATTTCTCGCGGCGCCCCGGATCCCCTCGCGTCCTTCACGCACGCGCTCCGATCCCTGGCCCAATCCCTCCGTGTTCATCCTCACGGTCTTCCTGGGGGCGGGACTCTTCCTCCGGTTCCGGGGCCTCCTGAGTTTCCAGGCCTGGCCCCTTTTCGACGAAGGAATGTACGGGTTTATCGCCCTGGACCTGGCCAAGCATTGGCGTTGGGAGCCCTACCTCCTTTTCACCCAAAGTCCCCCGCTCTTTTTCTGGATGGAATCCCTTTATTTCAAAGGGGTCCCGGCGGGATTATTCACGCTTTGGCTGTTCCCCGCGATCCTTTCGTCCCTCACCGCGGTCGCGGCCTGCTGGAGCGCGAGGCAATGGCTCCCAAGAAACGCCGCTTGGGCCGCGGCGGGGATTTGGGCCATCTGTTATTGGCCCGCGTACCTCGGGCGTTACGCCACTCTCGAGGTCTTCCTGTTGTTCTGGGAGGTGGTGGCCCTCGGTTGGTTGGGCGTATGGTGGAAGGGCGGAAATAAAGTCGGGACTGGACGGGCTCCCCTGGTCTTGGGCCTCTGGACCGGGGTCGGGTTCTGGATCTCGCACCATTGGCCTTTCGTCGCCCTTTGGCTGGCTTGCGCCGCGGGCGCGTTGGTCCTTCGGTCCCGGGAAAACCGCCGCCGGGACTTTCTGGCCTTTGCCGTCGGGGTCGCGGTCCCGCTGGTTGCCATGGCCCTCATGGTCTTCAACCCGGATTTCGGATGGTACCTCCGGTCCCTTTGGGGGCAAAACGCCGGATTCGGGATGGGGCGTCAGGCGCTCGAGGGACTCCGGTACGTGGCCGCCGTATTCTGGGGGACGCCCCCGTCCGAATTTGGTTACCGTCCCTTTTGGGGCGGTTACCTCAACCCGGTCCTGGGGGCCTTCGCCTGGATGGGGATCCTTCGGGCCCTCCGGCGGCGGGACCTCCCCTCCACCTTCCTCCTGGCGGGGATCGCCTTGGGATTGGCCACCGGGTTTCTCTCCCGGTTGACGGAATATTTCCGGATCACCCACGCCATCCCTTTTTTCCTCTGGGCCGTTTGGGAAGGCCTGGACGAATGGCTGGACGTCCTCCCGGTCAGGCGGCGCCGGTTGGGCCTCACCCTCCTGGTCCTCCTCTCCGTCGGCCTGGATCTCACCCATATGGAGTTGTCCCGGGACCCGGCCGCCAGGCCCGGGGCCCATTGGACCAACGCTTCCCGTTCCCAGGCCCAGGCCTTGGCCTACCGGGAATTGGAGGATTGCCGGGCGAAATGGGGGCCCGGGGCCGTCCTGGTCCAGGTTTCCCCGGAGGTTTACGACCAATCCCTGGGGGTCGCCCTCCACGGCTGGAACACCGCCCACCTACCCGAACAAGCTGGGAAACCTCCCCGTTGGTGGGCGGTTTACTTGGAGCGGGGTTTCGCCGATGCCTTGAAGGACCGGGAGCCCACCGGGCGGGTGGTGCCCTTGCCGGAGGATTTCCATCCGGACCAGCCCTTGGCGCTTTTCATCCGCCCCCCCGGGGTCGGCGGGCCGGACGCCCCTCCAGATGAAACGGCGATCCGTTGGATCAACGTGGACCAGGCCTATGAGGCCGTCGTCCGGGAAACCATCGCGCATAAGGAAGGTCCCGGCCGCTTCAGGATCTTAAAGGAGATTCGCGGGGCGGAACCCTCATGCCGGGGGGACCGGGTCTTGGAGGCGCTTGACGCGTTGAGGCAGGCCCAATATTTCCATACCCAAGCCGTCGCGGGTTATTACCACCCCGAGATCCTCGGACCGGGAGACCCGGTATCGCTCCGGGTGGAGCTTTTGCGGGAAGAAGTGGGGGCCTTGGAACGGTCCGTCCGGGCCCTGGATGTCGAGCCGGCCCAGGGCTATTTGCGGGAAGCCCGCCAGGTCCTGGACCAATTGGGCGGGAAGACAAAAGAATAGGCCGGAAGGGCCCGGCGCGGTCCGATGGGCCGTGTTTATTTGGCCGGAGTCTCGGGTTTCTTCGTTTCCAGGGTCGTCCAACCCACCTTGGACGGCTTGTGCCAGAGGGCCGTCTCCTTTTCCAACCAGGCCACGATGGCCCCGGTGTCGAGCCGCACCTCGTAGAAATAGATCTTGCTGTCGTCGAAACCGATGGTTTCCTTCCGTTGGAGCACCGTGGCGAACTCGCTGGTCTTCATCGAGACCACCTTGTCGTTCTTGTCGAAAATCATGGGAACCGGCCTTTCCGCGGTTATCCCCCTCCGGGAACGGAACACGAGGGCGGAGACGAAACTCAGCTGTTCGGGGGCGTGAACGGCACCCGGACAGGTCCTTTCGCCTCCACCTGAAAGGTGGCGTGGGCGATCCCGAGGTTGGTTTTTACGGATTCCGCGGCTTTCCCCGTCAAGGCCCCCACCTCATGGAGCGGCCGGTCGGCCATCACCAGGTGGGCCGTAAGGTTGAGCTGGCCCGGCCCCACTTCCCACACGTGCACATGGTGCACCTCGAGGATTTCCGGCACCGAAGCCAGGAGCGAATCGCGAACCTGGTCCTCCCCCAATCCCTTAGGTGCGGACTCCAGCAGGATATGCCAGGCCTTCAGGAAAAGCCGGACGGCGGCCATGGCCACGACGAGCGCGATGACAAGCGACAGGACCGGGTCGACCCAGGCCCAACCCGTCCGGCCCATGACGAAAGCCCCGGCCAGGACCGCCACGGAGGAACCCAAGTCGCCCAATACGTGGATCAAGGCGCTTTGGAGGTTCAGGTCGTGGGACTCCGCGCCCCAAAGGATCGACGCCACGGCGACGTTCGCCAGGAGCCCCAGTGCCGCCACGACCCCCAGGAGTTCCAGGTTCGGAAGAACCGGTTGTTGGAGGCGGCGTGTGGCCTCCCAGGCCACCCCGCCGATCAGGGCGAAGAACGCGAAGGAGTTCACCAGTGCCGCCAGCACCTCGAGGCGGGCGAAGCCGTAGGTGTGGCGCCCCCCCGCGGGGCGGGCGGCGAACTGGAGGGCCGTGAGGGACACGAGGAGCGAGGCCAGGTCGGTCAGCATGTGCCCCGCGTCGGACAGGAGCGCGAGGCTGCCGGACCATAAACCTCCCACGACCTCCAAAATGAAAAAAGCCGCCGTGATGCCCGAGGCCCACAACAAGCGGGTTCGACGCGGCATCCCGTGGTGATGGCCTGCACCCATTATGGATTCACTCCCCTGTTCCAATGGCCCTTCCGGGCCGAGGTCACCAGCCGAGGCCCAAGCTTGGAAGGTGCCACGCCAAAATAGGGTGGTGCCTTCCGGGCCGAGGCCACCAGCCGAGGCCCAAGCTTGGACGGTGCCACGTCCAATTGACGCGGTCTGGTCCAGGCCCCATTCCACGGCAGGGTCCAATGACCAAGCCCTATAATACCCGGATGATGAACCCACGTGCGATTCCCGGGGATTCCAGCCGAATTTGGCTTTGGTTCCTCGGTGTTTCAACCTTCAATCTCCTGTTGTTCCTCACACCGGGCGGCGTGGTCCTCAAGGCCTGCATCGGGACATCAGGCTGGTTGGCCGCGGGTTGGGTGGCCTATCGCCAGGGTCCTCCTCCCCCGGTTTCGGCCGTTGATCCGACCATCCCGGCGATCCCCGGGTGGGGCGTGGCGGTCCTTGGACTCGTCGCCTTGGCCTTCCGGGTTTTTTTTAGGAACCTCGATACGTGTTGGCCGACCCCCGACGAGACCTTCCACGCCCTTTGTGCCCTGAACTTGGCTGAGACCCACCGCTTTCACGCGTTTTACAACGTCGGCATCACCCAAGTCCCTCCCCTTTTCTTCTGGCTCGAGGGCATTTGGTTCATGGTCTTCCCCCCGTGCGGGTGGACCCTTTGGGGTTTTCCGGGGCTCCTCTCCGCGGCCGCGCTGATATTCGGTCACCGGGCCTTCCAACGCGCCTTTCCCGGATCAACCGCCCGTCTTGGATCCTTCCTCCTGGCGTTTTCCTTCTGGCCGATCTACCTTTTCCGGCAAAACATCTACGGGGCCATCCTCATTGTCTGGGCCCTCGCGGCTTGGGACGCCTATGGAAAATGGCGGCTTTCCCCCGGTCCCACGGCGAGGGCGCCGGCCCTGGCGTTGGCCTTTTGGCTCGGGACGGGGTTTTGGACGGCCCTCCACTGGCCCCTCGTGGCGGGGGGGATCCTGGCGGCTTCGATCCTCGACCGCCGCCGTCCCGGGAAGCCGTCGGGCGCCGCTTTCCTGTGGCTGTCGGTCCTCATTTTCGGTTCCGCCTATTTCATCTCCGCCTACCGGAATATGGCCTTTCTCTATCCCAGGCACCTCCTATTCGGGTCCGCGCCACCCGGCGATCCGGGATGGGCGGCCGACCAGGCCCTTTACCTCACGGGCCTTTTTTGGAAGGCCCCCGGTCATTTCGTCTTTGGTCCGGTTTGGAGCGGCCTCTACAACCCCCTCCTTGGATCAGCCGTCCTCCTGGGGGCGGTGGGGGCGCTCCGGCGTTGGCGGCAACCGGCCTCCCAGGCCCTAGGGGCGGCCCTCCTCCTGGCCCCGCTCCCCGGTTGGGCGACTTGGGGCGTGGAATATTACCGGTTCTGCCTCCTCATCATCCCGCTCACGGCCCTCGCGGCCCTGGGCCTCTCGATCTTGGCCGGGCAGGGCGGTTCCCGAAGGCTGCGGACCGCCGGATTGGCCGCGATCCTTCTGGTTTCGGCCGGGTGGGATTTCTATCATTGGGAAGCGGCCTATCCATCCTTTTACCGGTCCCTGGGCATCACCGATATCTCCGCCAAGCCCCAGGACCGGGTTCGGGCCTACCGGATCCTGGAGCGGGAAGCCCGCGCCAAGGGTCCGGTCCTTTTTTGGAACGAGTTGATTGTCAACCCTGAACAGGACCTGATGCTGTTGACCTACCCGTTCAACGCGGCCCGCAACCCCGCCCTCTCCCCGGATCGGGCCCACCGGTGGGCGGTCCTGGCGAACGCGAACTTGGGGCCGTATCTCCAGCGGGAATTCCCGGAGGCCACTTGGATCCCGGTCTCCCAGGGCCTGGAAACCCGGAGCGGCGGGCTTGTCCTGGGGATGGGACCGGTCAATCCCGGAAACCGGCCGCGGTTCGAGAACTCCTGAAGATCCAAAAGGGCCTGGGAGAATATCACGCGGTGATGCTCCGGCTCCACCCGGCGACGGGGGTGGGGACGGGCCTTCAAATCCTGGACTCCCTTCATCCGCTATGCCGGGGCGACCGCTTCCTGGAGACGACCTATTGGGAGGATCGGGCAGTGGCGCTGGAGTTGGCGGGGGACCTGAAAGGGGCCCGGGAGTCCTGTCGCTCCGCGCTGAGGGAGGGTTACCCGGCGGCGCACATTTATTTCAAAATGGGCTTGTTGTGCCTGAATGACGGGCAACCCCGTGAGGCCGCCGGATATTTCCGCCAGGCCCTGGCTTGCCCTTACAACCTCACCCCGGCCCGAATGTTCCTGGCGAACTTGGAGCGTCCAGCGGAATCGAAGTGAGGGGGACGTTTCGGGACTCCCCCGTCCGAAGGAAGAGCAGGCAGGCCTCCTTGACGGGGATCCCCGTGGCGCTTTTCAGGAGGCCGGCGTAAAGGTTCAGCTGCTCTTGGTATTTGGCCGTGAGTTTGTCCGGGTCCCGGTCGGTTTTGTAGTCCACCAGCACCCACTGGCCGTCCTCGAGGAACGCCAGGTCCAGGATGCCGAACAATGGCCCTTCAGGCCGGGTGGAATCAAACACCGGCACCTCGGCGCAGCGCCGGGGGCTCATCGCGGCCCGTTTCAGGACCGGCGAGGTAAAGGCCCGGATCACCCACCCGGCCGCTTCCGCCGCCCGTTCTTCCCACTTCTCCCCCCGCAATCCCTGGTCGGGCCCCCAGGCCTTCGCGGCCTTGCGGATCAGGTCCGGTTCCCAACCCCAACCCTTCTCCATTAAAAGGTGGGTGAGGGTCCCCAAGGATTGCGCCGAACCCCGGTCCACGGGAACGATCTCCTCCGGGTCGCCCTGGCCCTCGAGGGACGCGCCTTCCCGAAACATCTTGTCCGGTTCCACCTTCAGGAGCGAGGTGACGGCCCTCAGGGTCGGGGCGCCGAGCGATAGAAGGCGCTGGGTCTTTTCGGTCCGTCGGCGTTGGGCCTCTTTCCATTGGGCCGAGGAGGTTTCGACGACCGGGGCGTTTTTTTCCTTCTCATCCAGGTTCACGACCAGGGCCGGGGGATCTTCCGCCTCCGCCGGCTCCAGGGGCTTCAACAGGACGAACCGTTTGTCCGTTTCCGAAAAGTCGAGGGGTTCCAGGAAACCTCCGGGGCGCAGTGGCACCACCAGGGCGTCCCGGGCGCGGGTGCAGCCCACATACAGGAGCCGGAGGGTTTCCGCCTGGTCCTGTTGGTCCTCTTTCGCCTCCAGGGCCTCGTACCCCAAGGTCCGGAGCCCCAAGTCCTTGGCGCCCAACTTGATCTCGCATCTCCCCTTCGCCCGGTCCAACAGGGCGCTCTTGGGATGGCCGCCCTCCGACGTGATGGCCGAGAGGATCACCAGGGGAAACTCCAGCCCCTTGGCCTTGTGGAGGGTCATGAGGGTGACGCGGTCCCCCTGGTCCCCGGCGCCGGGGGCTTCCCCCTCCAGGGTCTCGCCGTCCCGTTGCTCCCCCAACCACCGGACGAACCCCCGCAAGGTGAAATTCTCGGAGGCCTCCAGGGCCCGGGCCTGGTCCAACACCTTCAGGAGGTTCGCCACCCGCTGTTCCCCGTGGGGTTGGGAAGCCGTGACCGGTAGGATCGAGCTGTGTTCGTAGAGGTACCCCAGGGCTTCTGAGGGCGAAAGACCGCGCAAGGGGCCGTGCCATTCCCGCAAAGTGGCGAAGGCCTTCCCCATCCGGCCCGAGGCCGAGCGCAGGTAGGAGAAGACGCCCCCCCGGGAACGGTGTAACAGCAGTTCCTCATCGGTGAAACCGAAGATCGGGCTCCGGAGCAACGCCACGCAGGCGTTCTCATCGGCCGGAGAGGCGAGGCAACGCAAGAGCGACTCCAACGCCGCGATCTCACTGCGGTGGTAGAACCGCTTGCCGCCCACCACCTGGAAGGGGATGCCCCGGCTCCGGAGCGCGTCCTCGTAGGCCTCCTCGGAATTGGACAGGGCCCGGAACAGGATGGCCACGTCCCCGGCCTTAACCTGCCGCCGTTGTTTCGTGGCGGGGTCCATCACCGTCGCCTTCCCGCCGGACAGCAGGTCCCGAAGATGATCCGCCACGGCCTCGGCTTCCCGCTTACGGGAAACCCCCACGGGTTCCTTGTCCCCGGCCGGGGGCAGCGGCAATAGTCCCAACGGCGGCAAAGCGTCCGAGGGGAGGGACTCGTCGGCCCGGGCCGCGTGTTGGGCCACGTAAGGAAGGCCGAAGGCTCCCATGAGCCCCTCGAACCGGCGGTTGACCCATTCCACGATCGGCGCCTGGGTGCGGAAGTTTTCCGTAAGGTTCTCCACGAGGCCGCCGTCGTCCGACAGCTTGGCCTTGGCTTCCTCATAGATCTCCACGTCGGCCCGGCGGAACCGGTAAATGCTTTGCTTTGGGTCGCCCACGAGGAACAACTTGCCGGGCGTCAGCTTCGCCTCACGCCAGCCCTTGGCCTTGCCGCCGGACTTCTCGGCCAGCAGGAAGATGATCTCGACCTGCAGGGGGTCGGTGTCCTGGAACTCGTCCACGAAGATCCGGTCGTACCGGCCCTTCAGTTCCTCCCGGACCTCCGGATGGTCCTTGAGCAGGTCCCGCGCCAGGGAGAGAAGGTCGTCGAAGTCCAGGAACCCGGCCAGGGTTTTCCGTTTCGCGTAATGGGTCAGGTAGCCGCCCAACCAGCGTTGGACGGCGCGCAGCGCGGCGTCCCGGAGGCGGGAGGAATATTCGTCCCGCGCCTCATGGAGGCGGAGAATTTCCTCCCGGGCCTCGGCCAAAACCGCCTTGTCCCACTTGGCCTGGCTCCCGCTTTTCGGCTTGGGGATCGCCAGGCCGGGAATCGCGAACCGCTGGTCCTCAGAGGGAAGTTGGAGGAGTTTTTTCCAATCCCTCCGGAATTCCAAAATTTGGGCCCAGAGCAGGTCCCCCTTGTCCCTGCAGAAGGATCCCCTGGCCGCCAGCCCCTCGACCCCTTGGGCCAGGACCCGGAGCAGGTCCTTCGGGTCAGGCAGGGTGGGTTCTTCCACCCCGCCGAGCAGGGACCGGTTGGCGAGCAGGAACTTCTTGAGCTCCAACACCTGGAGGAAGGTCCCGTCGAGGGCGTCGAACCAGTCCAAGGACTCGACCCGTTCGGCCAGGCTTTGTTTGAGCCAACCTTCCCAGGCTTGGTTCTCGAAAGCCTCGGACTGCACGCGGTCCAGCACCTTGAAGCGCGGGTCCACCCCGGCCTCGATCGGGTATTCCCGGAGGATCGATTGGCAGAAGGCGTGGAGGGTGGACACCGAGGCCTGTTCGAGGTCCCGCAGGGCGTGGAGCAGCCGCGGGGCATGGGCGGGATCCCGAGCGAGCCGGTCCTCCAGTTCCTTCCTCAGGCGGGCTACCAGTTCCCCGGCGGCCTTGTCCGTGAAGGTGATGGCCGCGATCCGCTTGAGGGAAACCCCGCGCTCCGCCACCAGGGCGGCGAGGCGCCCCACCAAAAGCGTGGTCTTGCCGGTGCCGGCCCCCGCGTCCACGGCGAAGGATGCGTCGAGGTCGGTCAAAACGCGGTCGCGGGCGCCTTGGTCGGGTCTCATGGCAGGTCCCCCAACCGGTTGAAGGATTCCAGGGCCTGGTCCCCGCGTTTCTTTTGCGCGCGGCCTTCCATGCCCACGCCGCAGGACCGCCGGTAATCGCAGGACTCGCAGGCTTTATCCAAACCCAAGGCCGGGAAGGCGCCCTGGGAAACGCCCGTCAGCAGGACGTCCAGCACCGTCGCCAGGTTTTGGCGCAGGTCCTCGGGCCGCTCCACCTCGAACTTCGCGCGCTTATAGCCGCCGCGCCGGGTCATGAAATCCAAAAACGCCAATCGCGCCTTCCGGTCGGGATACAGCGCGCCGAGCGCCCAGAGGTACAGGGGCAGTTGGACCTTGCGGCCTTCCTTGAAGCTGTCCTTCGCGGGGCCCCGAAAGGCCCCGGTCTTGTAATCCACCACCCGCAGGTCCCGGCCCCCGCGCGACTCGTCCACGCGGTCGACCCGGCCTTGCACCCGAACCTCGACCTTCCCCACGGCGAATGTCACCCGGGGTGACTCGGGATCTTGGGGATCGCCGAAGGAAGTCTCGAAGGCCAGGGGACGCCACTCAGTGTCCTCCAACAAGTCGGTGAGGGACCGGTCCAGGTCACCGGTCATGCGCTTCTTTTCCAGGGCCCAAAGGCCCGGGGCGCCGGTCACCCCGTTCTTCTCGAAGCGGCTGAAGGTCGTTTCAATTTCCTGGAGGAGGACGGTCCGGGCCGCCGGGATGTCGGGCGGCTCCAGCCAGCCTTCCGCCGCGCCGCGCTTCAGGGTGTTCTCCAGGACGCCGTGCATGAGGACGCCCCGGTCCGAGGGGTCCAAGGCCCAACCCTGGTCCGGTTCCCGGTGTGCGGGGAGCCGCAGGACGTACTGGTAGAAGTAGCGGAGGGGACAGGTGGCGTAGGTTTCCAACCGGGAAGCCGAGATGGCCCCCGCGGCGGGGTTGAATTTTTCTTGGAGGATTTTTTTGGCCTCGGCGCCCCCCACCATTCCGTCATAGGCCGTGAAGACGCTCATCGCCTGGCGTTCCCGCAGAAGGTCGCAGCCCTCGAAGTAGAAGGGCGTTTCCCGGGCCAAGACCAGGGCCTCCGTCGCATGCCCCCGCCGCGCGGCGGCGAAGGCCTGTTGGACGCTTTCCACCCGGTCCACGCAATCCCCGAGGTCACGCCTCGTCCCGTCGTTCCAACCCACCTTTCGCACCAGGGAAGGGGCCTCCTCGGCCAGGCGGGAGACCCGGCGGCCCAAGGCCGCCTCCGCGGCCTCGAAGAGGTAGGCCGAGGGGAGCCGGGGCGAGTCCTGCGAGGGGTCCAGGTCCGGCGCGGTGAGGACCAGGGCCTTCCGGGCGCTCCGCACCGCCAGGGTGAACAACAGCCTCTCTTCCAGCGTCCCGTCCTGCTTGAGGGGAATCCAGGGCGAGGGTTCTCCCTTCGGCGCCCCCAGGCCGTTCAGGAAACGACGTTCCTCGTCGAGGAGTAGGGGGTCCTGCCGCACCAGCCGCGGCACCGACCGTTCCACCAGGCCCGGCAAAACCGTCACGTCATAGGTCACACCCCGGGCTTGCATAAGGTCCACCAGGTTGAGTCCGCCGGGCACCGCCTCGGCGCGCGGCGCCTTGCGCTGTTCCAGGGTGGAGGCCAAGACCGACCGGAAGTCCTCCGCCTCGACGTCCCGGGGAAAGGTCTCCCCCAGTTGTCCTAGGAAGGCCAGGATTCCCCGGATCTCGTCCCGGTTCTTCGTGTCGCGCAGGATCTGACCGAGGGACCTATCCAAGCATTCCGATTTCATGGCCCAACCGGGCGCCTGGTCGAACTTCACCGCCTCGTCGATCAGGCGGCGCACCACCTGGCGCAGTTGGGCGGCCACGAGGGTCTCATCCTCGGGGTTCTCGTCGCCCTCGGGGTTCGGCCTCTCTTGGTGGGTGTTGATCCAGGTTTGCAGGCGGTCCATCCACTCGTCCCGCCCCTCCACGACCTGGGCGTCGAGGCTGATGCGCTCCCAGGCCGAAAAGTTCCATTCGTCCTCCGGGACCCCCAGGCCTTCCGGCACCAGCAGGCTTGAGGCCAGGAAGTTCAAGACCTTATCCCGGGGGAAGTCCGAGAGGAAACAATCCAGCATCAGCAGGAGCGTCTTGCCTTCTTCGGTTTCCAGGAGCGGACCCGGGAGGTCCCGACCCACGGGCAGGCCCTGGGCCGCGAGGGCCGCCGACAGGACCCTGCGGTAGGGCGCGGTTTCCCGAAGCACCACCGCTCCGGCGGAGAGTGGGGACCCGGCCTTTTCGATTTCCCCCAGGACGACCCTCCCGATTTCGCGGGATTCCCGAGCCTCGCCGGGGCATAGGAGGACCTTCAAGTTGGAGCCGTCGAATCCGCCCTTTCCGGGGTCAGGGAAGCCCGGGTCGGAGGCGTCAGGTCCTTGGAACAACCGGGATTGGAGCCGACCCAATGCCGTGGCGCCCTCCGCCTTCCAGGTTCCCCGTCCCGCCACGGACCCCAGGGTTTGGAGCCAATCCACGAAGGGCTTGGCGTAATCAAAGGAGGGTTGGTCCTCATAGGGAACAAACCAACGTCCATTGGCCCCGGCCAGGTGGGAGAGGACTTTCCGCTGAAGGGCGGTGGCGTCGTAAAGGCCGTAGATCCAAACGGTCTCCTGGACCGGGACGGCCAAGGCTTCCCGTCCCAGGTCTTCCCGGTCGAGGAGGCGGCCGTGGGCTTTCCAGGCCTCATAGGCCGAGGTGGCGCGGGAGAGCTCCAGGAGCTTGCGGGAGAGGCGGGGTCGGGACTTCGTGGTCTGGGCGGCGATCGCCTTCAACCGATCCGGGGTGAACAGGCCCTCGTTCAGTTCCCCCAGGGTGGAGCGGAGGGCCCGGTGGAACCCGGGGGTTTCCTCCAACCCCTCGAACATCGATCCCTTCTTGAAAAGTTTTTTCGTTATTTCCTTCAGGGCCCAGGGGCCCAGGACATCCGGGAGGATCGTCTTGTCGTTCCGGAGGAGGCTTCCGGCGGTGAGGTCCTCCAGGTAGTGGCGCAGGGTATGGATGTCGAGATTGAAGAAGCGGTCGCCCGAGGCGGCCAGCCGCTCGCGCAGGTGGCCCACCAACAGGAAGTTCGGCACCAGGATGGTCAGGGGCGAGAGGGGGTCTTGGGAGCGGAACGCCCGGATTTCCTCCAGGAGCTTGTCCTCCAGGAAGGGCTGGAAAGGACCGAAATAAAGTGAAAAAGGCAAGGGAGGCGCCTCGTAACCGGTTGGGGTTGGTTTCCCAAGTGGGCATTCATTATAATCCGCGCGTGACAAGTAAAGGCGCCGTTGGCCGCTAGCCGCTAGCCGTTAGCTTTCAAAAGCCGACGGCCAACGGCAAACGGCTAACGGCAAAAGGTCGTTTCCCTTGCCTAGAGAAATCCTGCTCGCCGACGCCGCCGGTTTCTGCTTCGGCGTGAAAAAGGCCATCGAAAAGGCCGAGCTGATGGACCGCGCCTTCATCTTCGGGTCCCTCATCCACAACCCACAGGAAGTGGCGCGCCTGGCAAGCGCCGGCAAGAAGATCGTGCATTCCCTCGACGACGTCGAGGGCAAGCAGGTGGTCATCACGGCCCACGGGCTGGACGTCAACGTCATGGGCGAGATGAAGGACCGGGGATTCGACCTGGTGGACACCACCTGCCCCCTGGTGACCCGCATCTACAAGGAAGGTTGGAAGCTCGAGTCCCAGGGCCTCCGTATCGTCATCATCGGCGACCCCAAGCACGTCGAAGTGAAGGGCATCGCCAGCCGCATGAAGGACCCCCTGATCCTCTACCGACCCGAGGACTCGGAGCTGGTTCCCCCGGGCTCCCGCATCGGCGTCATCTGCCAAAGCACCCTGCTCTTGGAGAAGTTCGACAAGTTCGTGGAGCTCCTGAAGTCCCGCTGCGCCGAGATGGTGACCATCAACACCATCTGCAAGCCCACCAAGGACCGCCAGACCGCCGCCGCGTCCCTCTCGTCCCAGGTGGACGTCATGGTCGTCATCGGCGGCCGGAACTCGTCGAACACCCACAAGCTGGCCGACACCTGCGCGGTGAGCCTGCCGAAGGACACCCACCACATTGAGACCGCCGGTGAGCTCCAGCCCGCCTGGTTCGAGGGCAAGCGGAAGGTCGGCGTCACCGCCGGCGCCTCGACGCCCGACTACCTGATTGATCAGGTGCTGGAGACCATCCGGTCCTACGACGAAAAGGTTCCCCTCCCCGCTTAGCTCCCCGCATAATGTGATGGGTCGTACCAGGCCCAGGAGTCCCATGCAGCTCCAGCATGAAACCCACCACCCGACCTTCCCCCGCCTGCCCCTCCTGGGGTTGGGCCTGGCCGTCCTGGCCTTGGCGCTTTACGGAGGCCTTCTCCGCCTGGAGCGTTCCCTGCCGATCCCCTCCACCGATTGGCTGGCCTACCACGGACCCCTGATGGTCTCGGGCTTCATGGGCACCATGATCGGGGTCGAGCGGGCCATCACCTTGGACCGCAACTGGCTTTATCTCGGACCCCTGGCGAGCCTGGTGGGGTCCGGCCTTTTCCTGGCGGGAATCGAACCGGGCCTCGCGGGCGCCCTTCTCTTGACCGCCTCCGGCTTCCTCCTCCTCTCCGCCCTGCTGATCTCCTGGCGGCGCCCCGAACTTCACCGCATCGTGATGGTGCTGGCGGCCGGGTCCTGGTTCTCGGGGAACCTCCTGTGGATCACCGGCGCCCAGATCCCCACGATCGTGCTTTGGTGGTTGGGTTTCATCGTCCTGAATTTCGCGGGCGAACGCCTCGAGTTGACCCGGCTGTTCCGGCCCTCAAATCGGGCGAGCCTCTTCCTCGCGGGCGCCGTGGGGTTGTTTTTGGTGGGGGCCCTTTGGACCGTGCCCAACCAGGAACAGGGGACCCGAATGGCCTCCCTGGGGCTGGCGTCCCTGGCCGTGTGGTTGGCCCTGGTGGACCCGGAACTCCGGCCCCCCAGCCTCAAAGGCGAGGCCGGATACCTGGCCGTCTGCTTGGGGATCGGGTATTTCTGGCTATTTGTGTCGGGGGCCATCGGGACGGCCTGGGCACCCCACGCCTCGGGCCCGGCTTATGACGCATTCCTCCATACGGTCTTCTTGGGATACCTTTTCACGATGATGTTCGGCCATACGGCCCAGATGTTCGAGCACATCATCCAAAAGCCCTTCGCGTACCTTTGGACCAATTGGGTGCACCTAGTCCTATTGACCGGGTCCTTGGCCCTGCGGGTGGTTTGCGACCTGGGGGGGTGGATGGGGCTCCGGCGGGTCGCCGGAAGCCTCAACGCCTTGGCGATCGTCCTGTTCTTTGTTTCAAATGGGGTCGGCCTCTGGGCCGGCCACCGCCGCGCCAAGCGGAGATAAGCCAAAACTTATCTCACCACCATCCCTCAGCCGAGGGCTGATGGGTGGTGGTGAAGATATTCGGCCGTTTATTAAGGCGTCTTTCCCTCGAAGGGCTCCTCGCCCGTCAACCCCTTGACCACCCGTTCCGCGGTCTCCGGCAGGCTGCGGTAGGTGGCCACCACGGTGTCCGCCTGGACGTCGAACTCCAGGTGCGTAAAGGGATGGAAGTGGTTGAGGAACACCACCGGCACGCCGAGACGCATCCAACCTTCCATGAGGTTGCGGCAGACCGGGCCCGTCAGGCGGGCGGTGCCCACGCCCCAGCCGTAGGGCGCCCCAATGGAGCAGACCACCAGGTCAAATTGGCCCGCCGCCACGGCGTCGTGGATCTTGCGGGGCCCCGGATCCACCCATTCCTCCACCCGTTCGGCCCGGCGGTGGAGCGCGGTGGTGACCGCGTCGAAGGTTTCCTTCTCTTCCAGGTAGTTGACCGCCACCACCAAGTGGAGCACCCGGCTGTGGGGTTGGATCGAGACCGGCAAAGTTTGGTTTCGGTCCCGCACCAGGGTCACGCTCCGCCGGATCACCTCGGTGGCCAGCTTTTCGTGGGCTTCCAGGTCCGGCACCGCCGTCTTCTTTTGACCGAACAGCCCCAAGTCCTCCTTAGCCGCCAAAATCCTGGCCGCGCGGTCCCGGAGGGTGGTTTCCCTCAATTTCCCCGCGTCCCGCAGGGCCTCCATCTTCCGGTAGAACATTTCCCCGGTCCGCTGGAAGAGCAACACGTCCCCGCCGCATTCCCACCAACGGGCGCAGGCTTCGTAGGGATCCAGGAACCCCGTGAGGCCCGCCATACCCACGGCGTCCGACACCAAGAGCCCCTCGAACCCCAGTTCGTCCCCCAGGAGGCCCCGGATGATTTTTTCCGACACCGTGGCGGGTGGGCTGATCCCCAGCTTCGCGTCGGGTGGGTCCACCGCGGGGAACCCCAGGTGGCCCACCATCACGCACTTCGCGCCACGATCGATCAGTTCCCGGTAGACCAAGCCGGGTCCCCCGCGCCATTGGTCCAGGGTCAAGGGGATCTGGGGCGTGGTCAGGTGCTGGTCGAAGGTCGAGGTGCCGTCCCCGGGGAAATGCTTGAGGGTGGCCATGAGGCCGTGGTCCTGGAGGCCGCGCAGGTAGGCGCCCGCGAAGCGGAGCACCGACTCGACCCGGGACCCGGCGCTTCGGGACGACACCACGGGGCTGTCGGGGTTCGTCGCCAGGTCCACCACGGGGCCGAGGGTCCAATGGTAGCCGAGGGAAACCGCCTCCTCGGCGGTCGCCTTCCCCACGGCGTAAGCCAGGGCCTCATCGCCCGCGGCCCCCAGGGCCATGAGGTCCGGGAACCGGGGGAAACCCTTCACCATGCGCCCCGCGCCGCATTCCATGTCGCTCGTCACCAACGGCGGGATCTTGGGGTTGACCCCCTTGAGCTGGCCGATGCGTTCCCGCAATTCCGCCGGCGTCCTCCAGCCGATGAACCCCGCGCCGTAGGGCGCCCGCGGCTCCTCGACGTTCAGGACGGGGCAGGAACATTGGTCCAGCAGTTCGCGGAAGGAAAGGGACGCGGCGAGGGCTCGGGCGCGGTCCGAGGGGATGAGACGGTGCTTCAAGGGGCGGCTCCTTACCGGTCGGGTCTAGGGTGAGGCGCACAATCTAACGGGGGCCGGCGTTTGGGATACGGAATTTATTGCGGGAAGTTTTGACCGATTGCGGCTTCAGTCGTCGGTCTTGATGTCCGCCGGCGGGGGCGTCGGGGTCGGGCCGGGGTTCTGGAGGTGCAGGTGGAAGGGCGCCATGGGCGGCTCGTCGAAAACGTAGGTCTTCAGGGCGTCCACCAGGCAGAGGGTGGCGTCGTTCTTGGGCTCGGCCCAAAAGCGCTGGACCGTCCCGTCGCCCCCCACTTCCACCACGAGCTCGTAGGGCTCGGTCTTGGCCCGGGCGTTGGTCGTGTCGCTCAGGGCCTCGGTCAAAAGGTCCTGAAGGTCCGGAAGGACCTGGGTCTTGTATCGCCGCCCCTGGGTCGTCTCGGTATCGAGGTCGGCCTGTTGGCGCGCGTTGGGGGTGATCCAGAACTGGAGCGATTTCGACCAAGGGGGGGTGACATCCTGGCCCGTGGGCGCCAAGTACCGGTAGGAGGCGATCAATTGCCGGAAGGCCGGGAGGGCCCGCTCAAATTGGACGTCGTCGACCACGGCCAACTCAAACCACACCAGGGCCGCCCCCGCGTTCAAGGAAGCCACGAGGTGGTGGTATTGCAGTTGGTCGTAGCCCGGCCCCCGCAGTTCCACCAGCTTCGCCACGGGTCCCCGCTTGGTTTTCACGCCGTCCATGTCCACCACCGAATCATAGGGGTGGGTCTCCATCCGGATCGCGTTTTGCTTCTGGAGGTAGGCCGGAAGGCCCTGGGGTCCGACGTCGTCCTTGGGGATGGACCCCGTATAGATGTAGGCGAAGGCGTCGCCGTAGGCCTGGTCGAGGGGGTGGAAGACCTGCGCGGCTCCAGGCTTCCAGTGGGCATCCCCGGCCATGGCCCAGCCGTCGGGAAGGGTCAGTCGGAAGGCGGTCGCCTGGCCCTCGATGAGGACATAGCCCGGGTCGCGGTCCGGCGGGCTGTCCAAGGCGGCCAAGGGGCCCACGAGGACCAGGAGCAGGCCGGACAGGAGGAGGGCGGTTTTCATGGTGGGGATATTGTAGCAGGGAGGGCTAAACCCGGCAGAGCCGTCGATCCATAAAAATCATGAATCAACCTAAGGCTCAAAAGCTGTTGCCTGTTCAACTCCCGAATATAGCCCTCTAAATCCACCGAGGATCTTATGGAGCCGGCGCCTTGACGCCCTTCATCGCCCTCTCGGTCATGGGCGCGGTTTTCGCCATTCCATTGAGGATCTCAAGGGTCAACAAGAGCGCGACCTTCGGGTCAATGGCTCCCCGGACCATCTTTAATATTTCGGAAAGGGCCAACACCGATACCCGCAATGCCTCTTTCTTCACCTTGAGCGGGTTGAGGATTTCGTCGACCTGGTGCCGTGTTTCATACCCGAACTTCAAGGGTACCAAAGTGGGGCGGTTCTCCAAGGGCACAGTCAGGGGAACGGATCCCCAGTCTTCCTTCTTGCCGATTCCCGCCGCGTAATTTCCCATAACCTCCTTGATCGGGGGGAAATCGGCCTTTTGGTAGGTTCCGGGCGTCAATCGGTCCCGGAGCATCCCGACCACCGAATCCGATGGATAGGAGTCCAAGTCCCCTTCCACTGATTCCCCATAAAGGATGCCGTTGATCTCTTCGGAAAACACACGCGACCCCGGGACATGCTCATGGTCCCGGAGGGGATATTGCCCCGCGAGGTCGATGCAACGTTCCGCGACGACCGTCGAAATGAGCGTCAACGCGTCCTCAGACCGTATTCTCTTGTTTGAATCGGTTAGGCCTCCCACGACAAAAGCAACCAGTCGAGCCTGCGCGATCTTGGGGTCCGAGGACATTCCGGTCGCATTCAGGATGAAGTCTTTTAAACCCATTTCACATCCTAGTCGCATGAAACCCTTTTGGGCGTTTAGCGCGCCCTACTTGTTGCGTCTGGCGTAGGTGGAAAATTGGAGGAAATACTTCCGGAGGTCCGGGGTGGGCGGTTCCGGCCCAAAAGAACGGCAGGCTTCTTCCCGCAACCGCGTGATTTCCTTGAGGCGGCGCTTCCACCTGGAATCCCCAAGGGTCAAGTCCACAAGCTCCAACATCCGGTCAAAAGCCTTTTGCGACTGTTCCGCGTTGTTTTTATTCTTCCAATTTAAGGCGCGTTCATACTCACTGCCCACGTTGCCCAACTGTTCCGATAGGGTCATTGTGAACCAGCGGCCCGAGGAGAGGCTTGGGTGGTGGGTTTCAGGGGTCATGGCACAAGTTTCCGGACGATCGTTTCGATTTTCAGGCGGATCGCCGGATCTTCCACCCCGCGGGACCGGTTGTTTTGGCTGGGGCGGATATTGATCATGGAATCGAACTCAAGGAAATCGGCCCCTCCCATGCCCGGATAGAGGTTGATGCCCCAGAGATCCCGCTGTTGGGAACCGGACTCCAATAAAAAAGCTTCTTCATCGGCGTGTAATTCCCCACCGAGGACCATGATTTGCTTTTCGACATCCACCACGCCCTTGACCATATCGCCGAACCGCTTTTCCGCGATTTCCTTCAGCCGTAGGAGCGTGATCGGGGCCGTGATCAGTTCTAAGGTGTCCATGGGACGGATTATAACATCCTTCCCAAATAGATAGGATTGGGTCGGTCTCCACGATGGGACACCCCCTTAAGGCGCCACCACCAAAAGATGGAAAGTGCCCAGCGCGTTCTTGCGGTACCGTTAAGGTTTCCCGGGTGTCGGGGTCACGGCCCGGGTGCCGGCCGTCGCCTTTGGATCGCAATCCCCCCAGCCCATCCCCTTCTTCAGCGCCTCGACCAGCCCGTCGCAGATCCGTTGTTGGCCCTTGAGGGTGGGGTGGGAATAACAACCGGTCCTGTCCTGCCAGGGATAAGTCAATTCCATAAAACCCACTTGGCCGTCGCCCGCCCTGTTTTCCTGGTCCACCACTTCCTTCACATAGCCTTCCAGGGGGAAGCTGTTGGAGAAGCTTACGCAAAAGACGTGGGCCTTCGGGTAATCGGCCCGCAGGACCGACAGGAACCTCCGGTAACCGTCCTCGAATTCATCCCGACTGGGCCGGGTCTTCGCGAAAAAATCGTTCCCGCCGAGTTCCACCACCACCGCGTCGGGGACCCAACTTTTTGGGTCCAAGGCGGGTGTGGGGCTGTTCGCCAAGACCCGGGGGTAAAGGACCGGCAAGGGAGCGGGTGGGAGGCCCGGGGGATCCCAGGCGTTCACCACCATGCCTTTCGCCGAATAGGCGATGACCCGGACATCCGCGCAAAGGGCCCGGGCCGCCAGGGGGCCATAGGCCAAGTCCCCGTTCTCGGTGGGCCGCTGGTGGGCCTGGTCGCAGTCCGTGTTTTCATCCTCATCCTCGGCGCCGCAGGCCAGGGAATCCCCAATGACCTCGATGCGGCGGGAAGGCGGCGGGTCCAGGGGCAGGAGGGTCGTCCCATCCTCCAGGACCAACCCCTTGAACGTGGCGATGCCGAAGGATGCCTCCGTCCGTTTAACCAGGACAAGGTTGTGGGTGCCCTTCGGGAGTCCGGTGAGGTCGTATTGGGTG